>WNFG01001307.1_pt1 | contig 20986 bp, 17 predicted proteins | sample 5400431 | NCBI WGS metagenome assembly WNFG01 (sample SAMN13153346, study PRJNA577476) | soil metagenome | isolation source: 120 cm saprolite under Douglas fir tree site 2 hole 3 replicate 2 | place: USA:California | collected 2015-04-18 | reverse complement strand
CGCCGACGCCGTTGACCAATCCGCCGACCGCGCCGCCCAGACCATCGAGCGTCCCGCCGACGGCGTTGGTGAGCCCGCCCACCGTCTTACCGAGCCCACCCAGGGTGTCGCCCACCGCGTCGAGGCCAAGCGTGTCCATCAGGTGCTCGAGCACGTCCGTGGTCGCCCCGGTCACGTTGGTGACCGCGCCGGTCACACCGTTCACGGTGCCCGTCACGTTCTTCAGCGTGCCCTGGACCGGTGCGCTCGGCGGCGGCGCCAGCAGCGCGGTCGCCAGCATCACCGCCCGGCCCTGCTCGCGGGCCACCAGTCCGCCCGTGAAGTCAGTGGGCGCGTCCGGGGTCCGTACCTCGCGCGGCTTCAGGTCCGCGGTCAGAGCGGCCACCGCGTCCCTCGAGATCGGCTTCACCGAGCCCAGCGAGTTTCCGGCCACCACCACGCTCTGGAGCTCGGCGAGACGGACCGTCGGCTGCGCGGGATCGAGACGCGCGCTCACGTCGAGCGCGCCGTGGAAGAGGTGCACGCGGGTGGTCGTCGCGGGCGCGCCGCCCGCCTGGCCGGGCTGCATCGGGTCCACCTCGACCACGAAGACGGTGCCGCGCACCGCGGCCGTCGCGTTCGGCGAGCGGATCTCGATGACCTCCCCCGGGCGCATCCGCGCCTTCACCACCGCGACGCCCACCTTGCCGGACTGCAGATCCACCGTGACCCGGCCCGCCTCCTCGGTGACGGTGAGGATCGACAGCTCGCGCACCGTGATGAGGGCCTTGCCCCCGAGCAGCACGCGGACGAGCGAGCGCTCGCGAGTCTGGATCCGATCCCGGACGAAGATCTCGTCCCGCATCCGCAGAGAGACCGGCTGGGTCGCGGCCACCGCGCGAGTCAGGGTCGCGTCGCCGTTCACGGTGGTGACGACTCCGGCGCTTTCATCGGACTGGGCAGACGCGAGGACCGGGCTCGTGCAGACCAGCGCGGCCACCATCGCGAAGATTTTCGTGCGGAACATGATGGGTCTCGCTCCTTTGTTGCCGGGCCGTTGGTTGAGCCTGTTGCCCGGCGGCGGAGTGTCAGAGCAAAGCGGGTGCCACGCGGACACTGCGGCCCAAGTGGCCGGATTCCTTGCGACTAGCGTGTCAGCTGCTGGACGAACGCGGGCTGACACTCGCAAGAAGTGGCAGGGGGAGAGACGAGAACAGAATGCATTTCGTGCTCTTGCACGGCTTGCATGGCGCCGCGCCCGGTCGCGCGACTAGCGAGAGCCGGTGAGCTGTGCGCGCGCGAGGGCCGCCCCGGCCGCGAGGGTCCGCACCTTCTGGTTGCACATGTAGCGCGGCGACCACCCGAAGCCGCAGTCCGGGTTGACGTAGAGCTTCTCGGGCCGGCACACCGCGAGCACGCGGCGAATGCGGCCCGCCACCTCCTCCGGGCTCTCCGGGTAGAAGCCCTTGACGTCGACCACCCCCGCGCCCAGCTCGCGATCCTGGCCGTACTCCTTCCAGAGATCCAGCTCGGAGAACTCGCGGCCCGCGAACTCGAGCACCAGCTGATCGGCCCGGCACTTGAGGATGCCCGGGAAATAGGGCCGGTACGAGCGGTCGAAGCGGGAGCGGCCGAAGCGGTTGCCGAAGCAGATGTGGAAGGCGAGCTTGGCCTTCACGCCCTCGGTGGCCAGGTTGTAGAGCCGGGCCATCTCCTCCCCGCTCACGTTGCCACGGGCCGGCTCGTCGAGCTGGATGAAGTCGGCGCCCGCCTCGGCGAGGGCGCGCAGCTCCGCGTTGATCACCTCCGCGAACCGCTCGGCCACGTCGACCACGCCCTTGTACATCTTGCCGGGGTGGATGCGCGAGCCGAACGTGAGCGGGCCCGCGCAGGTGGCCTTGGTACCGCGTCCGGTGTGGGCCTTCAGGTATTCGAACTCCTTGACGATACCGAGCCCGCCCGGCGGGGTCTCGATCCGCCCGGTGGCCTCGTAGCGGGTCTGCTGATCGTAGCCCCAGGGCCCGGCCTTGCGCCGCACCGGCAGGGGCTCGATGCCCTTGATGATGGCGTAGTACGAGTCCACGTAGCCGTCGAGCCGGCGCACCTCGCCGTCGGTGATGACGTCGAGCCCGGCCCGATCCATGTCGCGGATCGCGGTGTCGGCCGCGTCGTCGAACATCTCCTCGAGGTCGGCGGGCCCCATGGCCCCCGTCTCGTAGGCCTTCACCGCGGTGAACCACCAGCCGGGCTTGCCGTGCGAGCCGACGACGGTGGAGGGGATCAGCGGGAGAGCGGCCATCTGCGTGTCCTCCTGGGCGGTGCGCCGTAAGTGCCCGGCCATGTGCCGGGCCGCGACCCAGGAGAGCATGCTATCTCCGGCCGATCTGGTCAATGGCGACCGGTCGACCCGGCTAGGGCGTCAGCAACGCGCTCCTCGGGGTGACCCGCCGCAGGGACCGAGCCGGCACATTCGAGAGGAGCGGGTCGAGCCCCTCCGCCATCGTCGGATGCGCGAGAATGGCGTCGCGGAGCGCCGAGTACGGCAGGTCGGCCAGCATCGCGGTCTGCACCACCGCGAGGACCTCGCCGGCCTCGGGACCGACCATCGTGAAGCCGAGGATGCGGTCGTCGCTCGCCCCGACCAGGGCCTTCATGAAGCCCCGCGTCTCGTCGATCGTCTGCGCGCGCAGCACGGCGCTCATCGGCAGTCTCGCGACGCGGGCGGGCAGGCCCAGGCGTCGGGCGTCGCCTTCGCTCAGTCCGACGTGGGCGAGTGGAGGGTCCGTGAACATGCAGTAGGGGACGAGCCGATCGCGCGTGCTGCGTTTCCCCCCGGCCAGATTGTCCCGAATGATCCGGAAGTCGTCGATGGACACGTGCGTGAACTGGGGACTGCCGGCGCATTCCCCGATGGCCCAGACCTCGGGCGCGCTCGTCTCGAGCCGCTCGTTGACGCGAATGTAACCACGAGTGTCCAGCTCGACGCCGGCCTGTTCGAGCCCGATCCCGGCGGTGTTCGGCGTGCGGCCCGCCGCGACCAGGATGTCGCTGCCCTCGATCTCCTGCTCACCGGATGGCGTGCGTACGATGAAGCGGACGTCGTCTCCGGATCGGCCCTCCACCCGCAGGACCTCGGCCGCCACGAGGAACTCGATCCCTTCGTCGCCGAGAATCCGCTGTATCTCCGTCGAGACGTCGGGATCCTCTCGAGCCATGAGCTGAGCGCCCTGCTCGACGACCGTCACGTGGCTCCCGAAGCGGCGGTAGGCCTGGGCCAGCTCGAGACCCACGTAGCCGCCCCCGAGCACGATCAGGTGGGGCGGCAGGTAGTCCAGCTCCAGGGCCTCGATATTCGTGAGCGGGCCGGCCGCCGCGAGGCCGGGAACGCTCGGAACCACCGCGCGAGTTCCGACGTTGATGAACATCTGGCCGGCCGCCAGCACGCGAGTCCCGCCGTCGTTCAGGCGCACCTCGAGCGTCTTCGGAGCCACGAACCGGCCGGACCCCATGATCAACTCGGCGCCACTCGTCCGGTAGCGCTGCACGTGCTGGGCGATCTGGGCCTCGACCATGTCGCGCTTGCGCTGGCGAACCACCGCCATGTCGATCAGCACCGGCCCGGTCATCGCGCCGAACTGCGCGCCGTGACGCGCCAGGTGCGCGACCTTCGCACTCCAGATCTCATTCTTGCTGGGCATGCAGTTGACGTTGGGACAGGAGCCCCCGATCCACTGACGCTCCACCATCGCGGTCCGGCGCCCCGCTTGCGCCAGATGCCAGGCCAGGAGCTTTCCACCCTGTCCACTGCCCAGGACCACGTTCTCGAACTGTTCCGGTTGAGGCATGCCGCTCTCCGTCGCTCTCGCGTCGATCCTCGATGTGGCCGCGCCACGCGGCCTCCCTTCAATTTGACGATGCCGACGCGGTGCCCGCATGCGAGGCGGGGTTTTTCAGCAAGAAGAGGAAAGCCGCGCGGTGGAAGCCGATCGGCGGCCGGGCACGTCTGCGATTCGTGGGCTACCGGAGCGGCGTCCCCTCGACTCCCTCAGGCCGCCCCGCCGATCACCCGCATCGTGGCCGGGTCCGTCCGCACCGCTTCCGGCGTGCCCGCGAAGATGATCTCCCCGCGCTCGATCACGTAGAGGCGGGTGGCGAACTCGGGCACGTGGTGGATGTTCGACTCGGCGAGGAGGATGGCGTGGCCGCGCTGGGTGATCTCGGCGAGACCCCGGCTCACGGCGGGGACGATGGCGGGGGAGAGACCCTCGAAGGGCTCGTCGAGCAGCAGCATGGCCGGATCGAGGGCCAGCGCGCGCGCCACCGAGAGCATCTTGCGCTCGCCGCCGCTCATCTCGGGTCCCTTGCGCGCCCGGTACTTGCGGAGGACCGGGAACACCTCGTAAGCGCGCTCGATGCGCTCGGCGGCGGGCCGGCCGCCCGGCTGCGTCCAGGTCGAGATCTCGATGTTCTCCGCCACCGTGAGGTCCGGAAAGATCCCGCTATCCTCGGGGGAGAAGGCGAGGCCCCGCCGGGCGATCTCGTGCGTGCGCCGGCGGTGGATCTCCTCGTCGCGGAACAGGATGCGCCCCGCGCGCGGCCGCAGGTACCCCATGATGGCGCGCAGGGTGGTGGACTTGCCGGCCCCGTTGCGGCCGACCAGGCAGACGACCTCGCGCTCGTTCACCTCCAGCGAGACGCGGCGGAGGATGTGGCTCGACTGGATGAAGACGTCGATGGCCTCGACCCTCAGCACCGGGGCCTCCCGCTCACCGCGCACCGCGGCCGATCACCATGTCCACGACCCGCGCGTCGGCGCGGATCGCGGCGGGGGCCGCGTCGGCCAGCACCCGACCCTGGTGGAGGGCGATGATCCGGTCCGAGTAGCCGAACACGATGTCCATGTCGTGCTCGACCTGGATGATGGCCTTGAGGCCGATTCGCCGGGCCGCGCCGACCAGGATCTCCATGACCGCGTGCTTGTCCGCGGTGCTCACCCCGCTGGTCGGCTCGTCGAGCAGGATGATCTCGGGCCGGAGGGTGAAGGCGGAGGCCACGTCGAGGAGCTTCTTGTCGCCCTGGGGCAGGGTGCGCGCGGGCGTGTGGGCGCGGTCGGCGAGACCGAAGAGGTCGGCCACCTCGAGCGCCTCCCCCTGCACCTGCCGATCGCCCCGGAGGGAGGCGAAGAGGCGGCCGCCGCGACCGAGCCGCGACACCACCGCGGCCTGGAGCGTCTCCAGCACGGTGAGGTCGGGGAAGATCTGCACGAGCTGGAAGCTCCGGGCCATGCCGAGCCGGGCGAGGGCGACCGGGCCGATGCCCCCGATGTCGCGGCCCTTGAACCGCACGTGGCCCTCGCTCGGCGCGAGGACACCGGTGAGCAGGTTGATCAGGGTGGACTTGCCGGCGCCGTTGGGACCGATGATCGAGACGAACTCGCCTTCGCGGACGGAAAGGCTGACCCCGTCGAGGGCGACGAAGGCCCCGTAGCGCTTCCGGAGGTCGTGCGCCTCGAGGATCACCGGCGCGAGAAGAGGCCCATGAGGCCGCCCGGCGCGACGATCACGATGAACGCGAGGATCGCCCCGAAGATCAGCCGCCAGTAGGGGAACACCGACATGACGGTGTCCTGCAGGAAGATGAAGGCGAAGGCGCCCAGCAGGGGACCGAAGAAGGACGCGAAGCCTCCGAGCAGGACCATGAATACCACGTTGCCGGAGTGGGTCCAGTAGGCCAGCGTCGGATCCACGTTGCCGGTGGGCGGCGCGAGCAGGGCCCCACCCACCGCCGCGTACACCGCCGAGATCATGAACGCGTACCACCGGTAGCGCGGCACGCTCACCCCCAGGCTCTCGGCCTTGAGCGGATTGTCGCGGATGGTCTTGAGGCAGAGCCCGAAGGGCGAGCCGACGATGCGCCACATCACGAGGGTGGCCAGGACCAGGACCGCGAGCGAGAAGTAGTAGTAGGGCCCGACGAGGTACGCGGTCTTGTTGAAGCCGGCCCACTCGCGGCCGAAGAGAGACGGCCGGAGCATCCGCATTCCCTCGTCGCCGCCGGTCAGCCGGTAGAACTTGAGCAGGAAGGTGTAGAAGACCATGCCGAAGGCCAGCGTCAACATCCCGAAGTAGATCTTGACGTAGCGCACGCAGAGCGCGCCCACCGGTGCGGCCGCGAGCGCGGCGGCCAGCGCGGCCGCGGGCAGGATCAGCTCCATGTGCCGCACCCCGAGCCTCGTGGTCAGCACCGCGCCGGTATACGCGCCGATGCCGATGAAGAGGGCGTGGCCGAACGAGACGAGGCCGGTGTAGCCGAAGAGGAGGTTGAACCCGAGCAGCACCACCCCGTAGGCCATGAACGGCAGCATCAGGGTGACGTAGTAGGGCGGGACCACCAGGGGCAAGACGAGGATCGCGGCGCCCACCACGCCCAGGACGAGCGGCGTCCTCACGCGGTCGCTACTCCGAAGAGCCCCCGCGGGCGCCAGAGGAGGACCGCGATCACGATCAGGTAGATGAGCAGCATCTCCAGCTCGGGGTAGACCGAGATCGCGACCGAGCGGAGCACGCCCACCACCAGGGCGCCCAGGAAGGCGCCGCGCATGCTGCCGAGGCCGCCGATCACCACCACCGCGAAGGCCTCGACGATCAGCTCGATGCCCATCTCGCTCATGGCCGCGGTGGCCGGGATGACGAGCGCGCCGCCGAGGGTGCCGAGCATGGTGCCGAGCGTGAAGACGCGGGCGTAGACCCAGCGCATGTCGACCCCGAGGGCCTCGGCCATCTCGCGGTTGTCGGCGGCGGCGCGGATGATGCGACCGAACGCGGTCCGGGTGAGGAGCCAGCCGATTCCGAGGGCGATGGCGAGGCTCGCTCCGATCACGATCAGGTTGTAGACCGGCACCGTCGCCCCGAGCACGCGCGCCTGGCCGTAGCCCAGGTAGAGCCCGCCGGTGGAGACCGGGGCGGTGCCCCAGGTCATCCGGATCAGGTCCTCGAGCATGAGCACCAGCGCAAAGGTGAGAAGGAGCTGGAAGGTCTCGTCGCGGTCGTAGACGAACCGGAGGAGCCCGCGTTCCACCACGAGGCCGACCAGGCCGACGGCCAGGCCTCCCACGATGAGTGGCAGGATGAACAGCGCGGGCGGCCCGCCGTGGCTCGTGAAGTACCCCACCGCGGAGACACCGGTGTAGGCTCCGAGGGCGTAGAACGATCCGCACGCGAGGTTGAAGATCTTCTGGACGCCGAAGACCACCTGCAGCCCGGCCGCGACCAGGAACAGGATGGCGGCGTGGAAGACGCCGCCCATCAGGACGTTGACGAGGTTCGCGGTCACGCGCGAGGCATCAGATCTTCCAGGAGTTGATCCACTCGATGAGCTTCGAGCCCGCCGGCTTCATCGCGACCTTGGTGGAGACGACCTCGATCGGGTTGATGGTCACGAAGTCGTAGCTGTTCTTGTGGGTGGTGACGCCCTGGTAGAAGTTGCACATCTGCACGTGGTCCGGGCGCCACGAGCGCTTCCCGGAGAGCGACTCCACCTCGATGCCCTCGAGGGCTCGGACGACCTCCGCCCTGGACGGCCACTTCCCGGCGGTGGCGTGGGCCTTCTCCACGGCGGCTTTGTACGATTCGATATTGAAGTAGGCGTGGTCGCACTCGTACGCGGGGTACTCGTTGTACTTGGCCTTGTACTCGCGGACGAACTGCTTGAGCAGCGGGCTGCCCTTCGGGTCGTCGAAGTACATGGTGTTGTAGCCGAGCAGGAGCCCCTCGGGGGTGAACTCCTTCTTGAGCGAGTCGTGCACGCCCCCCGCGGTGGTGAAGACGCCTTTCATGCTCTTGAAGAGCCCGACCGCGGCGGCCTGCTTCATGATGATGGTCGCGTCGCCCGACCAGAACGAGCACATCAGCAGATCCGGCTTGGCCTGCTGGATCGCCGCGATGTGGGAGGTGAAGTCGGTCACCCCGAGCTTGGGGAAGAGCTCGAGCACGAACTTCACGTCCGGGATGTAGCGCTTGAGCACCGCCTGGTAGGTCTCCCAGCAGTCGTGGCCGTAGGAGTAGTCGTTGCCGATGCCGGCCACCGTCTTGACGCCCTTGAAGTACTTGGGGGTGAGCTGGCCGGCCACGATGGCCTCGACCTCGTTGTCCACGCTGCGGAAGGCCCACTTGGGATTGGGCATGGTCTCCTCGACGCCCTTCTGGGTGGTGCCGTCCCAGGAGAGCCACGGCACCTCCATCTCCTCCGCGACCGGCCCGAGCGCGAGGGTCACCCCGGTGGAGATGCCGCCGACGACCACCTCGACCTTGTCCTGCAGGATCAGCTTGCGATAGCGCTCGACGGTGTCCTTGGGGGTCGACTCTTCCTCCACCACCATCTGCACCGGGCGTCCCAGGATGCCGCCCGCCTTGTTGACCCGCTCGACCCACCACTCGGTCCCGCGCAGCCCGGCCTGGCCCACCGGGGCCGCGATGCCGGCGCGGATGGCGAGGACGCCGATCTTGACCGGGTCCGACGGCACTCCGGGCTTGGCCTGGCCGCGGGCCACCGCGGGGAAGCCCACCGCGCCGACCGTCGCGGCGGCGCCGGCCACCTTCAGGAATTCGCGTCTCGTCGTCGCCATCTCGTCCCCCTCGTCGTTGAGAGTCGTCGGTTAGCCGGCCAGCCGCCTGCGCGCGAGCGCCACGCCCGCGGTGAGGCGCTTGAGCTTCTCGAAGGCGACCCAGCGCGGCACCGGGAAGAAGCCGCAGTCCGGGATCAGCGAGAGCCGCTCGGCCGGGATGGACTCGAGGCAGAGCGCCACGCGCTCCGCGATGTCCTCGGGAGTCTCCATGTAGAAGCTCTTCACGTCAACCACCCCGCACGCGACGTCGCGGTCCACCCCGATCTCCCTCCACATCTCGATCTCGGCCATCTCCCGGTTGGCGTACTCGAAGACGAACTGGTCGCAGCGGGTCTCGAGCAGCATCGGGAACATCCACCGATAGGACCGCTTGCCGCGCGGGCGCGACAGGAGATTGCCGAAGCAGACGTGGTAGCCGATCCTGGCCTTCACCCCCTCGACGCAGGCGTTGAACATCTTCACGTACTCGGCGGCCTGGCCCGGCACGATGGCCGCGGAGGGCTCGTCGACCTGGATCCAGGTGGCCCCCGCCGCGGCCAGCGCCCGGAGCTCCGCGTTCACCGCGGGCACCAGGTCCCAGCAGAGGGCGAGCCGGTCGCCGTCGTACGCGTCGCCCGGCCGGGTCTGGATGTGGATCGAGAGCGTCACCGGGCCCGGGCAGGTGGCCTTCACCGGCCGGTCGGTCTGGCTGACCAGGTACTTGAACTCGTCCACCGTGCCCAGCCCCTTCGGCACCGTGACCTTCCGGGTGGCGCGGTAGCGCGGCACGCTGTCGTAGGCGTAGAGGCCGGTCTTGCGCAGCGGCTCGAGGGTCTCGAGGCCCTGCATGTGGCCGTAGAAGGTCTGCACGAAGAAGTAGCGGCGCATCTCGCCGTCGCAGATCACGTCGATGCCGGCGCGCTCCTGGTCGCGGATCGCGAGCTGGGTGGCGTCGTCGAAGGTCTCCCGCGCGTCGGTCTGTCCGTACTCGCCGGCCTTGATCCGGTCGAGCGCGGTCCAGAACCAGGAGGGGAAGCCGTGGCTGCCCATGACGTGGGTGTAGAGGAGCGGCAGTGCGGAGGCCATGACGGTTCCTTTCTACGATGGACGGCGTCGATCGAGGAAGGCGGCGATGCGGGCCTGGGCTTCGGGAGCCGCCCGCAGGGTTCCGTAGGCGCGCGGCTCGGTGCCCGGCCGGCCGGCGCGGAGCGCGGCGGTGATGGCCTTGGTGGCCGCGAGGCCGCCGCGCGGCGAGCGCGCCACCTCGTGGGCCAGCGTCGTGGCCGCGGCCTCGAGGGTGCCGTCGGGCACCACGCGGGTGACGAGGCCCATGCGGTGGGCCTCGGCCGCGTCGACCGGGCGCGCGGTGAGCATCAGCTCGCGGGCGTGGGCCCCGCCCGCGATGTCGAGCAGCCGCGCGATCCCGTAGCCCGGGTTGAAGCCGAGGGTGACCTCGGGCAGGCCGAACCGCGCCGAGGCCTCCGCGACCCGCAGGTCCTGGGCGATCGCGAGCATGAGCCCGCCGCCCAGGGCGTGACCCTGCACCGCCGCGATCGTGACCTGGGGCAGCGCCCCGAAGCCGTCCATGATGCGCTGCCAGCGTGAGGCCAGCGTCTCCGCCTCCTCCGGCGAGAGAATCGGCATCTCGGAGATGTCGGCGCCGGCGCAGAAGGAGCGCCCGCGCCCGGCCACCACCACCACCCGCACCTCGTCCGCGGCGGCCAGGCGCGCGAGCGCGCCCTCGAGGGCGTCGGCCATCGCCCGGCTCAGCGCGTTGCGGGCCTCCGGTCGCTCCAGGGTGAGCCGGGCCAGGACCCCGTCGCGGGTCAGGCTGGCGGCGGGCGCACCGGTCACGACAGGAGTCGCTTCGCGATGATCTCGCGCATGATCTCGGAGGTGCCGGAGGCGATGGTCCAGAGCCGGACGTCGCGGAAGAAGCGCTCCACCGCGAACTCGCGCATGTAGCCGTAGCCGCCGTGGAGCTGGACCGCCTGGTAGGCCACCCGGTTGGCGACCTCGGTGGCGAAGAGCTTGGCCATCGAGACCTCGGTCACGCACTCGCGCCCCGCGGTGTAGAGGGCGGCCGCGTGGTAGACGAGGTGCCGGGCCGCCTCGATCTCGGTCGCCATGTCGGCGACCCGATGGCGCAGCACCTGCTTGTCGCCGAGCGGCCCGCCGAACGCCTGCCGCTCGCGCAGGTACGCGGTCGTGTCCTCGAGCGCCTGGGCCGCGCCCGAGAGGGCGAGCACCGCGGCCATGATGCGCTCGCGCTGCAGGCCGGCGGCCAGCTGCTGGAAGCCGCGCCCCTCCTCGCCGAGCAGGTTGGAGCACGGCACCGGGCACTCCTGGAAGGACAGCTCCGCGGTGTCGGAGGCGCGCATGCCCATCTTGTCGAGCCGCCGGCTCATCGTGAAGCCGGGCGTCCCGCGCTCGACGAGGAACATCGAGATGCCGGCGTGGCGGCGGTCGGCGGTGCCCGGGCCGGTGCGGGCGGCCACGAAGTAGAGATCGCCGTACACGCCGTTGGTGATGAAGATCTTGCTCCCGGTGAGCAGGTAGCGGTCGCCGTCGCGCACCGCGCGCGTCGCGATGCCCGCCATGTCGGAGCCGGTGCCGGGCTCGGTGATGCCGAGCGCGCAGACGGTCTCGCCGCGGACGATGGCGGGCAGGTAGGCGCCTTTCTGCGCCGAGGTGCCGTAGCGGGTGAGCCAGGGCGAGGACATGTCGGTGTGCACCAGCACGCTGAAGGCCACCCCGCCGGAGCGGCAGCGCGCCATCTCCTCGCCCAGCACCACGCTCGAGAGGAAGTCCCCGCCGCCGCCCCCGTACTCGACCGGGAACTCGAGGCCGAGCAGCCCCAGCTCGCCCAGGCGACGCCAGAACTCGCGGGGGATGCGCCCGGCCTCCTCCCACGCGTCCACCTGGGGCGCGACCTCCTTCTCCACGAACGCGCGGACCGTCCGCCGCAGCATCTCGTGCTCGTCGGTGAACATCGAGAGCGGCATCGTCGGCGGGTCAGGGCACCCGCACGTACCCTTCCATCAGGCGGCGCGCGGTCCGGTACACCGTCACGCGCTCGGCCCACGCCGCCCCATCCCGCCGTCCCACCGTGGCCGCGATCGGCAGCACCCCGGAGGGATGGCCGAGCCGCAGGTCGCCCACCCGGCCCCCCGCACACTCGCTCACCACGGTGCCGTCGATCTGCGCCGCGACCGCCAGGCACATGGCGGCGGTCAGGGCGAAGGCGCGGTGGGCGTTGCCCATCGAGATGCAGCGGGCGACTACGTCGGTCTGCTCCGCGTCGTAGGCGACCCCGTCGAGCGCGGTGAAGCGGATCGGGGGCGCCACCACCGCGATCTTCGGGGTGGCCGCGCTGCCCGGGATGCCCATCGCCTCGGCCGCCCCCACCCGGATGGCCTCGAGCCGCGCGACGAGGGCTCGGTCTCCGTCCATCGCCGCGGGCGGCTCGGTGCCGGTGAGCCCGAGATCCTTGGCCCGCACGAAGACCATGGGATTGGTGGCGTCGACCATCGAGGCCTCGACGCCCGCGATCATCTCTCGGGTCCGCCCGCTCGGCAGCAGCCGGCCGGTGCGGGAGCCCCCGGGCTCGAGGAAGTCGAGCGCGATGCGGGCTCCGTGCCCGGCCACGCCGGGCAGCTCGAAGTCGCCGAGCACCGCGGCCTCGCCGTCCACCACCAGCACGCGGGCGACGATGATCTTCTTGGTGTTGGTGTTGTGGATGCGCACCGCGGTCTCGCCGTTGGCGTACGGCACGATCCGCTCGTCGATCGCGAAGGGGCCCACCGCCGAGGAGCAGTTCCCGCAGTTGCCGGTGTAGTCGACGACCGCGCGGCCGATCTCGACCTGCGCGAACGTGTAGTCGACCTGGGCGTCGGGATGGGTGGGCGCGCCGATGATGAAGGCCTTGGAGAGCGACGAGATCCCGCCGCCCAGCCCATCGAGCTGACGACCGGACGGATCCGGGCTGCCGAGCGCGGCCAGCAGGATGCGGTCGCGCTCGGGGCCGGCCGGCGGCAGGTCGCGATCGTGGAAGGCCAGGCAGCGGCTGGTGCCACCGCGCATGTAGACCGCTCGGACTCGAGACTGGGCCATGAGATCCTCCCCCTCACCCGGCCCTCTCCCCCGAGGGGGGAGAGGAGGAAGCGGCGGCGGTCTGGGTGAGCAGGCCGCCGGCCAGGAGCATGTCGCGCTCGCGCGGGCTCAGGATCGAGCGCATGCGGAAGCGCGCGCCGGTGCGGTGGTTGGCCACCGCGACCGGGCCGCCCGCGGCGAGGCTCTCGCGCAGATCGGGGAACTCGAGCACGTCGTCGCGCTCGATGCCGTCGTAGTCGGCCGCGCTCTCGAACTCGAGCGGCACGATGCCCCAGTTGATCAGGTTCGCCCGGTGGATGCGGGCGAAGCTCTTGGCGAGCACCGCCCGCACCCCCAGGTGGAGGGGCGACAGCACCGCCGCCTCGCGCGAGGAGCCCTGGCCGTAGATGTCGCCCCCCACGATGACGCCCGAGCCGGCCGCCCGGGCGCGGGCGACGAATTGGGTGTCCACGTTGCGGAAGCAGAACTCGGCAATGGCCGGGACGTTGGAGCGGAACATCAGCACCGCGGTGCCGGAAGGCGAGATGTCGTCGGTCGAGACCTTGTCGCCGAGCTTGATCAGGACCGGCGCGGTCAGGTGCTGGTCGACGGGGCGCCCGCGGGGGACCGGCTTGATGTTCGGGCCCTTCAGGACCTCGACCGTCGCCGCCTCGGCTTCCGTGGTGGGCGGGATCAGCCCGGCCACCGACGCGAGCAGCGACGCGGGCCACCGCCGCTCGGGCGCGACGCCCGCCTTCCGGGGGTCGGTGATCCGGCCGGTGAGCGCGGAGGCGGCCGCGGTCAGGGGCGAGCAGAGATAGACCAGGTCGTCCTTGGTGCCGCTCCGCCCCGGGAAGTTGCGGTTGAAGGCCCGTAGGCTGCGGCCGCCCGAGGCCGGCACGTGGCCGATGCCCGCGCACGCCCCGCAGGTGGGCTCCGAGATGCTGGCGCCGGCGGCCAGCAGGCTGGCGAGCAGGCCCTCGCGCGCCATCACCTCGAGGATCCGGTGGCTGCCCGGGAAGACCACGAAGGTGCACGACGGCGCCACCCGCCGGCCCTCGAGGACCCGCGTCACCGCCTGCATGTCCTCCCAGGAGGAGTTGGTGCAGGAGCCGACCATGACCTGCTCGATCGGCTCGCCCTCGACCTCGGAGACCGGGACCACCCGGTCCGGGGAGCCGGGCAGCGCCACCAGCGGCTCGAGCGCGTCGAGGTCGAGCTCGATGCGGTCGTCGTACTCGGCGTCCGGATCCGGCCCGAGGGGCCGCCACTCCGCCTCGCGTCCCAGCAGGCGGAAGTACTCGCGGGTCGCCTCGTCGGAGGGGAACACGCTCGTGGTGAGGGTGAGCTCGGCGCCCATGTTGCAGATGGTGGCCCGCTGCGGCAGCGAGAGCGTGGCCGCCCCGGGTCCGCCGTACTCGAAGATGCGCCCGCTGCCACCGCGCACCGTGTAGCGGCGGAGCAGCTCCATGATCACGTCCTTGGCCGAGATCCACGGGCGGAGGCGGCCGGTGAGCCACACCGACGTGACGCGCGGCATGGTCAGGAAGTAGGGCCCGCCGCCCATGGCCACTGCCACGTCGAGGCCGCCCGCGCCGATGGCGAGCATGCCGGTGGAGCCGCAGAGGGGGCTGTGGCTGTCGGTGCCGAGGAGCATCTCGCCGGGGACGCTGAACGACTCGAAGTGCACCTGATGGCAGATGCCGTTGCCGGGCTTGGAGAACCACGCGCCGTAGCGCCGCGATGCGGTCTGGAGATAGCGGTGGTCGTCGGAGTTGCGCGAGTCCACCTGGTAGACGTTGTGGTCGATGTAGGTGACGACGCGCGGCGGGCGCACCCGCGGGAACCCCATGGCCTCGAACTGGAGGAACGCCATGGTGCCGTTGGTGTCGGTGAGCAGGGCCTGATCGACGCGCAGGCCGATCTCGTCCCCGGCCACCGGCTTCCCGGCGACCAGATGGGCGTCGATGAGCTTGCGGGTGAGGCTCTGGCCCATGGGCTCGGGCCTAGCGCTTGTCGACCGCGACGAAGGCGCGGCGGGGGTGGCCCTTGTAGTCGGCGCGGGGCCGGATCAGGCGGTTGTCGTCGTACTGCTCGAGCAGGTTGGCGGTCCAGCCCGCGATGCGGGAGGTGGCGATGACCGGGGTGAAGAGATCCACCGGGATGCCGATCGAGTAGAAGAGCGGCGCCGAGTAGAAGTCCACGTTCGGGATCAGCCGCTTGGTGGCCTGCACCTTGGCGTGGAGCTTGACCGCCAGGTCGTACCAGAGGGCCTGGCCCGATTGCCGGCAGGCCTCCTCGGCCATGCCCTTGAGGATCGCGGCGCGGGGATCGCCCGCGGTGTAGACCCGGTGGCCGAAGCCCATCAGGCGCCGCTTCTCGCCCATCGCCCGGTCCACGAACGCGTCGACGTTGTCGAGCCGGCCGACCTCGAGCAGGGTGCGCATCACCGCCTCGCCGGCCCCGCCATGCAGCGTGCCCTTGAGCGCGCCCACGCCGCCCGCCACCGCCGAGTGCATGTCGGAGAGCGTGGCCGCGATCACGCGCGTGGTGAAGGTCGAGGCGTTCAGCTCGTGCTCGGCGTAGAGGGTGAGGCACGCGTCGAAGGCGCGCGTGGTCACCGCGGTAGGCCGGGCGCCGGTGAGCATGTACAGGAAGTTGGCCGCGAGGGAGAGCTCGGAGGCGGGCGGCACCGGCGCCTGGCCGTTGCGCACCCGGTGGTGCGCGCAGATCGCGGTGGCGAACTGGCTGGTGAGCCGCACCGCCTTGCGCAGGTTGGCCGCCCGCGAGTTGTCGGTGGCGTCGGGGTCGTGCATGCCGAGCACCGCGACCCCAGCCTGCAGCACGCGCATCGGGTCCGTGTCGCGGGGCATCAGGGCGTAGGCCCGGATCAGATCCTCCGGGATCGGGCGCACCGCGGCCAGCTCCATCTGGAACCGATCGAGCTGCACCCGCGTCGGCAGCTCGCCGTGCCAGAGCAGGTAGGCGACCTCCTCGAAGGTGGCCTGCCGCGCCAGCTCGTCGATGTCGTAGCCGCCGTAGGCCAGCCGGCCGTTCTTGCCATCCAGATCGCACAGACGCGTCTCGGCGGCGACCACGCCTTCGAGACCCCGGATGAGCTGGCTGCTCTCGGTCATCGTCGACTCCCCTGGGCACTCCGGATGCTCCGCGGACGGCAGACGCGGGCGAACATGACGCAATCGACGGTATACCGCGTCCCGGAAGTGCGCAAGAGCATTGGAGACGGACGGCTGCTCCGCCCTCGCCGCGCGTGCTTTACATCTCGGGCTACGTGCAGGACGCCTCGTCCCGCGCCGCCCTCGCGAGCGAGACGTCCGCCTTCGTGTCCAAGCCGTTCACCCCCGAGCTGCTGACCGACCGAGTCCGCGAGATCCTCGCCACTGCCGAGGCGGAAACCGCCTAGCGCCGGTCGGCTCAGCCGCGCAGGTTGCCGTCGATGCGAACGTCCAACAGGTAGGGGCCATCGGAGGCGAGGCCTCGGCGGAGGGCCGTCGCCACGTCGGCCGCCTTCTCCACGATCTCGCCCGGCACGCCCTGCGCCCGGGCGAGGCCCACGTAGTCGAGGCCCGGCTTCACCAGGTCCATCGCCACGTAGTGGTTGTCTTCGGCCGAGAAGCCCTTCAGCGCCTGGGTCCGCTGCTTGAGGATGCGGTACGACTGGTTGTTGAAGATCACGAACACCACCGCGATCGAGTCGTGCGCCGCGGACCAAAGCGACTGGATCGTGTACATCGCGCTGCCGTCGCCGACCAGCGCGACGACCGGCCGGTCGGGCTGGGCCAGCTTCACCCCGAGGGAGGCGGGCAGGCCCCAGCCGATGCCGCCGCCGCGGAGCCCGTAGAAGCCGCGGTGGTCGCGCGCGCGCAGCAGCTCGCGCACCCCGTGGCTCGAGGAAATCGACTCGTCGACGATGATCGCCTCGTCGGGTACCGCGCCCGCCACCGCCCCCACCAGCGCGAGCGGGCTGATCGGGGAGCGGCTCGCCTGCGACGCCGCCTCCTGACGCAGCGCCTCGCGGCGCGCCTCCTGCGCGATCCGCAGCCGCTCCACCCGCGCGCCCACCTCCTTGGCCTGGGCCGGGCTCAGGCGCCGCCGCAGCGCCTCCACCAGCTCGGGCAGCGTCGCCTTCGGGTCGCCCTGGATCGCCACCTGCGCCGGGTAGTTCTTGCCGATCTCCCACGGATCGAGATCGAGATGGATGAGCGGCAGGCCCTCCGGCATCGGCTCCACGTCGGACGGCAGCGAGAGGGTGAAGAGGTCGCCGCCCACCGAGAACAGCAGGTCGTGCTGCATGAGGAGCTGGCGGATCGGCTGACCCAGGCGCGGGAAGGGGCCGTGGTAGAGCGGATGCGTGAACGGGAACGAGCAGGTGGACGGCACGCACTCGGTGTAGACCGGGGCGCCCAGCGTCTCGGCCAGCTCCGCCATCTCGGCGAGCGCGTCGCCGTGGGCGACCGCGTCGCCCGCGATGAGGACGGGCCGGCCCGCCTTCACGAGCAGATCGGCCGCCGCCTCGATCGCGGCGCGATCGCCGCGGATGCGCGGGGCCACCCGGGTCGGCCGCAGCAGGTCGAGCTCGCGCTCCGCGTTGAGGACGTCGACCGGCAGCGAGATGAACACCGGCCCGGTGGGATGGGCCAGCGCGGTCTTGGCCGCGCGGCGCACCGCGCGGGGCAGGTCCTCGATGCGGGAGATCTCGTGCGACCACTTCACGTAGGGTCGCGCCACCGGCGGCAGGTCCGACCAGAGAATCGGCTCGGTGAGATTCATCGCCTGGTCGTGCTGGCCCGCGGTGATGAGGAGCGGGGTGCCGGCCTCGTGGGCGTCGTAGAGCATGCCCATCGCGTTGCCGAGGCCGGGCGAGGTGTGGACGTTCACCACTCCGAGCTTCCCGCTCGCCTGCGCGTAGCCGTCGGCCATGCTGATCGCCACCGCCTCCTGCAAGGCCAGGATGTAGCGGATGCTCGGCTCGCGCACGAGGCCGTCCATCAGCGGCAGCTCGGTGGTTCCCGGGTTGCCGAACATGGTGTCGACGCCTTCCTGCTTCAGGATCTGGAGAAACGCCTGCTTGCCGGAGAGAAAGGGCATGGGGAAGCCTCCTGGCGCGGGATGATAGCCCCGCTTCCTTGACTGCGCCAGACCCCGCCTGTAGGCTCGGGTCAGCATGGCGCCGGGCGCGTCACCTCCCTTCCTGCAGGCGTGTCTCCGCCGGCCCGTCCCGTTCACCCCGATCTGGCTGATGCGGCAGGCCGGCCGCTACATGCCGGAATACCGGGCGGTGCGGGCGCGGCTCGGCTTCCTCGAGCTGTGCAAGAGCCCGGAGGCGGCCGCGGAGGTCACGCTCCAGCCGGTGGAGCGCCTCGGTGTCGACGCGGCGATCCTCTTCGCCGACATCCTGCTCGTGCTGGAGCCGCTCGGGGTGGGGCTCGAGTTCACGCGGGGCGATGGTCCACGTATAGGCCGCCCGGTCCGTAGTAGCCAAGCGGCGCGTGCTCTTCCGCAAATAGACGTCGACGACGCGCTCGGCTTCGTCTACGAGACGGTGGCGCGCGCGCGCAAGGCGTTGGCCGACCGGGTGCCGCTGATCGGCTTCGCGGGAGCGCCCTTCACCCTCGCGTCCTACCTGATCGAGGGCGGCCCCTCGCGCGAGTTCCTCCTGACCAAGGCCTTCATGCGCCGGGAGCCGGAGGCGTGGGCCGTCATGATGACCCGGCTCGCCGACGTCACCGCCGACTATCTGAACGGCCAGATCGGCGCCGGCGTGCAGGCGGTGCAGCTCTTCGACTCGTGGGTGGGTGCGCTGTCGCCGGCCGACTATCGCGCCTACGTGCTGCCACACAGCCGTCGGGTCATCCGGGCCCTGCGGCCCGGCGTTCCGGTCATCCACTTCGGCGTCGGCACCGGCGGACTGCTCGCCCTGATGCGAGAGGCGGGCGGCGACGTGATCGGGCTCGACTGGCGGGTCGAGCTCGGGCCGACCTGGGCGCGGCTCGGGCACGACGTGGCGGTGCAGGGCAACCTGGACCCCGCGGTGCTGCTGGCCGACGTGGGGGCGATCCGGCTCGCGGCCCGCGAGATCCTCGACGGGGCCGCGGGGCGCCCGGGCCACGTCTTCAACCTCGGCCACGGCGTCCACAAGGAGACGCCGGTCGAGCACGTGCGGGCGCTGGTCGACATCGTCCACGAGATGTCCGCGCGATGACCCCGGTGGACTCGGTGCTGCTCGTCGCCTTCGGCGGGCCGGAGCGGCCCGAGGACATCCGCCCGTTCCTCCAGATCGTGGCCACCGGCCGCCCGATCCCGCCCGCGCGCCTGGAGGACGTCGCCCATCACTACGAGATCATCGGCGGGCGCTCGCCGCTGAACGCCCTCACCCGCCGGCAGGGCGACGCGCTCGCCGCCGCGCTCGCGGCCCGGGATCGCGCGCTGCCGGTCTGGGTCGGCATGCGGAACTGGCACCCGTTCCTCCACGAGACCCTCGCCGAGATGAAGGACCGGGGCCGGCGCCGCGCGGCCGGGATCATCCTCTCCTCGCTGCAGACCGAGGCCTCGTGGGCCCGCTACGTGGAGGACGTGGCCGCGGCCCGGGAGAAGGTCGGACCCGACGCGCCCGAGGTCGTCTTCGCGCCGCCGTGGGCCGATCATCCGCGCTTCGTCGACGCGATGGCGGACCGCACCCGCGCCGCGCTGGACGCGGTCGAGCCCGCGCGCCGGGCGACCGCGCGCCTCGTGTTCACCGCCCACAGCGTGCCGGTGGCCATGGCCGCGGGCTCGCCGTACGCCGCGCAGCTGGCGGCGGCGGCGCGGGCGATCGCGGGGCGGCTCGGCCGCGCGGCCTGGACGCTCGCCTACCAGAGCCGGAGCGGCTCGCCGCGCGATCCGTGGCTCGAGCCCGACGTCTCCGACGCGATCCGCGCGCTCGCCCGCGAGGGCGCGCGGGACGTGGTGGTGGTGCCGGTCGGGTTCGTCTGCGACCACGTGGAGGTGCTCTACGACCTCGACGTGGAGGCGCGGCGGGTGGCCGAGGCCGCCGGGGTGGCCTTCCATCGCGCGCCCGCCGCCAACGACCATCCTGACTTCATCGCCATGCTGGCCGATCTGGTCGATCGGGTGACCGAGCGGTGAGGCTCGTCGTCGTCGGCGCGGGGATCTCCGGGCTGGCCGCGGCGCACCGCGCGGGGGAGCGCGCGCGGGAGCAGCGGCGGCCGCTCGAGCTGACCGTGCTCGAGGGCGCGGACCGGGTGGGCGGCACCATCCAGACCGAGCAGCGTGACGGATTTCTCGTCGAGGGCGGGCCCGACTCCTTCCTGTCCGAGAAGCCGTGGGCGCTCGCCCTGTGCCAGCGGATCGGGCTGGAGGAGCGGTTGATCCGCACCGACGATCGCTTCCGGCGCACGTTCGTGGTCTGGGGCGGCCGCCTGCATCCGTTGCCCGAGGGCTTTCAGCTGCTGGCGCCGACCCGCCTCGCGCCGCTGCTCGCCTCGCGGCTCTTCTCCTGGCCGGGCAAGCTCCGGATGGCCTGCGACCTGGTGCTGCCGCGGGGCGGCGATCCCGACGAGAGCCTCGGCGCCTTCGTGCGGCGGCGACTCGGCCGCGAGGCGCTCGAGCGCGTCGCCCAGCCTCTGGTCGCGGGCATCTATACCGCGGATCCCGACGAGCTGTCGCTGTCGGCGACCATGCCGCGCTTCCTCGAGATGGAGCAGCGCGAGCGGAGCGTGATCCTGGCCCTCTGGCGCGCGGCGCGGAAGGCGCCGGCGCAGCACGCGGGGACGAGCGGGGCCCGCTGGTCGCTCTTCGTGACCCTCGCCCGGGGCATGGACGAGCTCGTCCAGGCGCTCGCCGCCCGGCTCCCCGCGGGGGCGGTGCGCCTCAAGGAGCGCGTCACCGCGGTGGCACGCGAGGACGGGCGGTGGCGGATCGCGACCGCGGGCGGTGTCGCCTACGAGGCCGACGCGCTCGTCCTGGCGCCCGAGGCGCACCAGGCTGCGCGCATGCTGCGCTACGTGGATCCCGCGCTCACGCACCTCCTCGAGGGCATCCCCCACGCCTCGTCCGCGACGGTGAGCCTGGCCTACCGTCGCGCGGACGTGCGGCACCCGCTCGACGGCTTCGGCTTCGTGGTCCCGCACGCGGAGCGGCGCCCGATCATCGCGTGCACCTTCTCGAGCGTGAAGTACGCGGGGCGCGCGCCCTCGGGGCACGTGCTCCTGCGGGTCTTCCTGGGCGGCGCCCTCAACGAGGGCGTGCTGCAGGGCGACGACGCGACCCTGGTCAGGACCGCGCGAGAGCAGA
>WNFG01003289.1_pt1 | contig 20994 bp, 21 predicted proteins | sample 5400431 | NCBI WGS metagenome assembly WNFG01 (sample SAMN13153346, study PRJNA577476) | soil metagenome | isolation source: 120 cm saprolite under Douglas fir tree site 2 hole 3 replicate 2 | place: USA:California | collected 2015-04-18 | reverse complement strand
GTGTTCATTTTGTTCCTTTGATGTTTTGGGTTGTGATTTTTTCTTAATGTTGAGGCGCCAGTTCGAGCTGCGAGCTGACAAGATCTGGATCGTCGGCCATTTCGCGCGGGCGGGTTTTGTGACGAATCACGCTGAAAACAACGGGGACGAAAAAGAGTGTCGCTACTGTTGCGATAAGCAGACCGCCAATGACTGCGCGACCGAGGGGCGCATTTTGTTCGCCGCCTTCGCCGAGACCGAGCGCCATCGGCACCATGCCGATGATCATCGCGAACGCGGTCATCAAAACCGGACGCAGACGGGTGTGACCCGCGGCGATCGCGGCGTCGAGCGCAGTCTTGCCCTCGCGCAGTTGTTCGTTGGCGAACGTGATCATGAGAATGCTGTTCGCGGTCGCGACGCCAACACTCATGATCGCGCCCATCATCGACTCCACGTTGAAGGTGGTGTGCGTGAGAAACAGCATCCACAAAATGCCCGCGAAGGCGCCGGGCAACGCCATGATGATGATGAACGGATCAGTCCATGATTGGAAATTGACGACCATCAGGAAATAAATGAGTGCCGCCGCGAAGATGAGACCGAGGCCGAGTTTGCTGAACGCGCTGTTCATGCTTTCAACCTGGCCGCGCACGCTGATCGTACTGCCGGGCGGAAGTTTCGCGCGAGCTTCGTTTACGATTTTGGTGACCTGATCGGAGACACCGCCGAGATCGACGCCCTGGACGTTTGCGTAAATGTCGAACACCGGCTGCACGTTGGTGTGACTAACGACAGCGGGAGTTTCGGTGCGCTGGAGCGAGACGATGTTGCTGAGTAACTGCGGATGTGCCGGGTCCTGGCCTGCGAGCGAAGTCGAAAGCAATTCGTCGACCGAACTGATCAGGTGCTGTGGCGTCTGGATCGCGACCGGATAGTTGATGCCGGTCTTCGGATCGGTCCAAAAGTTTGGGGTCACCGTGCCGCTCGAGCTGAGCGAGATGAGCAGGCTGTTGGCAACGTCTCGCTCCGTAAAACCTAACTCCCGTGCGCGCGTGCGATCGACTTTCACCAGCATCTCCGGTGCGTTCGTCACCTGGTGCAGGCCGACGTCGACCGCGCCCGGAATTTGTTTCACCCGCGCCTCGACTTCGCGCGCAATCGCGTAGTTCGGTTTTTCGGCGTAGCCCGCGACCTGAATGTCGATCGGCGCAGGCAAACCGAAGTTCAGAATCTGGCTGACGATGTCGGCTGGCTGAAAATAGAAACTCAGATCCGGAAACGCCGCTGCGAGTTTTTGGCGCAATGTTTTGACATAAGCGGGCGTCGAACCGCGATGGTCGCGTTTGAGCGATACAAGAATTTCGCCGTCAGCGGAACTCATCGTCGCGTTATCGCTAAACGCGAGATTGACGCTCTGCGGTATGCCAATGTCGTCGAGCACCATCTCGAGATCGCGCGGCGGCACGACGTCACGGATCACGTCTTCGACGCGCGAGAAAATTTGCTGGGATTCTTCGAGGCGCGTGCCCGGCGGCGTGTTCACGTGCAAACGAAACTGGCCCGCGTCCACCGTGGGGAAAAAATCGCGGCCGACCACCGGCATGATCGCGAACGCGCTTCCAACCAAAATGACAAACAGGACAAAAACAGTCAGGCGGTTTTGCAACGACCAGGCCAGCGCATCGACGTAACGCTGGCGAAGTCTTTCAAAGCGGTGGTTAAACGATTCCTGAATCCGTGTGAAGAAATTGGCCGGCGGCTTTTCGCCCTCGTGGCCGCGGATCATGTATTTCACCATCACCGGCACGAGCGTGCGCGAGAGCAAATACGACGCGAGCATCGCGAACACGACCGCGAGCGCGAGAGGAGTGAAAAGATATTTCGCCGGCCCGGTGAGAAACACGACCGAGACGAAAACGATACAAATGGCGAGTGTGGAAACGAAGGCGGGCACGGCGATCTGCTGTGCGCCATCGAGGATCGCGCGCTGGATCGGTTTACCTTGCGCCAGATTGCGGTGGATATTTTCAAGTTCAACCGTTGCGTCATCGACGAGAATGCCGATGGCAAGCGCGAGCCCGCCGAGCGTCATCACGTTGAGCGTGTAGCCGAGCAGACTCAGGATCGACAACGACGCCAAGATCGACAACGGGATCGACACCATGACGATAAACGTGCTGCGCCAACTGCCGAGGAAGAGCAGAATCATCGTCGCCGTGAGCAACGCGGCGATGACACCTTCCTGCACGACGCCGCTAATCGCGCTGCGCACGAAAATCGATTGATCGAACAGTTCCGTCATTTCCAGGCCGGGCGGCGCCGCCGCGCGCATGCCCGGCAGCAACGCTTTGATTTGGTTAACGATGTCGAGAGTCGACGCCCCACCGTTCTTCAAAATAGTCAACAACGCGGAACGGCTGCCGTCTTTGCGCACGACGTTCGTCTGCACCGCGAAACCGTCACGCACATGTGCGACGTCGCGGATGTAAACCATCGAGCCGTTCACCTGTTTAATCGGGACGTCATTAAGTTCGGCGACCGTGTCGGGACTGGCGTTGAGGCCGACGATAAATTCGCGCTCGCCAATTTTCGATGTGCCCGTAGGCAGCGTGAGGTTTTGCGCGTTGACCGCGTTACTCACATCGAGCGGCGAAAGACCTTTCGCCAGCAACGCCTGTGGATCGAGATCGACCATGATCTGCCGCGGTTTGCCGCCGTACGGAAGCGGCAGCGTGGCGCCGCGCACCGGCGCGATCGCCTGGCGCACGCGGTAAATTCCGTAATCGTAAAGTTGCGCTTCGCTCAAAGTCTTACTGCCGAGCGCAAGTTGCAGAATCGGCACGCTCGAGGCGTTGTAGCGGATAATGAACGGCGGTTGTGTCCCAGGCGGCATGCGCCGCAAAATCGTTTGCGAAACCGCTGTCACCTGCGCGATCGCGGAATCGATGCGCACGTTCGGTTGAAAGAACATGCGAATGACGGCAACGCCGGCGAGCGTCTGCGACTCAATGTTCTTCACGTTATCGACCGCCGACGAAATCGTGTACTCGCTGAACGTGGTGATTTGTTTCGCCATCTGATCGGCCGAGAATCCGGGGAATTGCCAGACTACGGTCACGACCGGGATGTCGATCTCCGGAAAAATGTCTGTCGGCGTCGTCCTGATCGACGAGATGCCGAGCAACAAAATGAGCAACGCCATCACGACGAACGTGTATGGCCGTCGCAGGGCTAGTTTAACTATCCACATAGGCGAGAGCTGGTTGGTAGGTTGGCATTTCAAAGACGCGATGCGGAACCAGGACATCGTCGTGTTTTGTCTCCGCGGGTTGGAGACCGAGCTTCGTCATATGCGCCTCGACCAAATCGGGAAGAAAAAGATGCGGGAAGAACGATAGCTCCCGCGCCTTTGCTTCTTCCTCATCAAGCACGATATGGATGATCTCACCCAGGTCCGGGTAAGCTTGCTGGTAATCGTGTTGCAGCCGGCTTCTTAACGTCGAAACCGCGGTGGTCACCGTCCGGAGGAAAACTTCTTCGGGTTGTTGGTCAGTTTGCATGGGGCTGATTTCCTTTTGGTTGTTGTATTTGACTAGTCGTCTATAAAATTGGCAAAAAAAGAGATAGTTAAGAACTCGTTGCGTGTACGTGTTTCACGCCCAAAACATCCATTGCGACCGGCTTGAAATCGCGGATCAACTCGATGTCGTTTTGAATTCGGGCCTGGGCGAGTGTGCCGTGGTAGCAAGCGAAAAGCATCTTCGCTTTCGCTTGCGGGTCTGGTGCCTCAATCAATCCTTGCGCATGCGCATCCCGAATCGCGGACTCGAAATACTTTATCTTCCGATCCCAGATGCGGTCGACGGTAGCGCGCACGCCCTGGTCTTGTGTGCTCACTTCACTCCCGATGCTCAATAGAGGGCATCCGAGGATGGAGCCACACTTTTCTTGCAGCTCGGCCAGCCGATCGTGCACATAATCGAAGTAGCGATTGAACCGCTCGAGGGGTGGAACTGTCGGAGAAAAAAGAGCATCCATGTTCGCCTTGTTTTTGTTCCATTCTGCCTCCAATGCAGCGGCGGTGAGCTCGGACTTCGACTTGAAGAAATAATAAAAGCTGCCCTTTTTTGCGCCGGCCCGTTCGCAAATCGCGTCGACGGATGTGGTGCCATAGCTGTTATGCCAAATCAAATCCAACGCCGCGTCGGTCAGGCGCTCCTTCATGTCACTTACTCTAGGCATAACACACCTTTTACTCGTCTAGACTAATCAGTCAACTATTTTTTAAAGAAAAATTTTGCGCTGTCCCCCTTCTGGCAGGTGGGCCTCGCTAGCAGATCCTCGCGCTGGCGGTCGGCGATTACGAGATCGAACTCGATGTCACAGTCACGCGACGCCGCAATCCAATTTTAGCGGTGTCGGTCATATTTCTGTTGAAGTGATTCGTTAGGCCGGAGCCGGGCTTTTCGCCACGGGCTCCAGTTTTTCGAGGATCGTCTTCTTCGGGGCGCCGCCCACGATCTGGTCGCGCATTTCACCGCCGCTGAAGAAGAGCAACGTTGGAACAGCGCGCACACCGAAGCGTTGCATGAGTGCGGGATTGTCGTCGATGTTCACTTTTGCGACCCGAAATCGCCCATCGCTCTCACGAGCAATCTCATCGACGAGCGGCCCGATCATTTTGCACGGTCCGCACCACGGCGCCCAAAAATCCACCAGCACAGGGATGGGGGATTTCAAGACTGCTTTCTCGAAACTGGCTTCATTGATGTTGATTGGTTCGTTCATTTTTCCTCTCGTTTGTGGCGATTACTTTAAACCTTCGCGGTGCCGGGGTTGCCTCGGCGTCGACTCGCGCGGCACCACCATGCAAAAGAGCTTCTCCGTTCCGCGCAGAAACATCAGCGGCGATGGCACTCCGATTTCCGAGGCGACGAGATGCTTCTGCAAGTCGTCGACCGTGGCGATCGGTTCTCCTTTGAATCCCACAATCGTGTCGCCTTGCTTTAATCCTGCGACGACAGCCGGGCTCCCCGGTTCCGTTTCCATGACAAGAACGCCGCGATCCGCGGGCAGTTTATGAAAGCGAACCACGCGCGGATGCAGCGCCACGTTCTGTCCCGCGACTCCAATTGAGCTGCGGCGAATGCGGCCATCTTTAATCAACCAGCCGGCGACAAACTTCGCGGTGTTACTCGCAATCGCGAAGCAAATCCCTTGCGCAGGCAGAATGACCGCTGTGTTTACTCCGATGACTTCCCCCGCGCTGTTCAGAAGCGGACCGCCAGAGTTACCGGGATTCAAGGCGGCGTCCGTTTGAATAATTTCCTCCATGAGACGGCCGGATTCCGAGCGCATCGATCGTCCCAGTGCGCTGACGATGCCAGCTGTCACGGTTTGTTGAAATCCGTAAGGCGAGCCGACGGCCACAGCGATTTGTCCGACCGAAATCTCCGAAGAATCGGCCAGCCGCGCGTGCTGCGCGTCGGGCGCATCGATGCGAATGACAGCAAGATCGGTCTCGGGATCCGTGCCGATGAGTTGCGCCGAATAAACGCGCGCATCGTGCAGCGTCACTTCGATCTCGCGCGCGCCGCGCACAACGTGACTGTTCGTTAGGATAAATCCGTCCCGCGCGATGATGAAGCCCGAGCCGCCCCCTTGACCGCGTTCGCCGCTGAGGACGCGGATATTGACCACGCTCGGCGCGATACGATTCACGACCGCGGCGATCGTTTTCGAATAATCGTCGAGCAGGATCTGATCGTCGGCGGCTCGCATCTGCGTCCCGACCAGAGCGTCTTGGGCCGAATCAGGCGCGTTGTTTGTCGTAATCATTTGAGCTTTTATTTTTCTGCCGAGCCGGCCGAGCGGAACACTGTTGGAAATCATGTTCTTGCGTTGCTGTCACGTTTCTATGAATTTTCAGCGAAGGCCGCCCGCGATCCTCAGCGTTTCACCTGTGATCCATGCGGCATCAGACGACGCGAGGAAGACAACGGCTGGGGCGATATCGCCAGGTTGACCAATGCGGCCCAGAGGCGTCTGCCCTTCGACGCGCCCGTCACGAGGGCGACTTTGCCGGCAAGTTTTGGAGTATTTGAATTTGTTCTCATGATTAGTTTTGTATCGATTGGTATGAATATAAGCCGTGGACAAATGCCCGGTCAAATGATTTATTTACTGGTCAGTATGAAATCGAAACATGCTCCCGCCCGGATGGGTCGCCCGCGCGCCTTCGATGTCGATCTTGCCCTCGATCGGGCGCTGCACGTCTTCTGGCACAAAGGCTACGAAGGCGCGTCTCTGTCGGACTTGACCAAGGCCATGCGCATCAATCGCCCCAGTCTTTACGCCGCTTTCGGCAACAAAGAAGAGCTTTTCCGCAAAGCGCTGGATCGTTATGCCGAAGGTCCCGCGGCTTATGTGCGCGGCGCCCTGAAAGAGCCGACAGCGCACGCTGTTACCGAAAAACTATTACGCGGCGCCATTGCCACGGTGACCGATCCGCAGACTCCGGCCGGATGTTTCATGGTGCAGGGTGCGCTGGCCTGCGGAGATGCGGCTGACGCCATCCGCCGGGAAGTATCAGCGCGCCGGTCCGCGGCTGAGGCCGCCTTACGCCGGCGTTTCCAGCGCGCGAAACGAGAACGCGACCTTCCGTCAAACGCGGACCCGTCTGATCTCGCCCGTTACATCGTAACCGTGATGCATGGAATGGCCGTGCAACGAGCAGGCGGCGCAACCCGGACGCAATTACTTCGGGTAATGAAGGTCGCATTACGAGCTTGGCCTAACTGAGAACAAGAAGGAGATTGAGACATGGCGGAGCAAGATTTAAACGCAATCGCTTTTCCGAAGCTCGACGAAGAGCAAATGGCAAAGCTTGGGCGTTACGCGGGCGAATCGCCGAAAAAGTTTGCGCGCGGGCAAGCGCTGTTTCGCTTTGGTGATCGCAATTCCAACTTTTTTGTGATTAAAGCCGGTGAAGTCGAGCTTGTCGATAACACCGGCGACGAGCCAAAAACGATCAGGGTCCTGGGCGCGGGAGAATTCACCGGCGACGTCGGGCACTTAACCGGAGGTCCAAAGTTGGTGAGCGGCATCGTCCGGATCGATTGTGAGGTGTACGAAGTCTCGGACAAAGCCCTGCGGGCAATCTTGAATCAGGATCCGCAGCTGAGCGATGTCATCCTGCAAGCGTTCATTGCCCGACGACAAGTAATGCGAGAGTCGGGCGATTTCGTTGGCCTGCGCGTGATTGGTTCCCGTTATTCCCGCGACACGTTTCGGATTCGCGATTTCCTGGCGAAAAATCGTGTGCTGTTTACCTGGCTGGATTTGGAAGGCGATCCGGCGGTGAGCCAGGTTCTTCAGCAATTCGGAGTGAGCGAAGCCGACACGCCCATCGTTGCCTGCGCGCATTGCTTGCTTTTGCGCAATCCATCAAATCGCGAATTGGCTGAAGCAATCGGAATTCGCCGGCCGCTGGAACAGATGGTCTATGATCTCGCCATTGTCGGCTCGGGTCCGGCGGGATTAGCCGCGGCAGTTTATGGGGCTTCGGAAGGACTGAGCACGGTCGTGCTGGAGCGGACGGCGCCCGGAGGCCAGGCCGGCAGCAGTATGCGCATCGAGAATTATCTCGGATTTCCCACTGGAATCACCGGCAGCGAACTGGCCGATCGGGCCGTTCTCCAGGCAGATAAGTTCGGCGCGCGCGTTTCGATTCCGACCCCGGTGATCAAGCTGACATTCGACAAAGTATATTCCGTTCTCGGCTTGGACGGCGGCGAAACTGTCGTGGCCAAATGTCTGCTGATTGCGTCCGGCGCGGAATACCGGCGCCTCGGTGTGGAAGGTTGCGATCAATTTGAAGGCACGGGTGTTTATTATGCGGCGACTTCAAACGAAGCGCAGATGTGCCGCGCGTCGGACGTTGTGCTGGTGGGCGGCGGTAACTCTGCTGGGCAGGCGGCTGTTTATCTTTCGCAGAATGCGCGCAAGGTGTTCCTCTTGATCCGCGGCGACGATCTTTGCAAAAGCATGTCGAGTTATCTCGCCCATCGCATCATGAACACACCAAACATCGAGATCCTTCGCTGCAGCGAGGTCACTCGCATGTCGGGCGACGGTCATCTCAGCGCGGTTGAAATCGTCAACAAACTCACGGGCGAAAAGCGGACTCTGCAAACCGCCGCGCTCTTCAGTTTCATCGGCGCAACGCCGCGGACTGATTGGTTGCCGGCGGAGGTTGAAAAGGACGAAAAGAATTTTGTGCGCACGGGAATCGATTTGATCGATTCGCCGCATTGGACATTGAAGCGGCAGCCATTCCTGCTGGAAACAAGCCGGCCGGGCGTGTTCGCCGCTGGAGATGTGCGCTCAGGCTCAGTCAAGCGCGTCGCCTCCGCCGTCGGCGAAGGCTCAATGTCGGTCCAGTTCGTCCATGAGTATTTGAAAGCTATGTGAAGCGATGTCAGACAAAACCTGCGACCACCTTTCTGCGATTACGACAGTCAAACACACCACCCGCCGTGAGTGCACTGAGTGCGTGAAGATCGGCGCGCAATGGGTGCATTTGCGCACCTGTCAGGAGTGCGGCGCGACGCTGTGTTGCGACGATTCACCTAACCGACACGCAAGCAAACACGCGCGCACAAAAGGGCATCCTGTGATTGCGTCCGCGGAGCCTAACGAGCGCTGGCTCTACTGCTATCCAGACGACGCCTTCGCGGAATATTGAGCGGCGCCTTTGATGTCGCGCGTGTTGACCTTCGGCAATGCGAAGGGGAGACAACAAGTGTATTAGTAGGAATGTCAGATCCCCGAAACGTTGCCCACAACAAGAAAGTCACTCAGGAGAAACACGCCACGAACGCCGGGCGGAAACCTCGCAAAGGGAAAAAATCGCCGGATGCGCGGGAGAATCAGCCTGCTGAAACCACGCAAACACCGACAGGCACAGAGGGCGCGAAAGGCGAGCAGCGTCCCGGCGATTTAGAAAAATCTGTTGCCGTTCTTTCCAAGCTCAAGGAAATGGAATTTCATTCCCGCGCTAATATCGAGACGCTGGCGCAATTAAGTTTGACGGTCGAAGAAGAACTCAAGCAGCGAGAATTTTCCGAAGCAATTGGCGCCCTCTATTCCGCGGAGGATGCCTTTCACTCAAAGATCGCGGCCTTCATTGAGACCTACGACGCAAAGTGCGAAAGTTTGAAACAGCCCGCGTAAGCCAGGAGTTCGGATTCGTGAAGTAGACTGTAAGACGAAACTTTGTAACGGCGGATTGCTACGCCGCCTCTTCATTTCTCACTTCGACGGCGCGCTTCGCGTTTGGCGAGGACCAGGCACAGGATGCCGAAGGCGATCATCACCACACCCCAGATGACGTTGATGTTGATGCCTAACGAGCGCGCGTTTGCGTCGGGCGATCCGATCAGGCCGGCGATGATTAACAACGTGCCGAGCGTCGCGAATAAGTAACCAAGCGGGATGCGCAGGTCGAAAACCTTCATTTCAAATTGCAGTTTGAAGAGCGTTTTGGCTTCACCAGAAGATAATGTTCCCGCCTACACCAAAGGCTACGGCGTGGCAGGGAGAGTTAGGGATCATAGACATTGCTACCAAAAGATCACATTTAAGATGAGCGCAATGAGGAGGACGAAGAGGCCAAGGGCGGCGGGACGTTTGTGCCACGGGATTCCTTCTTCACGCACGCGCGGGGTAAGCGATGAGACCAAACCTTTTAGTTCTTCGTCTGATTTTTGGCGTTTGGTCAGGAGCGAGATAACGATCGTGATGGTGAAACATGCGGTCCAGGCAAAGATGGCGGTCCAAAAGTTCTGCGCCATTTCGCTCGGATAAACGTGAGCGACATTACCGAGCCAGCCGCCTTTGACTAACGAACTAGCACCTTGTGGCTGAGTCAATCCATGATGCAAAGCGGCAACGAGAGTGCCGGTGATAAGGCCGACGAACGCGCCGTGCCCGGTCGCGCGTCGCCAGAACATGCCAAGCAGGAAGGTGGCGAAGAGCGGCGCGTTCACGAAAGCGAACACGAGTTGGAGCAAGTCCATGATGTTGTTGAAGTGCGCCGCGAAATAAGCGGCCGCAACGCTGATGGTGATGCCGGCGATGGTGGCGGCGCGTCCCATCCAGAGCAACGCTTTGTCGCTCGCCTTCGGGCGCAGATAAGCCTGATATAAATCGTAGGTCCACACTGTGTTGAAGGCAGTAACGTTCCCAGCCATGCCGGACATGAATGACGCCATCAACGCAGTTAGCCCGAGCCCGAGAATGCCGGAGGGAAAATAATGACCGAGCATCATCGGGATAACAAGATCGTAGTTAGGCGAGCCGTCTGGTTTCGAGGGCAATGAGAACGCGGTCGCACCGTGTTGTTGCGTCAGCGCAATCGCGATCATTCCAGGCAGGATGACGAGGAATGGGAAAAACATCTTCGGCACCGCGGCGACGAGCGGGGTGCGACGTGCCGCGCTCATCGATTCAGCGGCCATCGCGCGCTGCACGACGAGAAAATCGGTGCACCAATAACCAAACGACAAGACGAAGCCGAGCCCCATCAGCATGCCAAACCATTCCACGCCCATCGGGTTACTCGACGGGGTCCCCATATGCTGCCACGAATGCGTCCATGCGCCGGGCGCGAATCCGTGCGAAATCGAGACGGCGGCGAGGCGCTCTTGCAATCCGCTCCAGCCACCGGCATCGCGCACTCCGAGAAAGACGAGCGGCGCAAATCCGGCCACGATCAGGAAAAATTGCATCACCTCGTTGTAGATCGCGGAAGTGAGTCCGCCTAACGAGATATAGAGCAGGACGACGATGGCGGAAAGCCAGACGCTGAGGTTGAAATCCCACCCAAGAAGAAGATTTAAAAGCAACGCCATCGCATACATTGAGATGCCAGATGAGAACACAGTCATGGTGGCGAAGCTCACCGCATTGAGAGCACGCGTTTTTTCATCAAAGCGCAGCTTCAAATATTCTGGAACCGAGCGGGCGTGTGAGCCGTAGTAAAATGGCATCATGAAGACGGCGACGAAGACCATTGCGGGAATCGCGCCGATCCAATAAAAGTGGCTCGTCATGATGCCGTACTTCGCGCCCGACGCAGCCATGCCGATGACTTCCTGCGCGCCGAGATTTGCCGAGAGGAAGGCGAGTCCTGCGACCCATGCGGGAATCAATCGGCCGGAGAGAAAAAAATCGGTGCTCGTGCGCATGTAACGCTTGAGCACGAACCCGATTCCGAGGACGAACGCGAAGTAGATAATTAAGATCGCGCCATCAATGAGACTAAGATGAATGCGTTCCACTACATGATCATCGTCTTCCGAGCGTTAGCCGGTGGGAAGCAGAATCAGAAATTAAAAATGATGCGAGAAAGGTAGAAGCAAAAGACGAATCTTTTTACATGAATGCGCTTATCGATGTCTGGAGTGATTATGTTTGTCCGTTCTGTTATCTCGAAGAACGGGTGCTCGATCGATTGGCTCGCGAATCTGACCATAAGATCGAGATCAACTGGCGCGCCTTCGAGCTAAGACCGGAGCCGGTACCGACGCTCGATCCGAGCGGCGAATATCTTACCGATATTTGGGAACGCGCGGTGTACCCGATGGCGCACGATCGCGGTATGAATTTGCAGTTGCCTCCTATCCAGCCACGCAGTCGACTCGCGCTCGAAGCCGCGGAGTTTGCAAAAGCCAACGGCGAGTTCGCGCAAATGCACTCTGCAATCTTCAAAGCTTTCTTCGAAGAAGGTCGCGACATTGGTGATCTCGAAACGATTGTCCAGATCGGTCAGTCGATTGAAGTGGATACAGATGCTCTGCGAAAAGCACTTGTCCGTGGAGAGTTTCGGGCGCGCGTGCTGGAGAATGAACGCTTGGCAATGCGGCTCGGCATTTCCGGTGTGCCTGCGATCCTCATCCGCCGCGAAGGCGAACCAATCGAATCAGCAGTGCACGTCTCAGGGGCACAACCGTATGAGCAGTTACGCGCTGCTCTTGAACACCTTCTTGAAAAGTAACATTGCGTTGACGCCAACTCTCACTTGTTAGGTATCTAGGATTCTGACTAAACTTAGATTGACGTGTGGATAGGTTGTTGGCTTGGAGGCGAGTCGATACGGCAAAGAACCGGCAATGTCTCAATCTCTTTCGGGCTCCCGTCTTCCCCATTGCCAACTTGCCCAGCACACTCCCAAATACGTCGCCACGTATAACTGCAAAGAGGCAATCTGTAGCGGAAAATCCACCAGCGCGTGCAGAGCGACGCCAGTAAGCGCTGTTAACGCGAGTTGAAGAAACAGTCGCTGGCGTCCGTTCCACTGCTTCGCGCGCTTTGACCTAAGGCTTGCGAACGCGATGCAGATTCCGCCGAAAAACAACACCGCCCAACCCGCGCTCCCGGCCCATCCCCACTCGATTAATGTCTGCAAATAATCTTCATGCAAAAAATGCCAGCCACGCCCGGGCCATTGCGCAGCCGCTTCCGCATAACCAGGAAAGACAGCGCGAAAAGTTCCTGGACCGAAACCAGTCCATCCCGCGTCTTTGACGGCCGGCAATGAGGCCGTCGCTGCAAGCCAGCGGCCATCTTGCCGAAGGCTCGTGTTTAACTGCTTCCAACGTTGGACTGGTTGATCGAGATGGCTCGCCTGCGCGATTGCGACTACCGCAACGATGACGACAATCGCGCCTGTTATCAGCGATAATTTTTCCGCCCGCTTTGCCATGTGCACGAGACTCCGTGCCGGACCGAGCGCGATCGCAAAAATCAAAAGAATGCCGATCAGTTGAGCCGCTCGCGACGTGTTCGCCAAAATTGCGAGCACGACAATAAGCGTTGCACTTAGCCAAAGCGCACGCATGACCGGCTTTTCGCGTTTCGCGACCGAGCGAAGTGCAAGCCCTGCCACGGGCGGTAGAACAAGGTTTAGAAATGCGCCCGCATTTGCGTGATAATTATAGGTCGCAAAAAAAGTTTGCGTGTCGGAATGCCAACCGGGCCCCCAGAAGATCATGTCTGCGCCCGTTCCCTTCTGCAGAAGACCGAGGAGCGCGATCGAAGCGCCAGCCCCGCCGATTGTCCACCAGAGCCGGAGAAGCCAGCCGGGCTCCTGCGCGAGATCGGCGACAAAACACGCGGCGCCGAGTAAGACTGTGATGCCACACATCGCATTGAAACTCAGAACGAAATCCACAGATCCGCTGATCGTGTAAGGCGGCCTTCGGATGGGGATGAAAATTCCCAACTGCGGATCATAAATAGAATGCGCATTCAAAAACATGCCCCAGCCAAAGAGGAGCAATAACGCGCTGATCGCGAAGAGAGCGCGGGGCACATGCGGGATCCTGCGACTAATGATTAACTCGACAACCCAGAGTGCTAGTGTCAGGTCAAGCAGCCACTCTATGACGGTGATGCGTATCGGACGTTGTCCCGCCATAGGCCCATGGCGCATAGACCAGTGTCGCGCAAAAAAACCAGCGTGCTGCCTCGCGAAGCAAACGCATGGCGACAAGATTGCGTTTGTCGTTATCAGTTGTCAGTTACTAGTTACAGGTTGGTTATCGGTTATTGGCTCCACAGGAAGAGGGTTATCCGCCCGTTTTAAATAATTCATATATCCATTCAATAGCTTAACGGCGCGGTTCACGCGTTCTCTTCCGCGAGCAAGTAATTCGGCGGAGATAAGCTCTTCATCATGCCCTGTGATCAAATGATCGAGCACTTCCCAACACGACCCGTGGGCATTGCTACAGAATTTCGCGTTGTCTAGATAATGGAATCGACCGTATCCCTCAGCGATGTTCGCCGTGGTCGAACGCGCCGCCCGCCGGATTTGATCACCTAACCGATATCGTTCGTCCTTCGGTAAAACAGGGACAACCTCTTTCGCAACAAACAAACGCAGTAACCGGCACTGCTTCCAACATTCCAAATCCTCAAAAGTTCTAACTGGGCCGCTTCCAGCTTTATTCATCTGAGCTAATAACTAATAACTATTAACCGATAACCAGTTCAACGGTTCAACCGGCCGCGTCCAGCTTTATTCACGCGCGCAGTTGATAACTGATAACTATTAACCGATAACCGTTAACGGCGCTTCCTGCTATGCCGCCTATCTTCCCTTCCCGAAAAGCATCGTGTGCACAGTCTTCAACGCGATCATCGCATCCAGTTTCATGGAATAATGCCGGATGTAATAGAGATCGTATTTTAGTTTCTCGATCGCATCCTGGTCGCTCTCGCCGTAGGGATAGTTCACCTGAGCCCAGCCAGTGATTCCCGGCTTTACCAGATGCCGGAAATGATAGAACGGAATTTTCTTTTCATAGCGTTGCGCGCACTTCACCCACTCCGCGCGCGGCCCGATCAAACTCATCTCGCCGGAGAATACATTCCAAAGCTGCGGCAACTCATCGAGCCGCAACTTACGCAGCCAGCGTCCGACGCGGGTAATTCGAGGATCGCCTTCACGTGTGTAGATATCTTCATCGTCTTCGTGCGAACGGACACGCATCGTCCGGAATTTGAGAACCGTGAATGGTTTCCCTTCGCGGCCAACGCGCTCCTGTCGAAACAGAACACTGCGGTCGCGTGAGGGGGACTTCCCTCCGAGACGTCCGAGTGTGGCTGCGAGCCAAATGGCAAAAGCGATCAGCGCAAACATCGGAGCGCAGAGCATCAGCGCAAACATCGATGTCAGCAGATCGACCAGGCGCTTAAGATAATGATACGGAGAAATACGCGTCAACTGAAACCCGGTTTGAAGCGGCCAGACCGGATCGATCGCTTCCAGCGGCACGTAACGCCAATGCGTTTCGTAGAAAGATTCAAGCGTATAAACACGCGTCCGCTGGAATTGTGTGCGAATCAGCCGATCCAATAGTTGCGAGCTGAGCGACTTGACGCTCTCGGCCAAAATGATTCCGCTGTAATGATCGCCAAGATTATTCAGCTTGCCCGCCAGATTTCCTTCCACGATGGCCGAGCCATATCCCGCGATTGGCTGGCCCACCCTTTCGTTCGCCAGATCCACGAAATGAAGTTGCTGCCGGCTGGGTGAAGCCTTGTATGCTTCATAAAAGCGGACCGCCGATTCCCCGCTCCCGAGCACGAGAAAAGCGCGATTCGCTGTCGTGCTAGCAACGTAATTTTGGATCCACCGGCGGTATAATATCGAGACGGGAAGGAAAAGGAGGAAACTCAAAAGCAACACACCCCTGCTTGGCTTCATCGTTTGATCAAATGTCGCCGCCGAATAGGTCAGCATCGCGCTGAAGGCCGCGGCGGCTCCGATCGCCAGGGCATGTTCGGCCGTGTAAAAAAGGCTTCGCTTCTCGACGTTGCGGTTGTAGCCACCAATAACGTAGAGTGCCTGCACAATGACAATCAACTGAAGCAGATCGATAACAAAAAATTGGAATCGTGTTTCATAAAAAGCATCCCGCCGGATAAAACCGACCACTCCGTAAATCGCGACCCAGGCGACGACATCTAGAAAAAGATATAGGAGCGCCCCCAACCATTCATGACTTAACGCTCGCCTCAGGCCGAATAACCTGCGACGTGGCAGCGGCCCAGCTTCGCGCGGGCTCTCAAGAACGTCTTCGCGCGGTAGAGCGAACCCTTGCGCTTTTTCAGATATTTGGGGAGAAGCCATACCTCTGGAGAAGGGGGCTGCAACGCTATGCAGTAATTTTCCGTTTGTCAGTATAAAAATGCTGCAACCGGTACTGCGCCGCGCACTGAGCCTATGCGCAGGACAGCTCACAAGATGCGAGCCGCTTACGTGCCTAAGCCCAGGGTAGGATGCCGTAACGGAACCAATAGAAAAGTAACTTCCAGTACTCCGTTTGCGCCAGCCTTCTTTCATATTGGTTAGGCTGTGCTGGTCTTCTCGCCGGCGTGACGAGAAATGAGATTTCAGGCGCTTCATGTTGAAAGCAACGCAACGCGCGCCGGGCGTGAAACCAGGAAGTTACGATAAGCGCGCGACGTATGCCCGCCTTCCGCAGCAAAGGCGCTGTGAATTCGGCATTCTGGAACGTACTCGTCGAATCATTCTCGAGTGTGATCGAATCCGCTGGAACACCCAGGCGGACGAGCTGCGCCTCGATCGAAATAGCATCCCCTTGCCCACTCACAAAAACACGCGGCGCGTAATGCCGGTGGAAGAGTGCCGCCCCAGTTTCTGCCCGCGGTTCGGCCAGCCCTCCCACGATTATGATCGCGTCGGCGGTGTCTGGTTTATCCGCCGGTGCTACGAAATCAAAACACCAAAAATAATCACGAAGAACCAAACCAAGCGAACAACTGAGTAGCACGACAATCGCTGTCACCAATATGCGCTTACGGTGTTGCTGCCTTGACGTGCTCGTAAACCTAGCCGGATTCCTGCTTTGTTTTCGCTCCTCCAAATTTTGCCATTTCCCGCGCCTTCGCAGCACTCAGAAACTCATACCACGCGAGCAAGCGACATAAAACCCAGCCCCGATAGCCATCTCGGAATCCCTGGCGCAAGACATAGTGATAGAAAAAGCGCAACTGCGGTCGGCATGGTGCGCCGAATGCCAACAGCTTCAGCCAGCGTTTTCGTTCCATTGGCGACCCAAAAAGATTGCCGACGAGTTTGTTCTCATGAGGACGTTGTAATTGGCCGCGCACTGCCGCTTCCCATGTCGAGTAGCGATTATGTTTTTCAACGAACACCCCCAATGTCGGAAACGCATAATGTTCCATCGGCTCAGAGAGATATTCGGCACGACCATTGAGGAGCACATGTTCGTGCACTTCATTGTCACCAGATGCAGCGTCACCTGCCACAAAATGTTCATAACGGCCCTTCGCGTGACGGAATAAACGCAGGTTCCAGCTTGGAAAGTAGCCGCAATGGGTAATCCAACCTCCAAGAAACCAGAATCGCCGGTTTAAATAAAAACCGTCCACATCCTCTCGCTGAATCGCGGCGCGAATTTGCTTTTTCAACTGCGGCGTAATGCGCTCGTCGGCGTCAATGATCAGGACCCATTCGTTGCGCCATGGAATATTCTCGAGCGCCCAATTCTTCTTTCGCGGAAACTGCCCGTTCCACGCGAATTGCACAACCCGAGCGCCAGCGTCCTCTGCGACTTTCGGGGTGTCATCAGCGCTCGCTGAATCTACCACCACGATTTCATCGGCAAAGAGAACCGAGCGCAGGCACTCGCGTAGATTCACGGCATCATTCTTTATCGGAATCAAGACGGACAGCGGCAAGCGCGCTTCAGCTGGGTTGCTCACTTCGTTACGATCTCCCGCCGCTTTACTTCACGCGCCGGGTTACCCACGACTACCATCCATGGCGCGACGTCTTTAACCACAACTGCACGGGCGCCCACCACCGCGCCTTCATTCACCGTGACTCCCGGCCCGATGAACGCGTCGGCGCCGATCCAAGCCTGCTCGCCAATCCTAATAGGCAGCCGTAGCAATGGAAAATCCCGCTTGGTGAAATCATGTGTCCCCCCGCAAAGGTGCGCGCGATGCGAGATGGTCGCTCGCGAACCGACCGTCACTGGCGCCAGGTTGTAAATAAACGCTCCGTCTCCGATCGCGCCGAAATCGTGCACCTCAAGATTCCACGGCAGATAAATGACGACGCTCGGATAAATATGCACGTGCCTTCCGATCTTGGCGCCGAAGGCACGCAGCATCACACTTCTCCACGAAAAACAGGGGCGTGGACTGAAACGAAAACATGGTTGGACGAGCGTCCACAATGCGCGCCCGAACAGTTCTTGCCCTGAATACTTTCGAGCTTTTCGATTTCGCTCCACGTCGAGCATATCAATTGAAGCGAACGCAAGGTGGTGGCGGCCTATTATGCAGCAGCCATTCGCAGACAGCTTTCATTTGCTCGCCTATGCTGAGCCAATTGAAACGCTTTTCGACTAAGGCCCGACCGCGCTCTCCCATCGCCTTTAGCTCACCATCACTCATGGCAAAGAGCGGTTGTAATCCTTTCGAAATCGAACCGACGTCAGTCTTGATTGGTAACGCGGCCTCCGATTGAAAGCCTTCGGGCAAATTACATTCCGCAGTCATAAGGACTGGCTTCGCGAAGGCCCAAGCCTCGAGCACAACCATCGGCAGACCTTCACTCAAGGACGGAAGGACGAAGGCATTCGCGTTTTGATACGCGGCTGCCTTTTCCTCACCAAAAAGTGATTTGGAAAAATGAATGTTGTTTTCGAGGCGGAGCTCTCGCACTCTTCGGCGCAACAGCGCTTCATGTCCGCCTTCATCCCATCCAGCGATGACAAGCGACCAGCCTTTCGCTCTCTCTTCGTTTTTCAATGCTGCCCAGGCATCGATCAACGACAGCAGATTTTTCTTTGGATGCAGCCGTCCGAGATAAAGAAGAACTTTCTTGTTCCCGACCTCATGATTCCACGATGCGCGGGGATTATTTTTTACATTAGGTAAGTCAATACCATTCGGAATCACGCAGATCGGATTGCGCAACCCGTAGGCGCGGATCGATTGCGCTTCCGAATCGCCTAGCGCGCGCAGGCACGAAGCTCCACGCAAATGAGAATTTTCGAAGAGAAGCGCTGCCATCTTTTTCTTCCATCGCGAATTCTTCACTGCCCATGGATCAAGCATCCCATGAGGATGAATAATGTATGGGCGGCCGGTGCGTTGCGACCATGATCGCGACACCACCGAACCATATTTCCAGAGGCCGTGCGTGAGCAAAACGTCAACACTGGCTGCCTCCAACGCTGGGAGCAGATCAGGCGCATACCCCCATCGCCGAAACGAACACTTATAGGTTTGCACCGCGAGTGGCTCCCACCTTTTCACATCGGAGTGGGTGTACTCATCAACCACGCTCAATACAGCGACTGCACCATTGGCGCGCTGCAACGATTGCGCCAACCTGCGCACGCTCTCGTACAGTCCGCCCGCTTTGCGCGAAACCGAATCTACCAGACAACCGATTTTCATCGGTAAAGCAAAGAGTTGAGCAAAATGCGCTGCGATAACGTTGAGCGGATTGGCGGAAACTGCAACGCAGTCTTGACCGCATTTTTTAATCCCTCAGCGAATCGCTCAGGCCCATTCTGAGACGCGATATCGCGGCTGCCTAACGACAGTCGTTCCCACTCTTCGGTTGGCAGTGAACTAACCCTATCAAAAAGCGAAGCAAGACTGTCGGTATCGTCGGGATCAAACGTAAACCCGTTGAAATTTTCGCGAACCAACTCTGGCACGCATCCACAGCGACTCGAAACAATCACCGGTAAGCCTGTAGCAATCGCTTCGTTCACCACTAATCCCCATTGCTCGGTCGTGCTGGGGTGAATGAATGCGCGGGCAAACGCATAATAAGCGGGAAGGTCCACATATTGTTTAAATCCCGGCATCATGACGGCCTCCTCCACGTGCAACGCAGCGCGTTCACCTTCCAGTTGCTGGCGAAGAGGACCATCGCCCAGCAGGATGAGTTTCAATGCCTTTGGCCCGGCAGCCTCTCGATACTTCGCATAACTGCGCAAGAGCATCGATAGATTTTTCTTTTCGATGAAGCGGGCCGAAGCAAGAAAGTACGTTTCCGGAAGACTGTACTTCGCTAACATTTCTGACTTTTGCTCTCTCGCCTTCGCCGCCTCACATGCGAAATAGGAGTTATCCACGACATCGTAACCGCAAAAAATCCGTTCGCTTGGAAATCCGAGGCTCTCGAGATAACTTTTATGCAGAGAGCCGCCGACTAATGCCGCGCTATAGCATTGCAGTAGCCCGCGTTTCAGAAACTCCTTCCACGAAGTCCGTCGTTCATCATGAGCGGAACTCTCCGACATTAGGATAGCTGGTGTTTTGGTGCGGCGACACCAGAGAACCGCAGCCAGCGCACCCTTGTCAGACCATCCGGGAATGGCAACGGCGTCCGGTTCGCAATCACGCAACGCATCGCAAACGCGGGTTACTATTTCCTGCGCAGGCATCGTTCGACTATCGCTACTCGGAAATAATGTCGTGCGCGCGTAACTACTCGCCTTAGGAACCTGTGACCATGCATATTCATCTGTCTCTGATCCAAGTTCAATTGCAGTTACCTCGCAATAGCGAGCGACGGCTTCGAGACGGGCGCAATGGTATGGCCCGAAACGATGAAAAATTATCGCGACGCGCGACCTTCTAGATTTCAAAAAATCGTCGCGGCGATCAGTGCGCCGTTGCCGGTGGAATCACGCTCGTCGCTGCTTGGTTTAAGTTTACCCTTCGTTCGCGCGCATACCAGGCCACGAGCCAGATAAAGATTGCGCTGTAGATAAAACCCGGCAGAAAATCGATTGTTTGATGTGTTAATGCCCGCATCGCGGACGTTGTGACTTGAATGTAGAGAATTTGCGCAATGGTGCCATCTGGTTGGTTAGCGGCCACCCATAAGTTTTTGAATAGATATCCTATTACGGCGAATACCAGACAGCCGAGGTATCCAAATTGGTTAAAAGAATCTGATAACCCGGTAACTGTCGAGCCTGGCGGTAACTCAAAACTTGCTGTTTGCGCCACAACTTCGCCCCAATCGCGCTCTTCTCCTCCAATCATGAGCGATTTCTTGAAATCCTCTCCGACAAATTGCGCCGGAACAAAGCGAAAAACAATTCGGTTCCAATATTCCCTGCCCAATCCGTAGGCGCCACTTTCCTGCGTCGCGGCAATTAGCACAGTGCCGTTCTTTAGTTCACTGATCGCATCCGGCTCGAAGTAGTTCTCAAATTGTTCGATGACGTCGATCTGTTTTAATGCCAATAGCGGATCCTCCGCCGCAGTTTTTCGGTATTCTCCTGTCGCAGGAATTAAAAGCATTGATATTACAATCGCAGCGGCAACGAGCCAGCGTGCCGGTCGGATACCGCTGATGAAGAACAAGCTCATGCCGAGCGACAGGATAAACAGGGCGGTGGGCTCGCGCCGACCGTA
>WNFG01001306.1_pt1 | contig 21010 bp, 20 predicted proteins | sample 5400431 | NCBI WGS metagenome assembly WNFG01 (sample SAMN13153346, study PRJNA577476) | soil metagenome | isolation source: 120 cm saprolite under Douglas fir tree site 2 hole 3 replicate 2 | place: USA:California | collected 2015-04-18 | reverse complement strand
AACTGCATCCAGGGCGCGATCGTCGTACCCACGACGCCGATCACCATATACAAATAACTTTTTTGTAGGAACATTGCTTTACCTGGCGGTTTCACCGTAGCGATCAAGGCGTCCATCCAGGGAGGTTTGGCGAAAGTTCCAGCAAAGATGTACGTTACATAAAAGAAAGAGGCCACGAGGAAGACCTTCTCCACGGACTTGTACTGGCCCTTTACAACAATCAGCCAGACGATAACCGCACAGACCGGAACCGTGATGTATTTGGAAAGTCCGAACAGTTCGAGGCTACCGGCAATGCCGGCGAACTCCCCAACCACGTTGCCAAAATTCAGGGCCAGGATTCCCAGCATCATGAAGAAGGTAATGCGGAAACCGAATTCTTCGCGAATCAAATCGCTGAGACCCTTGCCGGTTACCGCTCCCATTCGGGCTGCGATTTCCTGAATCACGATCAGAGCGAGGGTGACAGGGATCAACGTCCAAAGCAGCTGGTTGCCGAACTGTGCTCCCGCCTGAGAGTAGGTGAGGATGCCGTTGGCGTCGTTGTCGACGTTCGCGGTAATAAATCCCGGACCGACTACGGCAAAGAACAGAAGGATCCGGATTTTCCAGCGTCTCAGAAATCTCATTGAGGTGTTTCTCAAACATAAAGCGAACGAGTGACGGAACAGAATAAACGTAGATGCGGATTATGGGTAGACGAAATATCGAGTGATTGATTTAAGTTGAACTAGAGGTTCCAGAGAGGTGTCGCGATCTTGCCGTGCCGTCCCAAAAAAACGAAACGGCTACAGCTTGGCCCGCAACAGGCTAATCACGTCATCCGAGGTGATCACGCCGGTAAGCATTCCATCGTCATCCACCACAGGCAGGGTCATCAGGTTGTACTTGTCAAACAGTTCAGCAATTTCCTTCTCGCCCGCTCGGGCATGGGTGAAGATCAAAGGCTGCTGAGTCAAAGACGACAGCGGCGTGGCCGGTTCGGCTAAGACCAGCTTGGACAACGGAACCGCACCCACCAGTTTTCCTTTCGGGTCCAGCAAATAAACCGTGCTGACAGTCTCCACTCCACCCTCAAAATTGCGCAAAGTTTCTATGGCGTCATGCACCGTCGCATCGGCGGGGACGGCGAGGTATTCGGTAGTCATGCGGCCAGCCGCGGTGTTTTCCTTGAATTCGAGCAAATCCACCACTTCCTGGCGTTCTTCCGGTTCCATTTGCACCAGAATTTCTTCGGTTCGCTCATCCGGCAGATCGGCAAGCAGGTCGGCAGCGGCGTCCGGTTGCATTTCCTCCACAATCTCGGCGGCACGCTCTGAGTCCAATGATTCCACTACCGCTTTCTGAACCTTGGGCTCCAGTTCTTCCAGTGCTCCGGCTGCCACCCCTTCGTCGAGAGTCTCGAATACCGCTTCCCGTTCGTCGGGAGCGAGGTTCTCGACAATGTCGGCAATATCGGCGGGATGCAGCTTGGCCAGGCGGGCATTCGAGATTTTCAGCTTCACCCGCCGGGCTGGATCGGTTTCGATGATGTCCACGAACTCCCATGGGATTGTCTTTGGTGGAATCTTGCGCAGTAAGATATTCAAGGCGGCGGACGGCACAATACCTTTCAGCAGACGACGCACTGCTCCGCGCGCTCCGACATCGACCGACCCAACCTTCAGCACCGGTCGATTCGCCACCGACTCTTCGTGCAGGTCAACATCGTTCACCCGAACAACTTTTCGCCCATAGACATCAATCACCTGCTGGTCAAGAAGATCCCGCTCGAGCAGCAACAAGCCCTCTGCGCCGTTGGTCGCGGGCAGCCACTCTGAAGCTGAATTGACTGACCTAATGCCTCCGTTGATCGATGCCACGGAAGCGAACGGCAGCATGCGATTGCCGCTTTTGGTCTTGACGATCAGCATGGCTACTCGCGTGTGGTCTTCAGCGGGCGCAACGGCAACTTCACGCACACGTCCACTCGGCTTGCCGGACGCGTCAAACACCGGCGCACCCAATAATTCCGTAAGCGCGACTGTGGACATCCTTGTGAGAATACTCAACTGTCGAGGCGGAATCCAGACGGCGCGCAGGTTTTTTCGAGCGCTGGTGCCTACGATCGTAACGAGATCTCCGGACATTGCGGCAAGAATCGGGCGAAGGCCGCGTTGACAATTGCTGATTGGAAGGGCAAACTACCGGATTCGCTATGAGCTGCTGTCCAGATCATGCGGTCCGGCAACCGGTACTATGCAGGGGAGCTGGATCCTAGGGCTCCAGAACTGATTCGCATTTATGAGCGTAAAACGGGTTTCCTATACGCTGGACTCAACGTTGGAGACCGTGAACAGCGCCGAGGAAACTGCCACCCGAATTGCGACCGAAGCTGGTTTCGGTGATGAAGACATCACCAGGATTGCCATGGCGGTCCGCGAAGCGGCGGTAAATGCTGTTCTCCATGGCAATGCCTATGATCCGGGCAAGAAGGTGATATTGGCCTTTGAACGCACAGCGGTGGACTTGGTGATTACTATTCGCGACCAGGGAAGAGGGCTCGACATGAGCAAGATTCCCGATCCGCTGGCGCCGGAAAACCTGCTGAAAACATCTGGCCGCGGAATTTTTATTATTCGCTCGTTCATGGATGAAGTAGAAATTCATCCCTCTCAGGCGGGCACGGAAATCAAACTGACCAAGCACGTTCACGGATCAGACGTGGACGGTAAGGAGGCTTCCCAGTGACAATGAAAACAAGCACTCGTCAGGTGAACGGCGTCACGGTTGTCGATCTCAGCGGTCGAATCACCCTGGGTGAAGGCAGCGTGGTCCTGCGCGACACCGTTCGGGACTTGCTTACGAAAGGCAATAAAAAGATCCTGCTCAACCTGGGCCAGGTGAACTATATCGACAGTTCCGGCATTGGGGAACTGGTCAGCGCGTTCACTACGGTTCGCAACCAGGGTGGCGACCTGAAACTGCTCAACTTGACCAAGAAAGTTCACGATCTTCTTCAAATTACCAAGCTCTACACAGTCTTCGACGTCAGGGATGACGAGGCGGGTGCAGTTAAGTCCTTCAATTAGCTTTTCATTTGTGCCAAGGTCCAGCGGCTAACGCGTCGCGAACTTGAGGGTCGGTGGCATCCCGACCCTCGCGGTCGTCATGAATCTCACCTGCGCAGGAACTTATCTTGCCGAACTCCAGTCCGGAAGCTACTAGCGAATCCTGACAGTGGAAAACCTGTGACCTAAGCTTTCCGTTACGGGAAGCAGTAAAGAAATTCCGTATTTGTCAGCCTGAACGCCTTCGAACCCGCCGTAAAATGAAATCTAAGAGTCTTAAAAGCAAAAATGAACGCGGCAAAACTAGCACTCGTGCTTGTCGCCACAACAAGCTTGGGTCCTAGTGTCTGCTCCGGCCAATGTATTCCTTTCACTAAAGCTAATGAGCAAATCGGCGGAACCCGCTGCATCACGGGCAAAGTTCTAAAGGTTGAAGAAGGACAAGCAGGTGTAACTTATCTCAACTTCTGCGAGGATTATCGCCGTTGCCCTTTCACCGTAGTGGTGTTTCCCTCAGATCTGAAGCATGTAGGCGATGTGCGAGTTTTGAAGGACACGCTGATCGAAGTACACGGAGACGTCAAGCAGTACGACGGACACGCTGAGATCATTTTGAGCCGTCCGCAGCAGCTACGTGGTGGGGCGTCGCAAATTCCACCGCTGCCAAAAGGCTATGATGTCGAGAAAAGAGGGCATTACAGCGCGGGCCGGTTCAAGCACGCGAAGGCGCCGAGAAAGAAACACTCCAAGCGGCAGCCAGTGGCGGCGGTAGATAACATAGGCGATATCGATCCCGAGTAATCTTCTGGATACACTCGCGTCAAACCATTCCCTTCCTCAACTCATCGAGAGAATATCTCGTCCCGCGCCATTCGATGCCGTCATTCCGGAGGGTCAAATACATAGAGCGCAGCATCGTGTAAACAAACAACACGGTGCTCACGGGGTGCAGAAAGAAATAATACGCTGGAACGGCTGACCGGGACGACATACCAACGTAGATGAGGAACATCGAGACCAGCGCCACGGCATAAGGCAGGCGCGCCCATCCCGGCGCGACAGCCACACCAATAAAAGGCATTAGATTGAGAAATGCCAGACCTACGCAAGAGGCCAGCGTGCGCGGCCACTGGAACGAAAGTACCGCAAAGAAATTCTTGGTCAGGTTGTGGACAACACCCATGGCACCCTGAGCCCAGCGAATCGAAATCAAGTCGGCGCCGAACATGTTACGTTGCGCGTAACGCGCGTTCTTAACCACCTTGCCCAATTTCATGTCATCGAGCACTTCCATGCGCAACGCCTTATAGGTGCCAATTGCCTCGTACACCGAACGGCGAATGCAGTTGAATGCTCCCACTCCCATATGGTCTTGCGTATCGGGATCAGCCACCCGCCAAGGCCGGTGGCCGAAGACGAACAGCGATTGGAAGAATGCAATCATCATCTTCTCGCCAGCACTGTTCATGATCATGCGAGGGAACATCACTACGTGGTCAGCCTTTTCACATTCGGCGTAGGCCAGCGCACGACCCACGGAGTCTGGTTTGAATAGGACGTCGGCATCGGTGAAGAGCAACCAGTCGCCCGTGGCGTGCTGGGCCGCCATCCACATGGCGTGGGCTTTACCCAACCACCCAGGTGGAAGCTTTTCAATGTGGATAATTTTGAGAAGCCCTTGAGCCTTCGAGGTGCCGGCGATGCGATCCATAATTTCGCCAGTACTGTCGGTGGAACGGTCATTTACCGCAATGACTTCATAATTGTCATAATCGAGAGCGAACAACTGATTCAAAGTTTGGGCAATGCTCTTCTCTTCGTTGCAGGCGGGCACAATGATGCTCACTCGAGGGCTGCCACCCTCCGTGACTGGCTTCCGGTCCAATTCTGGACGAGATACGTCGGCGATCCTTGGCATTCCAATGGCTGCTTCCACGATGCGAGAAAACCACGCTGCCGCCAGGATGCCGCCTGCGATCCAGTGGAAATAAGTCATCCCGCTCCCGTTGCAGTAGGTTTGCTGATGCTTACGGGCGGAGCAAATCGCATACCGTAAAACAATATGGCAGAGGAAAGCGCGATGGCAACGACTGCACTGACGAATCCGCTCTGCAAAGAAGAACGGTCAGATATTTTTCCTATCAGCCAAGGTGACAAAGCGTCGCCAAGAAAGTGGATCACGAAGAGATTTACAGCGATCGCGGTGGCCCGGATGTGGGCACCGACTGAGTTAATAATCGCCGCGTTCAGCGGTGCAGTATTCAGCAGGACGAAGAAAGCCGCAACCAGCAGTGCGGGCAGCATCGCGGACCCGCTGGTAAAGAGAGCAATCATCATGGCCGGGACTCCGAGCGCCAGACTGACGGCTGAGACCAGGTAATATGCGCTCTTCGTGCGTCTCAGCAGGCGATCGCCTAGCCAGCCGCCGGCTAGCGAGGCAGCGATTCCGTCAAACGCGATAATTGCCCCGAAGATTTTGTTGGCGGAGTCCAGCGAATATCCACGAACTCGGGAAAGGAAAGTCGGCATCCAGACCTGAAGCCCGCCCAGGGAAAAAGTCATAGCAGCCATACCAAGGGTGGCTGTCCAGAACGCCGGGTTCCGCGCCAGCCCGAGAATCGTTGCCCGTTCAGGCGTGTCACGCAGAGAATCGAACTGGCCGCGCTTGGGTTCGGGAATAAACAACATAATGAACGCCAACAAGAATCCTGGAGCTCCGGCAATATAAAACGGAACCCGCCATCCAAAACGCGTCCCAAAATATCCGCCGATTAGGTATCCCAGAGCCGTTCCGACGGGTATTGCAAGATAAAACACGCCCAGGACACGTCCTCGTTTCTCCTCGGGAAAAAGATCCACCACGAATGTGGGCGAGACTGTGACGAAGCTTGCTTCGCCGACTCCAACCAACGTGTGGCGAACTAACAGCGCAAAATAACTAGGTGTGACGGCAGTAAGCAGAGTCACGCCGCTCCAGGCGAAGGCTCCCAGCACGATGACCATTCTGCGCGAATAGCGGTCGGCGAGAGGTCCCATGAGCGGGGCCGCTACAGTGTAGAAGATGAAAAAAAGAGTGGTTAGGCGTCCGACCTGAGCGTCGTTCAGATGAAATTCTGATTGGACCAAAGGCTGCACCGCAAAAAGTACGGACCGATCGATGTAGTTGAGCAGGTTCAGCGCCGTGAGGACGAGCAGTGCAGTTCGTGGATAGAGGCGTGAATGAGTCACCGGCCGAGAGAATATAGCACGATGCCCGGGGAGCAGCGGAACCTCTTGTAATAACGGTTGACGTTATTAACGGTGTACGTTATTATCATGAGTGTGTGATCAAGAGTTTCGGCGACCGGAAAACAGAGGAGGTCTGGCGCACGGGCAGGACTAGAGGGTCCCCTCCGGCTAACATCACCAAACGAAAACTGGCGATGTTAGACGCCGCTCTGCAATTAAATGATTTGAAATTCCCACCCGGAAATCGGCTGGAGCGGTTGCGTGGTGATCGGCAGGGTCAGTACAGCATTCGCATTAACGACCAGTATCGCGTGTGTTTCGTTTGGCGAGGTCATGATGCCTACGACGTGGAAATCGTGGACGATCATTGAACCATCGGAAGGATAGGATTTATGACGATTGTCAGAAGGGGCACACCGGCTTGGAGGATTCATCCGGGAGAGATCCTTCGCGAAGAATTCTTGAAGCCGATGAACATCTCGGCTTATGAGCTGGCGAAGCGGCTTCATGTGCCCGCACCTCGCGTCAATGACATTGTCCTGGAAAAACGTGGAATTAGTCCGGACACAGCTCTTCGTCTGGCACGGTTTTTCGGGACTACAGAGCAGTTTTGGCTTAACCTGCAGGATGCCTTTGAAGTGAGTAGATTAAAGGCCGAGCGCGGAGATGAGTTGGAACAGATTAAGCCCTTGAAACCACTTCACGCCGAAGTTTAATTTAGGTCCGTTCCACTCTCTCGTGCTTCGGTCTCGGCCAGTGCGCCACCACAACGGTCGAGATTCCGCCGCGCGGCCGGAACACACCCTTCACCTCCGCCCACTCGGGTTTCGCCCAGCGGACCACATCCTCGAGCACGCGGTTGACAATGTTCTCCTGAAAGATGCCGAGATCGCGGTAGCTCTGCAAATATTCTTTCAGCGATTTGAGTTCCAGGCAGCGTTGGTCGGGTACGTAACGAATGGTGAGGTTTCCGAAATCTGGCAGTCCAGTTTTCGGGCACACGGATGTGAACTCGGGGTCTTCAATAACAATTTCATAACCTGGAAACTGGTTGGGCCAGGTCTCAATCTCGGGAAAATTCGCATCGAGGCCAGATTTGGCGTGTTCTGAAGTGTACTGGGCTTGTGGCTTGGCCATAGCGGTATTGTAACCAGCATGAGTGGTAAACATCCAAACTGCCAGGAAATCTCGTTCCTAAGCATAGTGTCGAGCATCTAATTACGAAACGATAAATGGCTTTTGATCCCCGCGTTTACAGTCCGTGGGTGGTAAATTATTGCTTACAATCTTAACCCTATGGCATTGAACCGCAAGACTCAGAACTTCTTTGGCAAGAACCGGTGGCTGGTGACCGCCTTGGGCATCGTTGCCGCGGTTGTGCTGTTGGGATCCTTCGTCTCGCGACGTGATGAGTCTGTGCCGGTGCGAGCCGCGGTTGTGCAGCGGGGCACGATCCGGAGCGTAGTTTCGACAAACGGGAAAGTGGAGCCTTTGCACAGTCTTGAGGCCCACGCCCCGCTGGCTACTACGGTCAAGCGAGTGCTCGTAAGCGAAGGCGACCACGTAAAGAAAGGCCAGCTGCTGCTGCAATTGGACGATGGAGACGTCCGCACCCAGTCGGCTCGTGCCCTGGCACAGCTTAAGTCTGCCCAGGCTGGCGTCAACGCAATTCAACGTGGAGGCAGCCAGGAAGAAGTTCTCACGCTTGAGACGCAGCTCGTTAAAGCGCGAACTGACCGCGACTCCGCCGCCCGCAGCCTGGATGCCTTGCGGCATCTTCAACAAAAAGGCGCAGCTTCCATCGGAGAAGTTAAGGATGCTGAGGCCAAGTTACAAAGTGCCGAAGCCGATTTGCAATTGCTTCAACAAAAACAGAAGGACCGTTACTCCAAGCCTGAAATCGCTAAAGTGGATGCAGAACGATCTGAAGCGGAGGCGGCGTACAACGCGGCGCAGGACGTGCTTCAAAAATCGAATGTCCGCGCTCCCTTCGACGGTGTTGTGTACTCAATGCCTGTGCGGCAGGGTGTCTACGTCCAACCTGGTGACCTGCTGCTGCAAGAGGCAGACCTTTCGAAAGTGCTGGTTCGCGCCTACGTAGACGAGCCAGATCTTGGCCGGCTTGCGTCGGGACAAAAAATCGAAGTGACCTGGGATGCGGTTCCCGGCCGTGTGTGGTATGGCAGCGTGAGTGGCGTCCCTTCAACGGTGAAGCTGCACGGGACGCGAAATGTGGGTGAGACCACCTGCATCGTCAACAACGAGGACTTCAAGCTCTTACCTAATGTGAACGTCGGAGTGACCATTGTTACGCGAGAAGACCACGGGGTATTGACGGTGCCGCGCGAGACGGTTCGCCTCGATGACAGCAGGCCGTATGTCTTCCAGATCGTTAACAATGAAGTGCACCGGCGGGATGTAGAGACTTCAGTGTCAAATCTAACGGATGTAGAAATTACGAAAGGAATTCCGGAGAATGCTGTCGTAGCGGTGGGCTCGATCAATGCCAAGCCGTTGCGCGATGGACTTTCCGTGCGAGTGGTGCATTAGTTCATGAATTCATTGCGAACAATCCTTACCGTATTGTTCTTGGGGCTGTTGGTGCTGTCCGCTGGCGCAGCCAATTCCGCGCGCGATTTACTGGCTGCCGGGAGAGTGGATGAGGCCATTACCGCGCTGCAGGGACAGATCAGTGCGCGTCCCGATAATGCTGAGTCTTACAACTTGTTGTGCCGGGCCTATTTCTCAGTCGGCGATTGGGATCGCGCTGTTTCCTACTGTGACAAAGCAGTGCATCTCGAGCCCAATAATAGCCGCTACCATCTGTGGCTGGGGCGGGCCTTCGGTGAGAAAGCCAACCGCTCGAGCTTTTGGACAGCGGCCGGCCTGGCAAAGAAACTTCGTAGCGAACTGGAGCGTGCGGTAGCACTGGACCCCAGCAATATCGATGCTCGGACCGATCTCGCGGAGTTCTACCTGGAAGCGCCGGGTATCGTCGGCGGCGGTCAGGATAAGGCCCGCGCCGCGGCGGCAATCTTGGCCACAATGAATCCTGCCAAAGCTCATTGGGTCAAAGCACGAATCGCTGAAAAAAACAAAGATGCGACGACGGCTGAAAAAGAGTACCGGCTGGAGTTAGAAACGAGTCGCGGCAGCGCCGATGCGTGGTTGGATCTAGCTCTCTTTTATCGCCGGAATGGCCGGTTGGAGAACATGGAAGACGCCATCAATCGTGCTGCTGGAGTAGAAATAGGGAGACCTGACGTGCTCGTGGATGCCTCTGAAACCCTCATCCGCGCAGGACGGAACTTTCCTTTCGCAATTCAGTTACTGCGTCGCTACCTGTCGTCCTCCATGGTGGAAGAGGCTCCGGCGTTTAAGGCTCACTACCTTCTGGGAACCCTCCTGGAGAAGCAGGGAGACAAACAATCCGCGGCTCAGGAATATAGGGCATCGTTATCTCTTGCTAGAAACTTTGGGCGAGCCCAGGAGGCGCTCAACCGTCTAGGCCAGTAGGCAGACGGTTCCGGCCGATTCCCCGCCCATTGTCAGGAAGCTTCCCTTCCGATTAACGTCTCTGTCTTGTGACCTTTTATCATTTGCTCGAAGTTGCCCAATTCTCCAATTCACCCCTGACACGGAGAAGTTCCAGTTCCGCTCGTTGCTCTTCAAACTCCGCATTTATACGTTCCAGCGTACGTTCGGCGGCGTCTACGGCAGCATTCTGTAATTCCCGTTGCGTGGCTGTTTCAGCTTGCATTCGAGTTTGAGCCGCTTGCAGTTCACTTTGCGCCAATTGCGAACGAAGTTGCGCGACATCCCGGGCCGCGGATAGCGCTTGCACATTGTGCTTTAATTTCAACCTATCGAGAGTAGCCTTGTTCTTGGCTTGGTCGGCCTCCTTGCGAGCGCGCAGCGCTTCAGCATCCGCCGCTGCCGCGTGAGCTCGTTGCGACATATTTAAGAACGGCAGCCGCACCACCAGGCCAAACGTTGCATTGTGTGGTTGGAAAGACCCGGGAACAAAGAACTTCTCGAAGTTAGTGAGCGAGGTATTTATTAATCCATATTGTGCCGCAAAATCAGCCGTGGGATACCACGTAGCCTTGTGCTCGCCTCGGGCACGAATTTGTTTCGCCGCCGCTGATTCCTCCGCGGCTTCCACTCCTGCACTGGATTTCACCGCCTGACCAACCGCGTCATCTTCCGGTGCGGTTTCCGCCAGAGTGGGGATCGATTCGTTCATAGTCGTGATCGAATTCGCCACTAGCCCAGTCAGTTGCGACAGACGTGTGCGCAACACGGCGACAGCCCCCTCCGCTTCGGCGATATGTACCCGGTTTTGCGCCTCCGTCAGTTTGGCCTTGGTTTGTTCAATCGGACTGTCAACCCCGGCTTGGATTCGTTGCTCAACGGCGGTCTCAATGTCCTTAACCACCTTCATTTCGCTGCGTAAAATAGGCATCCGCTCTTCCCATCGATTCAGCTCGATGTAGGTGAGCGCCGTATCCAGGATGACTTGCGCCCTCTGCTCGCGGGTTTGCGCCTTGCTGGCACGCCACTCGTTTTTGGCGGCGCGAACAAATTCCCTTTGTGCCGCACTGAAAACTAATGATTGCGCGTTCACATTGAAAAGTGTCGGGGCGGAGCCTTCAAGGCTAAGCGGAAATCCATAAGCGTAACCCACATTCGAGCCGACCGAGAGTTGGGGGACATAGCTATGGCGCGCTTCGAGATAGGTTTGATAGGCGCGTATTTCGTCAGCCCCGCTCAAGGCCATCTCAGTGCTATGGGAAACTGCTAGCTCGATTGCCCGTCGAAATGGAAGCGGCTCTTGCGCAACGGCAGCCGGTAAATAAATGAACAGAATGCTAAGAGACTGGAGGACCAAAAGAATCGCTTTCATCGAGCTTTTCCCTTTCCTTCACGAACTGTTTGTTTGTCACTGAAACCAACGATCCGAGTATAGAGAACTGGCCAGAATCTCACATCCTGTAACCTAGTTAGGGCCCTCGGCGCCTGCTGGGAGTCAGCGTGGGAACGCAATTGCGCGCCGCGACCGGGGCTTTCCTAAGGACCCATCGGCTCGAGATCAAGAATTAGCAGGCACTCTACTGAGCCCCTGCCCGGGCCTTCTTTTCGCCTTCCAATGCATCAAAACGCTGTTTGGACGTAAACGGATTGAGTTAGTTCAATGGTCTTTAGTAGCTTGATAGGATTGTACTTGACAAGAATTTTGCCGCCTCTGCAGTGCTGAAATATATAGCGAACCTCTGGCTGGCGGCGTACCTCAAGATGCACTGGGATTTAGTACCTGCTCAGGCCGAGATGTTAGTATAAGTTATTCAACCCATATGCCTTTAAAAACACTATTTCTGAATCCTCCTTCGTTCGAGAATTTCGACGGGGGTGCTGGCTCGCGTTGGCCCGCGACGCGGGAAATTGAATCTTACTGGTACCCGGTCTGGCTAGCCTACCCGGCTGGAATGCTGGAAGGCGCACGTCTTTTGGACGCTCCGCCTCACTACGTATCCGCAGAACAGACCATCAACATTGCGAAGGAGTATGAGTTTCTGGTCTTGTTTACCAGCACTCCTGGTTTCCCTGGGGATATAGGCCTGGCACAGGCAATCAAGGCCGCCAATCCCGGGATCAAAATTGCATTCGTGGGTCCCCATGTCAGCGTGCTGCCAGAAAAGTCGCTGAAGGCGTGTGCGGCGATTGATTTCATTTGCCGTAAAGAATTTGATCTCTCGGTGGTGGAGTTCGCCCAAGGTAAGCCACTGGAGCAGATTGCGGGTATTTCTTATCTGGATAACGGTTCCATCGTGCACAATCCCGATCGACCGGAAATTCAGGACTTGGACTCCCTGCCGCACGTGACTGACGTCTACAAGCGGGATCTCGACGTTCGTCGCTACAACGTTCCGTTCTTGCTTAATCCTTTCGTCTCGCTTTATACCACCCGCGGCTGTCCGGCGCAGTGCACGTTCTGTCTCTGGCCGCAAACCCTGAGCGGACATCCCTGGCGGAAACGCTCTTCTGACGATGTGGCCCAGGAAATGGCTAAAGCCAAGGAATACTGGCCCTTCGTGAGGGAATTTTTCTTCGATGACGATACTTTCAATATCCAGAAAGCTCGCACCATCGAGCTCTGTTCGAAACTGAAGCCGCTTAATCTAACCTGGTCCTGCACCTCGCGGGTCACTACCGATTACGAGACTCTGAAGGCCATGAAAGAGGCGGGATGCCGGCTGCTCATCGTGGGATATGAATCCGGAGACCAGCAGATCCTGAAGAACATTAAGAAGGGCGCGACGATCGAACGCGCGCGGCAGTTCACCAAGGACTGTCACAAGCTAGGACTGGTGATCCACGGCGACTTCATTATGGGACTTCCCGGTGAGACTCGTGAGACGATCAACACTACTATTGCATTCGCTAAAGAGCTGGACGTCGAAACTATTCAGGTTTCGGTGGCTCACGCCTATCCCGGTACTGAACTTTACGACTACGCTGTAAAGAACGGATTCTTTGTAGCCGACAGCAAGATGGTGGACGACGGTGGTCACCAGCTGGCTCATATTCAGTATCCAGGGCTCCCGGCCGATGAAATTCTTGATGCGGTTCACCGCTTTTATGACGAGTATTACTTCCGTCCCAAGGCCATTTTCCGGATCCTGCGAAAGGCAGCCTTTGACAGTGGCGATCGCAAGCGACTGTACAAGGAAGCCAAGTCTTTCCTGAAAGTGCGCGCTATGCGCCACAAGTGGGTCAAGGACAAGCGATCGAAGGACGATGCCGCGGCTGCCGCCGAACCCGTCAGCGCTTAGGAATCGTGAAGCTGGCAGCCCGCGAATTCTCAGCGAAATCTCTTGGAAAGACGATTGACCTTCCGCAAGTATCTGGTGCTGGTTGGAGTGACCATTTTTGCGGCAGCAGGCGATTCCCTGCTCTCCCGCGGCATGAAGGAAGTCGGTAACGTTTCGCTCAGTCACCTTTCGGATGTGATTCTCGCAATCCTCAATCCCTGGGTCGCAGTCGGAATCGTGCTGCTCCTGGGGTTCTTCGCGGCTTACATGACGGCGCTTTCCTGGGCCGATTTGACCTATGTGCTGCCCGCAACCTCGCTCGGATATGTGCTGCTCGCTTTAGCCGCTAGATTTCTATTACATGAACACGTGAGTCCCACGCGCTGGTTGGGCATTGTGCTCATTTCCAGCGGGGTCGGATTTGTTGCGGGCGGTCCTCCCCGTACCCACGTCAGCCCTCACACGGATGCCCAGAACTGTGCCCCGAATGCACTGGTGACAAAGAGCAGGAACTCATGAAATCGATTTACACATGGGTCGCGATCCTCGTCATCGTGCTGACCTCGACGACCGGTGACATACTGCTCGCCCGCGCCATGAAACGCGTAGGAGATGTTGGCCAACTCCGGCGGCACCAGGGCCTCATGGCAGTGCTGGGGCGCGTGCTGCGCAATCCTCATTTCCTTCTCGGCCTTGTAGCGATGGCGTTCGGATTTTATAGTTTATTGTTCGCGCTCTCCTGGGGTGACGTCAGCCTGGTAGCCCCGGCCGCAGCATCGCTAACATTCATAGCGAATGCCATTGCGGCTAAGATCTTCCTGCACGAGAGAGTGGACCGCCGGCGCTGGATTGCCGCTTTACTGGTCGCTGGCGGAGTGGTGCTGCTGGCTACCTAGAGTCTCGGCAGAATATCATTCGAACAGCCGCATCAATCCTGATGCTGGCATATCCGACACCAGAAATTTTGTGTCTTGTAGTCCGGCAACGCGCGCAATGCGTTCGGCAGCCATGTATCCGCTACGCACCGCGCCCTCCATGGTGGCGGGCCAGCCCGTCGCAACCCAATCTCCTGCCAGAAAGACTCTGGGCCACACTGTCTCCGCTTTGGGACGGTAGAGATCCACGCCAGGACCCGGCGAAAATGTGGCATGGACCTCTTTGATCACGGTTGATTTCACCAGCTTCGCGGTATGCGCTTCAGGAAAGAATTCGCTTAGCTCGCTTAGCGCGAGTTCCACAATTTCGGTCTTGGATTTCTCCACCAACCCCTTCGAAGAACTGACTACGAGCTCGACGTAACTGCTGCCACCGTTACGCCCGAGAAGCTTAGATTTATGGAACATCCACTGAATGGTGCGGTCAAGCAACACAGCATGGTTCAGTTCGGTAATTGGGCGGTCGAACCAGAGATGGATTCCAGTAATCGGAGAGGTCTGGAAACGATCCAAGTCCTGCCTCAGTTTCTCTGCCTCGGAATTTTGAGGCAGCATGCGAGACAGAACATCGAAGGGAACGGCTAATACTGCAAAATCGAAACTCGTCTCCTTCCCTGCCATTACAAGCTTTACCCCTGACGATTCTGCGGAGAACGACTCCGCACCTGACCTCAATTCCACTTCCCCACCACGCGCCTTGATATATTCGCCAGCGCCTGCGTAGAGCTCCGTCAGTGGCACCATGGGAAGACCAATGCGCCCAGCAGTAGTGGATTTAAGAAAGGACTCTCGGACCACCTGGGCTGCATAGGGGATTGAAATGCGATCTAGATCCTCGTTTAGCGCGCTAACCAACAGCCCCTTCCAGAAACGCTCGATCGCGGTGTCAGTCTGCCTGTGTCGGCGCAGCCAGGTTAAGAATGACTCGCCTGTTTCTTTCGGTAGCTTGGGTATCAATACGAGCATGGCGCGAGCGATAGAGAGCTTGTCGGTCATATCAAGGCATGAGGCCCGAAGAAAAGCTGGCGCAGTGTGAAAGGGTGCTGGCAGGAATGACGTCTTTATAGCCGACGAACGTCCTCCCGGCTCCAAAAATGTAAACTGATCGAACCAGCGGATCTTGTTTTCGACACCAATCCGCCGATAGAAATCGATGAGGTTAGTGCAGCAGCCAAGCAGTAAGTGTTGGCAATTATCTACTACTTCGCCGGTGCCGGGATGTTGGTAGGAAGATGCGCGCCCGCCTAGATAGGGACGTCGTTCAAAAAGCGAGACCCGGAATCCCGCATTGGAGAGAGCACAACTCGCAGCCAATCCGGCCAGCCCCCCTCCAACAACCGCGACCGCAGGAGGTTGTGTTCTTGTCTGGTTCATCAGCCCAGACGTTTCAGGAAACCCTTTGCCAGAATGGTCAGCTTCTCGCGGACGGTCAAATTAATCTTGCCGTGGAACACGTCATATTGTTGCTGAGAAATTTTGTCCAGCAGTCTGCGATAAATGTTGATCAATACCCACAGTGCGGGCTGGCTATCTTCATCTACAAGGGGAATCAGTTCGTCTCCAGCGCGGTAAAAGTTCCTCGCCCTCTCCGCTTCCATGGCAAGTAACGGACGGAATCGCGCAGCATCCTTCGCTTCGGCAATCTCACAAGCGGTGATGCCAAACGACGCCAAGTCTTTCGCCGGAAGATAGACTCTGCCCATTTCGGCGTCTTCTTTTACGTCGCGAATAATGTTAGTCAGTTGAAAAGCGAGGCCGCAACGCTCGGCCAACGATTCGGCCGCAGGATCGTGGTAACCGAATACGCGGATGCACACCAGCCCAACTACGGAGGCGACACGATAGCAATATTCGTACAGATCCTCAAAGGTGTGGTACTGCACCGCAAGTGCATGCGGCACCGATGCCTCCGCCCCCGATTCGCCATCCTGCACGTCCATCATTGTGCCGAAGGCAAGCTGATCGAGCAATGCCGACGGAATCTCATATTTTCGTTGTGCGTCGGTCAGCGCCAGCAGAACGGCGTCGTCCGTTGGTTCGCCCGCCTGCGCACGGTGCAAGCCGTCGAGACGCTCGGCCAGCTTGTTCCTGCGCTCTTGAAGCGGAAGAGCAGGGTCGTCCGCAATGTCATCACAGCCACGCATGAAAGCGTAAACGGCATACAAGGCCTCGCGTTTGGCGCGTGGTAAAACGAGAAAAGCGTAGTAGAAATTCTTCGCTGACGAGCGCGTGATGCCGCGACACACCGAGTAGGCAACTGCGAGTTGCGACGATGTGGCGGTAAACTGCAAGGGCGCCTGTTGTACCCCCGCACTCATAAGAACTTCACCAACGCAGCCCGGGCCACCAGCGCCAGCTTGCGACGCTTGGAGATCGCGGGGCGACGGCCCAGCACTGAAAATCCCTGGCGCTCGATGGCACTGAGAATCTCCTGCCCTCCCCTGCTGAAGAGTTCGATATCGGTTGCCAGATCGTGATCCACCTTGCCAACCAAAGGAAGTCCCCGCCGAAACCAGTCGCGCGCCCGTTCCACTTCGAAACGCATCATTTCCCGAAACGCCAGGGTGTTCCGCTGCCTAGCGATGTCTTCTTCGCTGACGTCATATTGCCGCAGGTCTTCGACCGGCAGGTAGATTCTCCCTTTGGCGTAATCCAGGCTGACGTCCTGCCAGAAGTTCGCCAACTGCAACGCCGTGCACGTGTAGTCCGAAAGCTGCTGGCGCTCGGCATCTCGGTATCCGCAGAGATAGAGTACGAGGTGTCCAACCGGATTGGCCGAGTAGCGGCAATACCCCAGCAAGTCGTCGAAACTCTCATACCGCGTGACCCTCTGATCCTGACGAAACGCTGTGAGCAGATCAGAAAATTCATGTTTCGGGATGTCGAACTCCCGAATCGTTTCTGCCAATGCTACGAATACGGGATGCCTGGGATGGCCCGCGTAACCAGCGTCCAGCTCCGCTTCCCACTCATCGAGCAAGCGTAACGAGGTTTCGGCATCGCCGGTCTCATCGCCAAGATCGTCCGAAATGCGGCAATAAGCATAGACATTGAAGAAATGCTGCCGTAATCGCTTCGGTAGGAACCAGGTCGCTACTGAAAAGTTCTCATAATGGGTGCGGGCAAGACGCCGGCAATATTGGCGCGCTTCATGTACTGATGGGGCCTGGTCAGGAATTGCGTATTCGGATGGAAGATGACTCCAGTCTGCCGCTGAAGAATGCAGATAAGCGGGCCGAGAGTGGCTAGCTATGGATGACATAGGTAACTGAATGCTCTGGAACCCGGTGGTCCGCGGACCATTCCCAAAAATTGCGCTCCCGCCCAATTTCGGAGCCCGGGAGTTAATGGCCGGGAATGATAGCGGTCTTGATGTCGCCGTTGCGATTGAGCATGTGTCGGAGAACCTGTTGCAATCGCGAGAGCGGCGCTTCGCCAGTAATGTAGTCGTTGGAACGAATCTTCTTTTCCGAAATCAACCTGAACGCCCGTCGAACGGTGTCCGGCGTGTGATGGAAAGTTGCTTTCAAGGTAATTTCAGAATAATGCAGGCGATCAGTATCAAGCTGCACCTTTGTGCCGCTGGCGCATCCGCCAAAAAAGTTTACCGTACCACCTTTGCGCACCATCTCCGTAGCCCACTCCCAGGCTTCCGGACGGCCGACTGCCTCGATGACAACGTCTCCGCCTCGCCTTTCAGCCGTTACCGCACGGACTGCTTCTATCGGGTCCTTAACCTTGGTGATTTGCACTACGTCGTGCGCCCCCATGTGCTTTACCGCCGTCACCTGCGAATCACGCTTGACTACCGCCACCACATTGCACCCAATCGCCTTGGCCACCTGCACGAACATCAATCCGATAGGGCCGCCGCCGATCACGACAACGGTGTCGCCGATCTCCACTCCAGTCTCGTGCAAACCCCGCAACACGCAAGCTAGAGGCTCCACCATCGCGGCTTCCTCGTAGCTTACGTCGGAAGGCACGGCCAACATATTGGCCTCAACGATTCGCTTGGGAATGCGAATGTACTCGGCATAGGCTCCGTTATTAAAGAGCAGATCTTCGCAGAGATTCTCCTGGTGTTTGGAGCAATAGAAGCACATCTGACAGGGAGCGGAATTCAATGCTACTACCCGCATTCCCTTCTTGAAGCCACGCACATTGGCGCCAACTTCTTCCACCACGCCAGCCAGTTCATGCCCGAAGAGCGCCGGGGGAACAATCATGCGGGCGTGATAACCACGCTGATAGACCTTAAGGTCGGTGCCGCACGTCAGCGCCACCTGCACCTTGACAAGCACTTCGCCATCCCCCACTCGGGGAATCGGCACTCTTTCAATTTTTATGTCCTCTTTTCCATAAAGGACCGCAGCGGTCATCTTTCCGTTCACGCTGAACTTCCTTCCCATACGCTGCCCGGCTGGATCACTATCTTCATCGAATCGGGTTTAGGATGGGCAGCCAGATTAATGGCCTCCAAGGCGTTAGCGAGAGGAAAACGGTGGCTAATCATGCGCTCCAGATCCATCTCATCATTCATCACAAATCGCACGGATTCCTCCTGCAACTCGACGGAAGCACTATACGATCCCAAAAGTGTCTTTTCGTCGACGCAAATGGCAGCGGGATCGATCGTGGCCTCTCCGCGTACCGTCTGGGCAAATAACAACACCCGCCCGCCCGGACGCGCCGCGTCCATGGCAGGCCGGATAAGGCCATTCCCGCCTACCGCCAAAATCACGGCGTCCGCCCCACGACCTTCCGTGAGTTCGCGCGTCCGCTTTATCGTATCGGACCGCGAAGCATCAATCTGAAGCTCTAACCCGAAGCTTTTACTTATTGTAAGCCTCTTTGGATACAAATCGGAAGTAATCACCCTAGCCCCGTTCCGTCGGGCCAATACACTCAACATGATGCCAATCGGGCCTTGACCGACTACCAGAACGGTTTCTCCAGCCTCAGGGTGCAGCGTCTCAATACCCTTCATGCAGGTATTGACGGGTTCAACGAAGCAAGCCTGCTCAAATGAGATTTGATCAGGGATGCGGACCGTGCCTCGCTTCACAATCCAATCCATCACCCGTACGTATTCAGCGAATCCGCCGCCGCTGGGCTCAAAGCCCGCAGTGCAGCCGACTTTCTTGTACGTGGGGCATTGGGCAAAAGTTTTGTGGAGGCAGTAATAGCACTCACCGCATGGTATGTGGTGGAAGACGACCACGCGGTCACCTACTGCGAAGTCGCTCACGCCTTCGCCGACCGCTGCGACGCTGCCCGAAGTTTCGTGACCAAAAATACGTGGTGCGGAATGGGACCCGGTTGAAATCTTTTTCAAGTCGGTGCCGCAAATGCCACAAGTGTGGACCCTTACCAGGAGTTCGCCTGCGCCTATTTTAGGGACGGGTACGGTTTCGAGGCGTACATCGTTGACGCCGCGGTAAACAGCAGCCTGCATGATCGTGGGAATCGATTGGTTTCGATCTTCCACCGCGATTTGCCTGGTCATGCCCATAGCTACACTTTCAAGGTTGCGGCGGTCTGTGGATTAGATATTACGGTTTGAGCGTGCGTTTCACTGGTTACAGCCGACAAGGTTTCACAGAGTTTTCCAGCCGCGAAAACGGTATCGCGCGCCAGCTGCCGCACGCTTGCCCACAAGCGGGGCCGGAACGCAATGTACGCGAGAAATTTGAGCGCGTGAAAGCCGCCATCATCGCCTATGAATTGCGCGATCGGCGGAAGACGGGAATCGTTCACATCGGAGATTACCTTGCACGCTAGAAACTTTACTCCGTGGGCCTCTGCGGCACGAGCCACCGTTGCAGCTTCCATGTCGACCGCGTGCGCTCCGTACGCCTTAGCCAGCTTGGCTTTCTGCTCCACATCCGCAACGCTTTCGAAACTGACCAATACGCCTTGTCCGTCACCAGAGTCAGTGCGGCTGCCATCGCCCGCGTCGATGACGTGGCGAGGCATCAGCGTATGCCCGACTTGCAGCGACCCATCAACCCCGCCCGCAAATCCCGCAGAAATCACCAGAGCCGGTTGATACAAGCTGATGATAGCCTCGGCTGCGCGACGTGCTGCTTCTGATCCCATTCCTCCGCAGACCAGCACCATGGCTCCGCTCTCAAAGAACTTGAACCAGCTTCCTTCGTATTCCCGGCGGCTAACAGGCCAGTGTTTTACCAGCGGCCAGACTTCCCGTTCCAGCGCGGCCACGATAGCTACTTTAGGCGGCGACATATTGATTCGCTCGGAACCACTCCACAGCGCGGCGCAGAGCATCATCCACCGGGACAACTTTCCAACCCAGCTCCCGCTCTGCTTTGCCTGAGGTGACAAACATTTTCTTCCTGCTCATTCGCACCGCTTCGATAGTGGCGCGCGGTTCGCGGCGCAAAATGCGGCCGGTTACCACCTGATCGACTACGCCAGCGGCCAGGGCCACCGCATAAGGCACTCTGACTTTGGGCGAAGGCAATCCTGTGATTGCAGCCAGCTTGTCAAGTATCTGCTTTAAGGTAAGATTCTCCCCGCCGAGAATATAGCGCTCGCCGCTTCTTCCCTTCTCCAGCGCCGCCACATGGCCTCGGGCACACTCTCTGACATCCAGCAGGTTCAGACCAGTATCTACATAGGCCGGAAATTTCTTCTTGAGGAAGTCCACAATGATGCGGCCTGTCGGCGTCGGCTTGATGTCCTGTTCACCGACCGGCGTCGTGGGGTTTACGACGACCACGTTCATTCCGCCCTTTTCTGCTCGCTTACCCGAGGCCAGCACTATCTGCTCAGCCATGAATTTTGAGCGCTTGTAATGTCCGATCATATTCTCGAGCGCGACCGGGGAGTCCTCATTTGCAGAATGCCCGTTGGAAGTAAATCCCATAGTCGCGACGCTCGAGGTATAAACCACCCGCCGAACCCCGTTCTTGCGGGCTGCTTCCAGAATTGCCCGTGTCCCTTCCACATTCGAGCGATA
>WNFG01002362.1_pt1 | contig 21013 bp, 23 predicted proteins | sample 5400431 | NCBI WGS metagenome assembly WNFG01 (sample SAMN13153346, study PRJNA577476) | soil metagenome | isolation source: 120 cm saprolite under Douglas fir tree site 2 hole 3 replicate 2 | place: USA:California | collected 2015-04-18 | reverse complement strand
TCAAAGTGGCAGGTCCGCGAGTGGCACTTCGGATCATCGACGATGCCATACAGGCGCACGGCGGCGGCGGTGTATCGGAGGATTTCCCGCTTGCCGCGAGCTATGCCCATATCCGAACGCTGCGCATTGCTGACGGCCCCGACGAAGTGCATAACCGCAGCATCGCTCGCATGGAGTTCGCTCGCTACGGTAGTACCTCGTCCGCCCGATGAGTATCCTCCGTTTGGCCGGAACGGCAGGAAGGTTCCGCATTGGGAGTGACACACTGACCGCCGGGACAGGTAGTTCCGACACCATTTGGAATTCCTCGAATTGTTGAATTTATTCAATGGCATAGGTATAGCGACAAACACCCGGCTACCGTGTGGTTGCGCGATCTGATGGTGGAAGTCGGATGCAGTTTAGGTGAGCCGGAGCCGGACCGCAGCTAGCGCGGAACCCATCTGAGGCAGCGATGCGGGCTATCTGAAGAAACGCCTTTGGCAATCCCTGACGCTCCGCTATCTTCTATCCATGCGTTCCGCGGGGAACCCTCTGGATGCCGTGCTTTATTTGCGCCGGGTACCAAAGAGGCGGCGGACGCCGGAGTTGAGGGGACAACAGAGGTAGTTTTTTTATGAACGCAAGAACCGATTCGACTATAACAAAGGAACAAATGCTTGCCTGTCCCGGTGTGATGCCGGCGCCGCGCAATCAGTGGTACGTCGCGGCGCTATCGAGCGAAGTCACTCGCAAAGTGATGACTCGGCAGATCCTCGATGATCATGTCGTATTCTTCCGCACCGAAGATGGAACGGCGGTGGCACTTGCAGACCGCTGTCCGCATCGAGGCGTGCCTTTGTCAATGGGTACGGTTCAGGGGAACGGCATTCGCTGTGCGTATCACGGATTCGAATTCGGCAAGGCAGGCATATGCACGCATATACCCTCGCAAACCACGATCGTGGACCAGCTTGCAGTTCGTTCGTACCCGTTATTTGAAGTGGGCTCCTATATTTGGATTTGGATGGGTCTTCCCGCCGAACGCGACGATTCCCTTCTACCTGATATGCATGCACTCGGCCTGACGCGGCCGGGTTACAAAGTGACGCCCTTGTTCGTGATGGAAATCGGCTGCAATTTTCAGATGCTGCATGAGAATCTCTTGGATACCTCGCATATCACATTTCTCCACCCCGGCATGATAGACGGCGGGAATATGGCGACAGCGAGCTTCAATACGAGCTACAAAAACGGTCGCGTAACAATCTCTCGGGATATAACGGAAACCCCGACGGCGATGATGGCGCGTACGTTCCATTTGAAGCATGCGGACAATAGGCCTGTAAAGCGAACATTGGTAACCGATGCCATACCGCCGCACCTCAGTGTTATCACGAATATTTTCACCTATCCGGACGAACCCGACGCCCCGGAGCACATCCTCATCAATCCGCAGGGCGTGACACCGAGTGGCAAGAATCGTTGCTTCAATTTCATGGTCGTCTCCTCCTCCTACCAAGATGAGCAGCCTCCAGACGCTATTCCGCATATTCAGAAACTTGTCGAGCAAGACAAAGTGGTACTGGAGGCTGTTCAGAGGCGGTTCGATGAGGAGGGTTGGGATTTGCCGGAAATCAGCGTCCGCGCCGATGCAGCCGCGCTCAACTTTCGCAAGAAAATGGCAGCCTTGGTCGAAGAAGAACGCCGCCGCCTTGCTCCGAAGGCCTTGCAGAGCGCTTAGCGCTGCCCGAGTACACTGAACATGTTCGAACCGTTTCCGGGAAATTACGTATGGAATCTGGCCACAAACCTGGCGCTTTACGTCGGCGGCAACCATGGCGAAATCGACGCTGCTTGCCGCCCTCTTCGCGAAGCGGGGGTTCGTGGCGGGGACGCTGGCACCGCTGAGTTCTTTGAGAGTTGGATCAAGTTGGCCGATCGCGTTGCCGCGAATGCGGAAGCGGACCTGAAGAAGGGACGAGCCTTCAGTGCGGCGACGAAGTTGCGACGCTCGTCAATCTACTACCAAACGGGCGAGCGCATGCAAGCGCGCGATTATCCACCTCGGCGGGAAGCGTATGTTAGGGCGCTCAGTACGTTCCAGCAATCGATCGCACTGGGTCGTATGCCGATCGAACGCGCTGAAATCCCGTACGAAAAGTCGAGCTTCCCGGCGCTGTTCTGGAAAGCGGAATCGCGCGACGGTCGGCGGGCGCCGGCGGTGGTGTGCTGCAACGGATTGGACAGCACCAAGGAACTGGTCATCTGGACGGGCATTGGCCGCTCCCTTACCGCGCGTGGCATATCGGTGCTGTGTGTTGACCAGCCCGGGTCCGGCGAAGCGCTGCGCTTGAAGAACCTTCCGGGCGTCTACGATAGTGAGCGCTGGGCCTCGCGCGCGGTGGACTATCTGGAAACCCGGAGCGATGTAGACAAATCACGGATCGGCATGTTTGGGCTCTCGCTGGGCGGATACTTTGCACCGCGAGCGGCGGCGTTTGAAAAGCGTTTTGCGCTTTGTGCTGTTCTGGGTGCGAACCACAACTGGGGCGAATTGCAGAAGCGCCGTCGTCACCGCGAGGGCGAGAACCCGGTTCCGCATTACTGGGACCACGTGATGTGGGTATTCGGCAAGCCCGATATCGACGCCTTCATGGCTTGGGCGCCCTCGATGTGCCTCGACGGCGTAGTCGACAAGATCACCGTCCCGTTTCTCGTCACGCATGGGTCGGGTGATCGTCAGATTCCCATCGAGTACGCGCACCAAAGCTATGAACAGGCGATCAACAGCCCCAAGCGCGAATTGCACATCTTCACGCCCGACGATTACGCAATCGAACATTGCGAAGCGGACAACGGCACCGTGGGATGTGATTACATCGGCGACTGGATTGCCGAGACATTTGGTTTACCGGTCGCATGAACATGAAAAGCAATACAGGCTCAGGTCACGAGCCCCGCTCGCCAGGAATGGCCGGCGCGGCTCACCGGTAGCGAACGAAGAGGATACATATTTTGGCCATCCTGGGAATCGAAAGTCTGATCTACGGTGTCGATGACATGGAGACTTGCACGCGTTTCTGGAACGACTTCGGTCTTACTCCGATTACGCGCTCCGCTCGCGAGAGCGTTTTCGAGGTTGCCACCGGATCTCGTTTGGTGGTGCGCGCGCGCGCCGACTGCGGCGTTGCCGATTGGTTCGACGGCAACGGCGTGAAGCTGGTGATTTGGGGAGTAGATACGCGCGAGAATTTGGAGAAATTGGTTGCCAACGTGAAGTGCGACCGCGAGGTTCGCCGGGATCCGGACGGCACTGCCTACGCGGTGGCGAATGACGGCATTCCGTTTGGTCTGCGGGTCTGGAACAAGCGTCCCGTCGTGTCCGCTCCCGACGAGGTGAATGCGCCGGGAAACATCAAGCGGCTCAATCAGCACCGTAAATGGCGCCTGCGCGCGCTTCCCAAGACGCTGAGCCACGTCGTCTTCTATTCCAAGGACTATGTGGCGTCTTATGAGTTCTACCGCGACCGCCTGGGCTTTCGCTTGAGCGATCATTCGGAGGGACTGGGCGCGTTCGCCCGTGCGGACGGAACGCATGAGCATCATAGTATCTTCTGGCTGAGCGCCGACGTGCCGTTCGCGTCGGGCAAGGCCTCGTTCATGCACGCCGCTTTCGGCCTCGAGGATATCGATGAGGTCATGTTGGGCGCCAACATCATGGCGCAACGGGGTTGGCTGGGAGAGGAGGGACACAAGCTGGGCGGCCTCTCGCGCCATCGCATCTCATCGGCGATTTACTACTATGTGCACAATCCCAATGGGGGGGAAGCCGAGTATACCTGCGATACCGATTATCTCGATGATAACTGGATCCCGCGCGTGTGGAATTGGAAATTCGGCGCCGTACTTTGGGCGCACGACAGACTCGAGATGTTCGGACCCCTCGAGGCAGGGTGGGAGGTACGGCTGGATCCCGAAGGGCGCTCGCTCGATGCGTTCCGTGTGATCGGCAGCGAGGCCAGGAAATCGAATGTGCACACAAAGGACCTGACGGTCGAAAGCCAAAATCTCGTTTGAGGGAAGCAAGCTTGAATGGGATTCGCATCACTCGGGATCCTGCGATCGTGGTCGGTTGCCGGGTTTCCCAACATTACTGAATATCTAAGGATCGGCAATATGTCGAAATCTTTCCGCCGCATCGTCACCGGCCACAATGACAAGGGCGTGGCCATCGTCGCAAGCGATACCAGCCCCCCGGAGCAGCGGCCGATGGGCCCGAATGGCCCCCGTTTCTTCGAAGTTTGGAATACCAGCGGGGCACCGGCCACCATCGATCGCTTCAGCGTGGATCCGCCGGTCGCCGGACTCGTGCTCACCCCACCGGTGCGCGGCACCCGTATCCGGGTCAACGAATTTCCTCCCGAGTCCGCGCAAGACTCCTCGCCCGACACGGCGGAAGCGTTGAAGCAATTCGAGAATATCGGCGGAGCAAATGCCTTCACCGGCGGCCATGGCAGTGATCGTCATGCGCTCATGCATCGCACGTCCACCATCGACTACGGCATCGTGCTCGAAGGGGAGATCACTTTGATCCTCGATGAAGACGAGACAGTGGTGAAAGCCGGGGACATCGTCATCCAACGCGGTACCAATCATGCCTGGGCCAATCGGGGCACGACGAACTGTCGCATTGCATTTATCCTGGTCGATGGCCAGTTCGAAGACGGACTATGAGTGCAGGCTCGCCGCAGAGTCGGTTGAACGCATGACGCAGCTTCTGGTGACCAATCGCGCGGGCGAGGAAAAGGCCGTCGATGCCAAAGGCGGCCAATCACTCATGCAGGCGCTGCGCGACCTGGGGTTCGACGACATTTTGGCGATCTGTGGAGGTGTGTGTGCATGCGCCACTTGCCACGTCTACATCGATCCGTCCTATCTCGACCGTCTTCCGGCCATGGGAGAAGATGAAGCGGCGTTGCTCGAAGGTTCCGAGTGCCGCACACCGGAGTCGCGCCTCTCCTGCCAGATTCCTTGCGACGATATCCCGTCCGGTCTGAAAATACGCATTGCGCCCGAGGACTGAGATGTCGGCAGCTGACCTTTGGAACGGCAATTTTACTCCGTTGCCTGCCATTCTCGCGGCTCATGCGGCCGAGAGGCCGGAAGCGATTGCGGTCGTCAATGACAATCGATCGCTCAACTATCGTGACTTCAATGCGCTGGTCGATCAAGTTGCCGCATTCAACTATCGTGACTTCAATGCGCTGGTCGATCAAGTTGCCGCATCTCTGCAGAGAGACGGTGTACTGCCGGGACAAACGATTGCCATCTGTGCAGCGACGAGCGCCGAGTATCTTGCGACCTTTCTGGGCGCATTGCGTGCGGGTGTCGCCGTCGCTCCGCTGGCCCCATCCTCGACGCCGGGTCAACTGCTAACGATGCTGGAAGACTGCGCCGCACGAATTGTTTTCGTGGACCATGACACCGTTCGTCCGGCCAGCGCCGACGCGATGCACGGCAAACTCGTGAACTTGGAAGGTGTCTTCGGTGGAGACCCCTTTGCTATCTGGTTGAGCAAACCCGCCAGCCGGCCGGCTGCAATCACTATCGACCCGGAGTCGCCGTTCAATATCATTTATTCCTCCGGCACTACCGGTGCACCGAAGGGAATCGTGCAGAGTCACGCCATGCGCTTTGGGTTCGCGCGCATGCTGGCCGCCTATGACTATACGCCCGCGACGGTCTCGCTGATATCGACGCCGCTGTATTCGAACACCACGCTTGCCAGCGTGTTGCCGACTCTAAGCGTGGGTGGAACGCTGGTCCTGATGAAGAAATTCGACGCGAAGCGCTTCGCGCAACTGGCAGCCAAACACCACGTGACGCATGCAATGCTCGTTCCGGTGCAATACAACCGCATTATGGCGCTGCCCGACTTCGATGGATACGACCTCTCGAGCTTCGTCATGAAGTTCTCGACATCGGCCCCTTTCTCCGGCGAGCTGAAGGCGGATGTGCTCGAACGTTGGCCGGGCGGGCTGGTGGAGTTCTATGGGATGACCGAAGGCGGCGGAGTCTGCGTCTTGGAAGCGCATCGATACCGGCACAAGCTGAGCTCGGTCGGGCGACCGGTAATCGGCCATGATATCCGCCTTATCGGCGAGGACGGCAACGAGGTTCCACCCGGCGAGCCCGGCGAAGTCGTTGGGCATTCGAAAGCGATGATGACGGGCTATCACAATCAGCCCGGGAAGAGTGCGGATGCCGAATGGTTCGACAGCACCGGCAAGCGGTTCATCCGCACGGGCGATATCGGCAAATTCGATGCGGATGGTTTTTTGACGCTCGTCGATCGCAAAAAGGACATGATCATATCCGGGGGATTCAATATCTACCCGAGCGACATCGAATTCGTCATCGTCCAGCATCCGGATGTTCTGGAGGCGGCTGTCGTCGGCATGCCGTCGAAGCGTTGGGGCGAGGCACCGGTGGCCTTCGTAACGCCGAAGCCTGGGCGCCAACTCGATGCCGCCGTCCTCGCTGCCTTCGTGAATGGGAGGGTCGGCAAAGTCCAGCGGCCGGCCGCCTATGAATTCCTCGATGCTCTCCCGAGATCCGGCATCGGCAAGGTTTTAAAGCGCGAACTGCGTGACCGAAAAGTAAACGTGGAGTAGGCGCCGGCATATGTCAACGAATGAGAAAACTGCGACCCGTGAAGATGCGGGCAACGTGCGCGTGCCCGAGGCCATACCGCTCGATGAATACCGTAATCAGGTCGGAATGCTGCTGGGAGTATCCGACTGGATCGTCATCGAGCAGGGCATAATCGACCAATTTGCCGATGTCACTCGCGATTGGCAATTCATTCACATCGATCCCGTACGCGCCAAAGAAACGCCGTTCGGCGGAACGATTGCACATGGTTTGTTCACGCTGTCATTGGTATCGGCGATGTCGTTTACCGCAGTTCCTGCGATCGCCGGCGCACAGATGGTCATTAACTATGGATTTAATTCGATCAGATTCATCAGTCCCGTGCTTTCCGGCAGTCGCGTGCGGGGGAGTTTCACACTCAAGCAGTTCGTGGAGCGTCAGCCGCGTCAATGGCAGTCGACGCTCGACGTGCGCGTCGACATCGAGAATGTCTTAAAGCCTGCGCTTATCGCCGAATGGCTGATCTTGACGACGTTTTGAGATCTCGTATCGATGCAACCGGGGCGACGAGCGCCGCTCATGAGTCGTCACGGATGTTCCTGGCAACGAAATGGAGAATGCGATGCCCAATGTGTACCTGATGATCGCGATTGCGGCTGTCGCGAACGTGGCTACTGTGTACTTCATGAAGTTATCAGCCGGCCTGACGGTGCCGTGGCCCATCTTTGGGATGTTGATCGCCAATCTTTTCACTAATTGGTTCCTGGGCCGCGCATTCGCCGGCGGCGCTCCCGTCGGAGGCGCCGTGACCATGTTGGTCGTGGGCGTCATGGTGGGCTCGCTGATCGTGGGCCTTTCCTTTGGCGAGCGAATTGTACCCATTCAGGCAGTCGGCGCCGTTATCGCCATCATCGGCGTCATCATATGCAACCTCGCGCCGCACGCGACATAGGCGCAACGGGACATGCGATCTCCCCGGAGAAGTAGCCATGCTGATTAAGAGGGGCAACGGCCCCAATCCACTCAAGGGCTGGCAGGTCGACAGGTCGGCGATCCGCACGATAGGGCAGGATCTGCGGCGCCCGGAATGCATTCTAGCGGAACGCGACGGTACCCTGTGGGCGGCCGACGCGCGAGGCGGCGTCATGCGGATCAACCCAGACGGGACGCAAGCGCTCATCGCCCAATCGCCTGATGATCACTTCGATTTGCGGGTGAACAGTGAGCAGAGCCTGCTCTTCGGCACGTTGCCGAACGGTCTCGCCTTTTCCAAGACTGGAGACATTCTCATTGCCAACTTCGGCACCGATCGCCTCGAACTCATGACGCGCGACGGCAAGATTCGGACGCTGTACGACAGCCTGGATGAGAAGCCGCTCGGCAAGGTCAATTTCGTCATGCGTGATTCGAGAGACCGCATTTGGATAACGGTGTCGACCCGGGTGAATCCCTGGGACAAGGCACTGCGGTCGACCTTGGCGGACGGGTACATCCTGCTGTTGGACGAGCACGGCTTACGTGTCGCGGCCGAGGGTTTTGCCTTCACGAACGAAGTGAAGTTCGACGCCGACGAGGAGTGGCTGTACATCGCCGAGTCGGCGGCGAAACGCGTTACCCGGATGCGCGTCACGGCCAAGGGCGAACTCACGGATCGTGAAATCTATGGGCCGGCCAATCTGGGCGATGGATTCATCGATGGGATCTCCTTCGACAGCTACGGCAATCTCTGGGGCACCATGGTCATCGCCGATCGCCTGATCGCCATCACGCCCGAGGGAGACGTTCTCGAACTTTTGGATGACGGCAATCACGAGGCCAACGCACGCGCCGAGGCGGAATATGCGACGGGCAATCCGATCAGCTTCGAAACCTTGAATGCCACAGGTGGGTCGATTGCGACGTGGCTTGCATGCGTGACGTTCGGCGGCGCCGACCTCAAAACTGCTTATCTCGGCGGATTGAAGGCGAGTACCATTCCCTACTTTGAATCACCTGTCGCCGGGCTGCCGCTCGCTCACTGGTAGGCAGCATGGATGCTCGAGCTGCCGGGGGGCGAACGCTTCAGATTTCGAGGGAAATCTTCCCGAAGTGTTTGCCGGCGGCCTGGTATCGAAAAGCCTCGGCGAGCTCCTCTAAGGTGAAATGGATGTCGATAACGGGCTTGATGCGGGTGGCCTCAATCGCACGAATCATCTGTTGTTGCTGAACCCGCGAACCGACGGTAATACCGGTGACACGGATCTGCTTCAGCATCAATAGTCCGGTGGGAATCGCGCCCTGCAGGCCCGTCAAGATGCCTAGCAGGGCTATGTGTCCGCCGGGGCACAGCGCGGCGATGGATTGCCCGATTGTTCCGGGGCCTCCGACTTCTACAACATGGTCCACACCCCGTCCACCCGTCCACGCTTTGGCTGCTGCGCCCCACTTCGGCTCTTTCTTATAATTGATGAGATGATCCGCGCCGAGTGTCCTCAGCCTGGTGAGCTTTTCATCGGAGGAAGAGGTGGCAATCACAACAGCCCCCATTGCCTTGGCCAATTGCAAAGCGAATACCGATACGCCGCCGCTGCCTTGAACCAACACCACATCGCCCGCTTTCAGGCCACCTTCCACTACCAGCGCGCGCCAAGCGGTCAGTCCCGCCGTCGTGAGCGTCGCAGCCTCGGCCGCAGAGTAGCCGCGCGGTGCGTGAGTGAAATGCGTGGCCGGAGCGGTCACACGCTCCCGCGCGTAACCGTCAATGCCATCACCGGGGGTCTTTGCAAAGCCACCTTCTTGAGGGCCGCCTTGTAACCACTCGGTGAAGAACGTCGAGACCACCAAATCACCGGGCTTGAATTCTTTGACACCTTCACCGACTGCGGATACTTCGCCGGCGCCATCGGACATGGGCACAAGGCCATCATTAAATTTCGAGCCGCCGCTTGCCACGACGTAATCGTGGTAATTGAGCGAGCTGGCGCGAATCCTCACCTGGATCTCGCCCGGACCGGGCGACGAAGGTTCCGGCAGCTCAGCGGGCTCGAGCTTATCCAGTCCGCCGGGAGTTCTCAGACGTATGGCTCGCATGGTTCATCCTCGTGTGAAATGTCAGCTGTCTGGAGTGCGTCAGGCGCCACCGTGTTCCAGTGAACACGGTGGTGCAGCACCTCCATATTACCGGTATCGGTGCGTCGGCTGCGATCGTCGACCAACGTTACGGCCAGGTTGGACCGGACGACAGACGCTTCGCGCGATGACATTCATCGGTCCGAGCGATACGTGTGGTTCGTACATCTTGGGCAAAGATGCCACCTATCAATTTAAACGCCTTCGATCGCGCAGCAGATGCCGTACGCTTTCCTGGCACCAAATGATGCGCTCAGCTCCGGCGCCTGCCGATACGGCGCGCATCGAGTCTCTCCGTGATGGGCAGCTTGAGGAGTTTTCATGCAGACCACCGAATCCGACCGCCGGCAGATAGCTCTCGCTCAAGAGTACTTCCGACGGGTTGATGCCGGCCGCGCCGATTTGACGGACCTGATGACCGAGGACGTCGAGCTCTATTTTCCAAAGTTTGGGATCGGTCGCGGTAAGGCCGCCTTCGGCGAGTTTGCCGCGGGCGTGGGACGCGTCTTCGAGTCGGTCGAACACGATTACCGTAGCTACTCGTTCTTCTGTTCCGGAACTACTCTCGTGGTGGAAGGCACCACGCGTGGCCAGATGAAAAACGGTCAGTCCTGGGCGGCGGGTGAGACCCCCGGCGGGCGATTTTGTAATGTCTTTCAGTTCCGGGGGGACCTCATTAGCCGCGTGTACATCTACCTGGATCCGGACTATGTCAGCGAGGACACGCCGCGGTTTCTCTGGGGGCGCGAGGGGCGCACCTGGTAACAGGCAGAGTTGACCAAAAGCGGTGAGGGGCTCATGGGCAGATTGACTGAGAAGGTGGCCATCATCACGGGCGCGGCGGGAGGGATCGGCGCCGCGGCAGCGAGGCTCTTTGTCGCGGAGGGCGCACGTGTTGTGATTGCGGATATCAGCGATACACCGGGCCGGCAATTGGCACAAGAGTTGGGCGAGCGGGCCGTGTTTCAGAAGCTCGACGTCACGCAGGAAGCGGCTTGGGTGAGCACAGTCGAGCTCGCCCTGAGGCGATTCCACAAGCTGAACGTCCTGATCAACAATGCCGGTGTCTTCGTCCCTAAGCCTTTCCTCGAGACCACTCTGGAAGAGTGGGATGCCCATTACCGAGTCAATCAGTGGGGCATCTATCTGGGTATGCGGGCGGTCGTCGATTCAATGAGGGCTGCGGGGGCAGGCTCCATAGTCAACACCTCTTCAGGAGCCAGCGCGCGCGGGTTCCCCGGCATGTTTGCGTACGCCGCGACGAAGTGGGCCGTACGTGGCATGAGTAAGGCGGCCGCGCTCGATCTCGCGCCATTCAAAATCCGTGTCAACTGCATCATGCCCGGCATCGTGGACACTCCGATGTATCGATCCAATGGGCCGGAGCGGTGTGCACAGATGGACGCCGGTGTGCCGCTTGGACGACGCGGTCAGCCCACAGAGATCGCCGAGCTTATGGCCTTCCTAGTCTCCGATGCGGCGGCCTACTTTACGGGAGCGGATTTCATCATCGACGGCGGCGTACTGGCCTAACAACGCCGGTATGCCTGCCGTCGCCAAAAATGGGAGCGTAAGCCGTTGAGCAACGTTCGCACTGCCCCTCGCGACTACGACGTCATCGCAGTGGGATCTGGCCACCATGGGTTGATCGCTGCGGCTTATCTGGCGAAAGCCGACAAGCGGGTTCTCGTGCTCGAGCGGCACGATTACATCGGGGGCGGATGCGTTACGAAGGAACTGGCACCGGGCTTCCTCTTTGACGAACACTCAACGGTGCATCAGGTCATCCTCTCCAATCCGCTGCTGAAGGCAGATGAGCTCGGGTTGAAGGCGCGATTCGGACTCGAATACATCTACCCCGATGCGCCATTTGCTTCGCTGTTTGACGATGGATCACTCCTGGTCTCCTACCGTAGTGTGGAGGCAACTGCGCAATCTATAGCCCAGTTCTCACGCCAAGACGCGGACGCGTACCTGCGCTTCTGCCGCATGGCATTGCAAGTCCATCCACTGCTGGAAGGGGCGTTGTTTTCGCCGGCGGTGCCTTTAGGGCCCATGATCTCGATGCTGAGCCAAAGCGTCGAGGGGAACGAATTGTTGCTCATGTCGCTCAAGAGCGGCCTGGACATCATCAGCGAATGGTTCGAGCATGAAAAGGTGCGGATGCATTTCGTCAAGTTGATGACGGAAAACCTGCAGACGCCCGAAGAGAAGGGAACTGGATTGGGCGCGCTTGCGATGGTGGGCGCTGTGCATGCAACCGGACTGGGCTTGCCCAAAGGCGGATCCGGCCAGCTCACCGAAGCCCTCGCGCGCTGCATCGCTCATTACGGGGGCAAGATCCTCACCGGACGGAATGTGACACACCTTGTGCGGAGTGGGAAGCGTGTGACAGGCATCGAGACGGCGGAAGGGGAGCGATACATGGCGCAGGATGCTGTGATCGGAGCCATCCACCCGCACCACTTGCGCAGGTATTTTCCGGACATCGATGAAGGTGTGCTTCGCAGGGCCGAGCGAGTACAGACGGCGACCTACTCGTCGCTGGCCACTCACTATGCGTTGCGGGAGCCCGTGACGTTTCGGGACTCCACCGGCAAAGCCGGAGGAGCGCTGCTGGTGGAACTGTTGCCATCCCGGCTCGAGAGCTTGCAGAGAGCCTTTGATGAGTATCGTTATGATCGGCTGCCCGACCCTCTGCCGCACTTCGGCGTGACCCAGCACAGCAGTCACGATCCGAGTCGTGCACCGGCGGGGAACGCGGTGTTCGCGGCGCTGACTTTTGCACCTTACAACATCGACAACCGCGGCGGAGGCCACTGGGATTCCCTCAAGGAAACCTGGCCACGGTGGATGCTGCGCGACCTGCAGAAGTGGCTCACCAATCTCGAGCCCGGCAATATTATCGCGAGCCGCAGTTACTCCCCGCTCGACCTGGAGCGCTCCTCGTCCAGCTTTGTCCGCGGCGATATCCACGGCGCAGCACCGTTCTTTCACCAGATGAATGGACATCGACCGACGCCTGATCTGGCCCACTACACCGTGCCCGGTGTGGAGAGATTCTACCTGGTCGGGCCATTCATGCATCCGGGGGCCGGATTGACCGGCGCCGGTCGGGCCACCGCGATGCGCATCCTGCAGGATCTGGAAATCGATTTCGGCAAAGTAATCGCATGATGAAACTCTACAATCCGGACGGCACCGTGTTGATGACCATCACAGGGGTAAAACCGACGGGACGCTGTCTGACGATCCAAGGCAGCTTGTTTGGAGGCATGCCGATCACGACTCAACTTCGGCCAGCGGAGGCGCGGGCCGGTCTGAAACTGCTGAGCTTTGGCAAATTGTTGTTCCTGATCAGTTTGTTCTGCCGTCGGAGCCCATGAGGATCTCTCTTATGAGTGGCAATGGCGAGTTTGTGACAGGTGCAGAATTGAAGGTCGATGGGGGCATCTCCGCCTTGTAACGGCCCCTGCCGCGCTGCGGCATCGCGGCCGGCTGGATTATTACCATCTTTTGCAGGAAGAAGGAGTACCCGCTGCAGACTGCCTTGAAAACATTCGGGTGCAAAACCCCTCTTTCTAGCCCCGGGGCTGGGTTCCTGCCCCACGGGTGCTGGTGGCCCGATGCACCGCTAGTGGGGACAAGGAGGTCGCCTGATTGCGCGCTGCGGAATAGACTGTTAGCTGCTCACTGCGCGCACCGTGATGTCTTGCGGTGTCCTGCGATACGCACCGCGCCTGTCACGCCAATCACCTAGGAAAAGTTTGCATGCATCTTCGCGGTCTGGACATGAACCTTCTGGTCGCGCTCCATGTGCTTCTCAGAGAGCGCAGCATCACCAAGGCCGGTGAGGAGCTGAACTTGAGCCAGTCTGGCATGAGTACCGCGCTGCGCAGGCTGCGCGACTTCTTCGACGACCAGCTGTTGGTTCCCATCGGCCGATCGATCGTGTTGACGCCGCTGGCCGAGTCTCTCGTCGAACCGGTGCAAAACATCATTCTCCAGGTCAAAGCGCTGATCGACTACACGCCCGGATTCGATCCGAGGACCGCGGAGCGGCAGTTTACCGTCATGGCCTCCGATTATGCGGCCACGGTCTTCCTGGCGACACTGCTGCGGTATTTGAAGGATGCAGCTCCGGGGATCTCGGTTGATATCGTCTCCGTGGAGGACCTGTTGCATGGGCCGCTCGAACGCGGCGAGGTGGACATTCTCATTCAGCCTGAGCAGTTCCTGTCCCCCGACCATCCCGCGGAAAGACTGTTCGAAGACGAATATGTCTGTATTGTCTGGGAAGGAAACTCAAGGTTCACCGACCGGATCTCATTCGACGAGTATATGAGTGCGCATCATGTGGTGACGCGCTATGGCAAGACGCGGATGCTGACCGTGGACAGCTTGTACTTCCGCGATCTCGAACGACAGCGAACCATCGACGTCGTAACGATGAATTTCACCTTGATACCGCACTTCGTCTTTGAGACGGACCGGGTAGCCACCATCCACTCGCGCCTCGCGAAGATATTTTCGCGGCTGTATCCGTTGCGGATACTGCCGGTTCCCTTCGAGATCCCACGCATCATCGAGGGCGTGCAATGGCATCGCTATAACGATAAGCATCCCGGCTCTATCTGGCTCCGGGAATGTATCGTTCAGCAGGCCCGCAACCTCGGTCCGCCTCCGGGCATTCCCGGCGCGAACGGATCATCGTGACCGGCGATGGGACTCATCTGACCAAATGCTTTGGGGCGCGTGCGGTCCCTTGGCTACACTATTTACACCTGTGTGTTGAAAGACTCGAGTACCTGAAGCATGCCAAAAAGTCATGAAGGCCGGGTTGCGATCGTGACCGGCGCTGCCAATGGGATTGGTCGCGCTATTGCCCTCGAGTTGGGTGCGCGCGGGGCACAGCTGGTCCTCGTCGACCTGGAGGAGGCAGCGGACGCCGCAGCGCAGCTCGGAGGTCGCACTCTCGTGCTGCGCGCGGATGTCTCACAAGATGCGGATTGGCAGCGGGTAGCACGCGAGGTCGACTCGCATTTCGGGCGTTGCGATATCGTGGTGAACAATGCGGCGTACATGAAAGGAGGGACGATCGATGAACTGGACTACGAGACGTGGCGCCGTGCACTTGCGGTCAATCTGGACGCGCATTTCCTGAGCGCCAAGCATTTCGTTCCGCGGATGCGCCGCAATCACTGGGGACGATTCGTGGGCATTTCCTCGAACTCGATCGGTACCTCCGTGCAGGGTCTGAGTCACTACATGGCTTCAAAGATGGGTATCATCGGCTTCATGCGCGGACTGGCGAACGATGTCGCCGCCGATGGAATTACTGCGAATGCCATCCTGCCGGCGCTCACCAACACACGCGCGACTCGGGATCTTCCGGAAGACTTCAAACAGAGCATCTGGCAGCAGCAGGCCATTAAGCGTTTCGCCGAGCCGGCAGACATCAGCCGCCCGGTTGCGTTCTTGACCAGCGATGATGCGGCTTTCGTGACCGGTCAGGCACTGGTCGTGGATGGGGGCCAGTACAAGATCTCCTGACCTTTGGCTGACGTTATTGAGGTTTGTCTTGGGGCTCGATCGGCCTGGAGTGCTCGCTGACGCTCCAGGCCGATCGACGGCGCGCGGAATGGGCGCGAACCCCTCAACGGTCAGATCTTGATGAAGTTGACGCCCGCAAGCGCACCAAACGGCAGCGAAGCAAGCGGTCCGCCGACGTCGAGTAGACCGAGGTCGACCGGGAAATAGCCGGTCTGTTCGAGAAGCTTGCGGACCTCGACCTTCGCATCGGCATCGTCGCCCGAATAGAACAGGACCCTCTGGCCGCCTGATACCTTCGACTCTGGCAGGACGTTGACGTCGAGGTGGTTGAATGCCTTGACGACGCGCGCACCCGGAACCAACGTGCGGAAGACTTGGCTGGAATGCTTACCGCCAAGATCGATTGCCTTGATGCCATAGGCAGCGAGCGGGTTGTTCGGGTCCTTCGCGTCGGGTGACTCCGGGTCAAGGAACGCGACAGGATTGGTGCCGTCGATCACAATGCGGCCGTTCCAGGCAGGCAGGCCGCCTAGCGCCTTCTCGAGATCGACCCAGCGCACAGCTACCAAGACGATGTCGGCGCTCGCAGCTTCCTTTACGGTCCCAGCCTTGATTGAAGGCCCAAGCTCCTTGACAAGTCCCGCCAATGATTGCGGACCGCGGCTGTTTGCGATCGTCGCCGAGATCCCACTCTTTGCCAGCAGTCGCGCCGCGTTAGAACCGAGGCCGCCCGCTCCGATAATACCGATACTCATTCGTTGCTCCTATTGATGGTGGGGTCGAGTTGCTTCGGAACGGCAGCGCCCCAATGCTGTCCGTTCCATCACGTTCCGCATCGATGCCGAACTAAACAATGGTGTGTCACTAACATAATTACATTTTAACCAAAAAAACTCTCACCAGGCCAGTGGTATGCTGAACTTCCCAAGACGCGCCACCTCAGAAGCAATGTCGGCGATTGTGACTTTTGCCAATTCGTTCTCAAGCCCTTTCCTCGCCCGTATCAATGTCGGTTGCATCGCTTCCAAAATGTTGCCGCCGACCGCACAGTTCTCGCAAGGCGGTGTCCGATGTAGCGAGAACAACTCCGTATCCTCGACGGTCTCATAGACGTCCAGCAGCTTGATCTTCTTCGCCGGTCTCGCGAGCAGCGCCCCACCGCCCGCACCGAGCTGTGACCGAGTCAGGCCCGCATCGCTCAGGCGTGACAGCAACCCCCGGATCACGACAGGGCTGGTATTGGCGGAATAAGCAAGATCTTCAGAACGCATCGGCTTGCCGTCGCTGACCGCAAGTGCGGTGAGCGTGTGAACTGCGACGACGAAGCGTGTACTCGTTGGCATGGTATGTCCCGAAAGTGTGTCGCTGTTATTATTACAGATATTCGGTGCTGTCAATATGCTTTTCCGCCGTGACCTTTTCCTGGCAGCTCTTCAGCCCTCCTATCGGCCCGACCGATGGGTCGCATCGGCATATTCCATTATGCAATAGTGCCAGTGACACCTTAATATTTCTGCGCGCTCCTAGACGGTCGTACCCGCCAGCCCACCAAGGAACCGCGCAGCGAGAAACCAACTGAAGGCCGCGGTATCGACATCAAGGTCGATGGCGGAATGACGTGTTGATCTCACAAAGGAGGAAAAATGACCTCGGTTAACAACAGAATTGCCCTAGTAACCGGCGGTAGCCGGATAAGCTGACTGTTCAAACCAGAATGTGGAAACGACGATGATAGAAATCGGACGCGCCCCCAGTTCGAAGCCATGTGCAGTTCCAGGGGCACATTCCTAATCGGCAGTCCGAAGACCGTCCGTAACAAGATCCTGGATGCGAACACCGCCCTTGGCGGCGTGTCGCGCATCACCTTCCAGATGAGTTCGGCGATGCTGGAGACCGAAGCGATGCAGCGCTCGATCGAGTTGCTTGGCTCCGAGGTCGCCCCCGCCGTGAAAGCAGCATTGCGTCAGGAGAAAATCCGTGGGTGAACTGGCTGCCGGCGTCTGGCAGCGAAGCGGCATCGCGCTCTACGGTTCGCGCAACCGCGCCTTCAGGAAATCGATGAACAGCCGCGTTCTCGCCGGCAGCAGACGGGTTTCGGTCACGGCGTGCACCTGAACCGGCGCGAGGCGCCAGTCGGGCAGCACGCGAACGAGGCGCCGCAACGTGACGTCGTCCAGCGCGAGCACGTTGTTCAGTACGGCGAGCCCGACACCTCCCACCGCCAGCGCGCGGCTCAGCGCGACACTGTTCATCGCAAAGCGTGTCCCGATCATCACGTCGACCGACTCGTCGCCGCGATAGAACGTCCTCGCAACTTCACCCGGCCTCATCGCCCCCTGCACGATGCACACCACGTGTCTGTCGAGATCGTTGGGGTGCGTGAGCGGCGCGGCGCTCCTCAGATACTCCGGCGACGCATACAGATAGCGCGACAGCACCGCGATCGGCCGCGCAACGAGCGCCGAGGGCGCCGTGGGCGGCGGACCGATGCGGATCGCGAGATCGAAGGGCTCCGTCTGTAGATCGACAAGGCGCGGCGACAGGTCGAACTCGAAAGCGATCAGCGGGTACGTCTTCGCGAAGTCCGCGATGATCGGCGCGAGATAATCGGTGGCGAGGTCCGCAGGCATCGACACCCGTAGCGTGCCGGTCGGACGTTCGACCACGTCGAGCAGCGACTCGTGCGCGATCCGCGCTTCCTCGACGATGCTCTGGCAGCGCTTGAAATACACCTCGCCCGCTTCCGTCAGCTCGACCTTGCGCGTCGAGCGATGCAGCAGCCGCAGGCCGATCGTCTTCTCCAGCTCCGCGATGTGACGCGACAACGTCGAGTTCGGCATGTCCAGCGCGTCCGCCGCCCGGCGAAAACTCTTGGTGCGCGCGACCTCCACGAACAGACGCATATAGCTCAGCAGTTCCACGTCGATTGCTCCACTGATGGATCAGTGTTTTCAATTATAGATCTTTATCCCACCTGTGAATCGGTTCATCGTGTCGATACTCCTTCAACCTTTCGAGGAATCGACATGAACCCTCTCAACGAAACCGTGCGCATCGGACGCCATAAGCTGCCCAACCGCCTCGTCATGGCCCCGATGACGCGCTCGCGGGCCGACGACGCGACCGGTGTGCCCTCCGCCCTCACCGCGCAGTACTACGCGCAGCGCGCGGACGCCGGCCTGATCATCACCGAAGGCACCTTCCCGTCGCCGATGGGCAAAGGCTACGTGCGCACGCCGGGCATCCACTCCGCCGTGCAGATCGACGGATGGGAGCGCGTCACCGACGCGGTCCACGCGCGGGGCGGCCTGATTTTCCTGCAGTTGATGCACACCGGACGCATCTCGCATCCGAGCCTGCTGCCGAACGGCGCCACGCCCGTCGCTCCGTCGGCGATCGCCGCCGAAGGCCAGGTGTACACCGCGACAGGACCGCAGGACTTCGTCGTGCCGCGCGCGCTCGAGACCGGCGAGATCGCCGGCATCGTCGACGAGTACCGCCGCGCCACGCGTCACGCGCTGCAAGCCGGCTTCGACGGCGTCGAACTGCATGCGGCCTCCGGTTATCTGCCGGAACAGTTCCTGTCGTCCGGGACCAACCGACGGACTGACCGCTACGGCGGATCGCCGGAGAATCGCGGGCGCTTCATCGTCGAAGTGCTGAACGCGATGATCGACGAAGCGGGCAGCGACCGCATCGGCATCAAGATCTCGCCGGAGATGGGCTTCAACAGCGTGATCGACGCGGCGCCGCAGGAAACCTACCAGTACCTCGTGCAGCGGCTCAGCACGCTGAAGCTCGCGTACCTGCATCTCACGCGGACCGGCAGCGCCTTCGATTACCGCGCGCTGCTACGGCCGCTGTTCGACGGCCCGCTGCTTCTCGGCGGTCGACTCGACCGGGACAGTGCCGCGTCGCTGATCGCGCAGCGCGGCGCCGATGCTGCCGTATTCGGCAGCCTGTACCTCGCGAATCCCGACCTGCTGCAACGCTTCGTCGCCGGCGCGCCGCTCAATGCGCCAGAACGCGACACGTTCTTTTCCGACGGCCCCCAAGGCTATATCGACTACCCTGTTCTGGAGCAAATACGATGAACCGCGCAGTTCGCATCCATGCTTGCGGCGGCCCCCGGAGGCCGTCTCGATCGATCAGGTGAAGGCGGCCTCGACTGAAGCCAGTGGTCGGACCTCGTTGAAGGTGCGCACCAGGGCTCAGTGCGGTAAGATTTTGCGGGCAATGGTGGGTGCAGCCCCGGCCTGATCATCCCTTCATTCCCATCAAAGCAGACTCGACGTGGAGCACGGAAACTCATCTCGGGTTTGAGGACCGACGCGAGCGGCGCGCTCCACGTGCAGATCAAGAAGAAATCGGGCAGGTGGTCGTGTGCAGAAATATTCCTAAATCGCAGTCTCGGGTACGACACGGCGCACTCGTGCGAACTTAACGCTTAATTTTTCGTGACGGAGATCGATCGTGTCGCGCCTGCAAATACTCGCACGTACCGCAACATTGTCAGTGCTGTTGGCGTCCCTTGTGCTGACCGGATGCCACTCTTCGTCAAGAAATTCAGCTCCGACAGTTGCTTTCAGCAAGGTTGCCGCCGCATATCAGGAGAGTCCCTACAAGACAGACATATCCGAACGTGACTACAAGACAGACACAATCGATGGTCGTGTCACAGGGGCTCGACCCGGGCAGCGAATCGTGTTGTACGCAAACACAGATGGGCGATGGGGCCTGTGCCAGCAATCAGATCAGCCGTTTACCAATATCGAAACTGACGGCCGGTGGAAAGCTTCAGTCCACCTGGGAATAGAATATGCCGCTCTGTTGGTTGATCCAACCTACGATCCGCCTCAACAAACTGAATCGTTGCCGATCGTAGGTAACGGCGTGGTGGCGCTGGCGGTCGTTAACGGGGAAGGGCCAGCGCCCGTACTCCCGTCGCCGAAGATACTGAACTTTAGCGGTTACGAGTGGACAACGAGCGCCGGGCCAATTTTTCGCGCTGGGTCAAGAAACTTCTTCGATCCTGCGAACGTTTGGACGGACGAAAGAGGTGCACTGCATCTTCGCATTTCGGGAAGCCCGGGAAAGTGGGCTGTGGCGGAGGTGAAGCTTACACGCAGCCTGGGATACGGAACCTACAGGTTCCAAGTGCGCGATGTCTCTCACCTCGAACCTTCTGCTCTTCTAACGCTAATCACCTGGGACGGTGTTGGCACAGAGAGCACCCGGCGCGCGTTGGACGTTGAGCTTGGTCGTTGGGGATACCTTGAGAATACCAACGTGAACTATGTCGTCCAGCCTTACTACGTTCCAGCTAACTTTGTTGCCTTTCGGGTGCCCCCCGGTGCCTACACACATTCCTTCCGCTGGGAACACGGGCAAGTAATGTTTTCGACCGTAGCCGGATCGGGCAATACAGGCGGCCGTGTCATTAACCGGCACGTGTTTACCTCTGGTGTGCCTTCCCCTGAGGGAAAATCGGTACGCATCGGATTGTATGTATTTCATCAAGGCAAAATACCCCTGAAAAACGAAAATGAGGTCGTAATCGACAAATTCGAGTACCTGCCGTGATTTCCTGGTTGAAGCAAACTCGATGGACTCTTATCGGAATCGTGCTAGCGGGCCTTGTCACCGATGCACGTGCACTCGATCCCAACCGTCTACCTCCGCAGTACGTCCGCGGGCAATGGACAACCGAAACCGG
>WNFG01001303.1_pt1 | contig 21014 bp, 20 predicted proteins | sample 5400431 | NCBI WGS metagenome assembly WNFG01 (sample SAMN13153346, study PRJNA577476) | soil metagenome | isolation source: 120 cm saprolite under Douglas fir tree site 2 hole 3 replicate 2 | place: USA:California | collected 2015-04-18 | reverse complement strand
TTCCATTGCTTACTTCGATTCGCTTGGTCTTCCTCGGCTGTTCGATGCCAATGCGTAACCCTCTGAACCGCCGTACGCGGACCCGCATCTACGGTGGTGTGGCAGGGGCGGACGGGTGACCGTCCCCCCTATGCCGATTGTGGTACGCCGAGCCAATGTACAAGAACCGGATCTGAGGCGCGAGTGTCGGGCGAGCGGGCCAATGATCGCGAGCCCACATCTATCAGGGACGCAGAGCGTAAATTCGGTGGTTGCGCGCGGAAGGCGGTCGAACTTATCTCGGGAGATCTGCTGCACGTCTCGGCATTCGAGACTGAGGGCGAAGCAATTCACTCTGATCGTGCGGCAGAAGTCAGCAGCGGGCATGTTTGGTCGCTTGGAGGTGCAAGTCCTCTACCCATCCTGATGGAGGAGAAGTGTCTCAAATGGGACAGACCTGCTTTACCGAGCCCCCTAGTCTAGACTCATTGCGCTTGGGAATTTTCCTCTCTGTGGCGCGGGGGCTCTTAATTTCCCGCTCGGTAAAGAAGGAGATGTATATGCTTGGATTAATCGCCTTGGTTTTGATTGTTCTTTGGCTGCTTGGGTTTCTCGCATTTCACGTTAGTGCCAGTTTGGTCCACCTCTTGCTTGTCGTAGGCCTCGTGCTTCTCATTTTGCATTTCGTAAGGGACGGGACCAGAACAGCCTAGGTTGAGGACTGGACGCCAGAATCTTGGAGTGCCCGCGCTTGTCTGAAAGGTGTGCGTTACTTCTGCAGCCAGGGATGCAGCCGACTACACTTCCCGCGGTGCATTCGCTGGACTTTTAGCTAGACTTCATTCCTGTAAATCCACGCTCGGCACGTTGCAAACGAAACTCCTTGGGAGTAGGCTCGGAAAAGCCTCACCCCTCTCATCTCCTCAACACGTGGTTCCGTGAGGCTAGGCCCCAACTCCGTGGATGACCAATCGAGTCATTCGGAGGAGGAGGACATTTCTCATGCCAGCCGACAATAAAGCCATCGTTCGACGCCTCTACGAAGAAGTCTGGAACAATCGAAAGCTGGAGGTCGTCAACGAGCTCATCTCCCCGAGCCATGCTCTCCAGGGCCCTACCGTTTTCGGTTCTTCCATCGGTCCTGAAGCGTACAAGCGCCAGGTTTCGAGCCTCCTCGAAGCCTACCCCGATCTGCTCTGGACCATCGAGGACACCATTGCCGAGAGAGACAAAGTAGTCGCCTGCTGGACCCTTTCGGGCACCCACAAAGGCGATTACATGGGAGTTCCTGCGACAAACAAAAAAGTATCCGTGGGGGGAATGACCATCCACCATATCGCTGGCGGAAAAATCATGGATTCCCATACCAATTGGGACGCTCTCGGTATGATGCAACAACTCGGTGCCGTTCCAGCCGTGGGGAAGACGAAGGACGCCTCTGCTCGCTGAGTTCTCAATGTCCAGGAAGCAAGGACTGGGGCCCCCGCATGGCTCTCACTTTCTTTTCCAGTTGAAACGATTCTTCCCCCTCCGTCACTACTCAATAGGAGGCAGTACACCTTGCCAGCACACCTATCTTCGATGATCGAGCCCGTCTACGAGATCCTCATCGAGGATGCGGACGGCCGCCACCTGCGACTGGAACGCCTCCGGGACCTCGAAATTGCGCGGCAGCGCTTACCCATGCTTGCAGCACAATACCCTGGCACCCGGCTCATCCTCTGGAATCATAAAACGCGCACCATCTTGGCCGCGACCGAAGGCTATTAGAGCGGCTACCGACCGCCCCGTGGGAGCAACTCGACGGCGACCGGTGCACCGAATGCTGACTTAGTGGGTCGTTCCTTTCTACAGTCTTGTATCATCGTACTTGCAGGGCCTACCCCAGTCTGCCCAACCGTTCAAGCTGCGAGGTAAACCCATGAAGCTTTTTCGTCTGGTTCTGCTGTTCCTCTTGTTTGCTCCCATCGCCAATCCTGTTCCGAGCTGGACTGCTGCAGGGACCGCTGCAGCTTCGCACGTGACGCAGGGCTCGAACGGAAATCCCGGCAATTCCAAGGTTGTCTATGTCAAAGATTTTGAACTGGAAGTCACGCGCCGCAGCACGGACAAGAATTCGCCAACGGGGAGCGCTTCGGACCCTGCGTCAAGCGAGCCTGGTGGGGCTGCGTCCAGTGCGCCGCGCGCCCCTTCGAGTTCGCCGGCAACCGGCAAGCCCTCGAGCTCGCCCGCGACAGTACTGTCGGCGGACTCCAAGGCCGAAAACAGCCCCGCCGTCCGGGCGAATGCCCTCGTGAACGCCGTGTCGGAAAGTCTTGTGAGAGCTTTGGAGAAAGCGGGCTATACCGTTCATCGCCAGCGAGCTGGGGAGGCCCCGGCGCAAACCGGCTTGCGCATCCGGGGCGTCTTTGCAGAGCCCGACGAACAGAACCGCATCCGGCGCTTGGTCGTCGGAGGAGATTCAACGTCACCGAAGATGTTGCTCTATGTCGGCGTCGAGGACCTGACACGTCCCGAAGAGCCGTTATACGAGCTCGCCAAGCCACTCAGCAACGATGCCAGACGTGGCGCGGTTATTACCGTGACGCCGTTTTCTCCCGTAGCCCGCTTTGAATTGGATAAGAGCCCCTCGGACGATGACCTCAAGAAAATTACGCGGGATATCGTTGCGGACCTGAATGCGTTACTGCGCGCAAATCCAACGTTCGAATCCCAGTGAAAGAACAGAGATTGTCGAACTCTCTGCGGAAACTGACTGCATACTCAACATCAATAACCTTAAGAGCAAGCCGCTACTCGACATGCGTTTTTGATCATCCCTGCGATTCTACAATCAAGGTATGACCAAGCCTTCCAAAGGTGCCTCTCTCTTCCTCGTTCTCTTTGGCCTCCCCTTTCTGAGTGCGGGGCTCTTCTTCATCTATGCGCAGCTCGCAGGCGGGGGAAATTTTGGAAGTGGAAGCAGGATTTTCGGCGTCATGTTCGGTTTGGTCTTTGCTGTAATCGGAGCAGGGCTGATGTACGCAGCGATCGGCGGCTACGGCCGACTGAAGAAGCAAGCTGCGATTGAAGAATCGAATCCACTATCCCCGTGGCTCTGGCGCAAGGACTGGGCCGGCCGCCGCGCCGAAAGCCTGAACCAGAAGAACGAAATCACCTACTGGGTAATCGGCATTCTTTACAATATGATCCTGCTCCCGGTGGTCGGAGGGCTTGCGCCGAAGCTGGTGCGCGGCGCTGATCCTCGTGCCTTCCTGCTTCTCGGCTTCGGCTTGATTGGCGTAATCCTCCTCGCAAATGCGGTTCGCGCGACGATTCGTCACCGACGCTTCGGCAATACCTATTTCGAATTCAATTCGCTGCCTTTTTCCCCCGGCGAACGCGCCGCCGGAAGGATTCATTTGAAACTCGAAACGCAGACTGCGCACGGCATCGACCTGCGCCTTTCCTGCGTCCGCAGAGTCGTCACGGGCTCGGGCGACCGCAGCACCACACGTGAAGCGGTTCTCTGGCAGGCCGAGCAAAATGTTCCCTCGGGAGCCGTGGGCCCCGGACCGCTCGGAAGCATGATTCCGGTGGACTTCGCGCTTCCCGTGGAGAGTTACGTTACCAATCACGATAATCCGAATGACCAGGTTCTCTGGCTGCTCCACGCCCAGGCCGACGTTCCCGGAGTGGACTACTCGGACGATTTCGAATTGCCCGTCTTCCGGAGTGCGGCATCGCCCCAGGCGGCGCGCGTTTCGCAATCGCAAACGTCTTCCGGGGCGGAGGCATCCGGCTTTCCCGCGGCGCCCGCCGAGTCGGATTCTAGTTCCGTGGCGCGGCCGGCGCGCACGAAAGTCATCGTCTCGATGCATTCGGGCGGCACTGAGTTTTATTTTCCGGCGTTTCGCAATCCGGGCCGCGCTCTTGGGCTTCTTGTATTCACTCTGATTTGGAGCGGTGTAGTCTATTTCCTCTATTCGCGCGCGCCCTTGTTTCTCTTCGTCATTTTCGGTTTGTTCGATCTGCTTCTAGTCTACGGCGTCTTGCACGTCACGCTGGGAAGCGCTCGAATCGGCGTGGCCAACGGTGAAATCCTTTCGCGCACGGGCATTCTTGGACTCGGCTCCACGCGGCGGATTCCGGCTTCCGATGTAGCTTCAATTGTGCCCGTCGTCAGCATGCAGCAGGGCGGCGGCTCGGGAAACGCGCTCTATTCGATCCGCTTGCGCATGAAGAACGGGCGCAAATACACTCTCGCGGACGAAATCGATAACCGCCAAGAGGCTCGCTGGGTCGTTGCGCAAATCGAGACGCTGGCAGACCTGAAACTCGATACGCATGTCGAAGTGGATTCAACGTTTGGCGTGTCGTCTCCGCCTCCGCAGCCGGGGACCGGCCAAGTGTTCACCGAATAGCGAAGTTCTGCAAACAGCAGAACCACTTGCGCAACAGCCGGTAAACTATCTCAGCTCTGGCCCGCTGCTTTGGCCATCTTCGCTGTCCATTCCTCGGAGCGGCGTTGCATCTCTTCGGGTGCGACGTCTTCCACGTGTTGCGCCAGGCCCCAGTGGTGGCCGAAGGGGTCCGTGATTTTGCCGTAGCGATCGCCCCAGAATTGGTCCATCAGCGGCATGTCCACCTTTGCGCCGGCACTGACGGCACGATTGAACATCGCATCCACATTTTCCGTGTATAGAAATATGGAAACGGGATTCACAGTGCCGGGCGATGGCGCACGGGTCATCCCCGGAAATTCGTCAGCTAGCATCATCCGGGAATCGCCGATTTGAATTTCGGCATGCATGATCATGCCATCCGGCCCCGGCATACGCATGATCTCCTTTGCACCGAAAACCGATTTGTAAAAGTCGATCGCCTGGGCTGCGTTTTTGCAAGTCAGTCCTGGCGTAATCGTGTGATACCCCTCGGGGATAGCGCGGACAGGATTCGTCATGATGGCCTCCTAGTTTTCTTGGACGTGCGCGCAATGGAAACGGGAGGAAAACCGACAGTACAATGCGCGTAAGCGTGTAAATACTCCTCGGCGTTGTTCCTGTCAACAGATTCGCTTACTGGATAGTGGTTCCGGTTGATGACATAACGAGGCCGGCCTCGCGACGGCCCGAGTAGACTGTTTCGGTGTTCACCCTGGCAGGGCTCGGACCGAAGCGGGCCGAGATGCGAATTATAGGATGCGATTGGCACGCTCGCCAGCAAACACTGGCGGTGCTAGCTACCACAACGGCGGAGGTGATGGAGAAGATCCGGCGAAGATTCAAGCAGACGAACCATGGAAGCAGAAACATGACCGGCGAGATGCGGACTTGATTCTGAAGCTGCTGTTGGAAGACCCCCCGGCAAGAACAAATAAAGGGAAAGCTGCAGCGCAATTGCCCCGGCTGGCCAACCCCTTGTTTGGAACCACCCATTGTTGGAACCGAGCGTCTAACTGACGCATCATAGAACCCGAGGCTTTTACTATTCACACTGAGGGGTTAAGTTCATGCGCGCACGAAGCATCCTTGCTTTAACAATAGCTCTTTGGGTCCCATCCATGCTGCCGGGGCAAGTGACCCACGGGCAGAAGCCGAAGCTGCCACCACCCTTTGCCACTGCATCCGCCGGTAACGGGCCCGAAGGGGTTAAGCCGCCCGCCGGATTCCTTCCGACGGTGCCGCAGAGCTTTCGCGTCAATATTTTTGCGAAGGATTTCAAGCGGCCGCGTTGGCTTACCGTGGCGCCGAATGGGGACATTTTCCTGGCCGACACGGGCGCGGGCGAAATCATCGTATTGCGCGATCCGCAAAATACCGGTGGAGCGCAGGAGCGCGAAGTCTTCGTGGTCGGAATGAATAGGCCATTTGGCATCGCCTTCCGCGAGAACTACGTTTACATCGGGAACATGAATGAGCTGCTGCGCTTCCGCTATGACCCGAAAACTTCGAAGCGCCTCGGCGAAAAGGAGCACCTTCTGGATTTGCCATCGGGAGGACACGATACGCGATCCCTCGCGCTTTCCGCAGACGGCAAGCATCTTTTTATCGCCGTAGGCTCGAACTCAAACATTGACACAGGAGAAGATCCTCGCCGCGCGGCTGTCACCATCTGCGATCCCGACGGCAAGAATGCGCGGCTGTACGCGACGGGACTGAGGAATCCTGTAGGCTTGGCGCTCGAGCCGGTTACTGGCGCAGTTTGGACCACCGTGAATGAACGCGACGAACTGGGCGATGATCTGCCTCCGGATTATTTCACGTCGTTGAAGGACGGCGGCTTTTACGGCTGGCCCTATGGCTACATCGGCGACAACGTGGATCAACGCGTCAAGCCGCAGCGCCCGGATCTGGTCGCACGGGCGACTATTCCGGATGTGCTGCTAGGCGCGCACGTGGCCCCGCTCCAATTCGCTTTCTACACCGGGAAGCAATTTCCCGAAAGCTATCGAGGCGGCGCGTTTGTGGCGGAACACGGCTCATGGAACCGCGCGAAGCGCTCGGGATACCAAGTTGCGTTTGTGGCCTTCAAGAATGGAAAGCCCTCAGCCGATCCCGTGCCTTTCATGACTGGGCTGGTGCCCGATCCCGGCGGACAGGATGTCAATGGGCGGCCGGTGGGCGTGGCTGTCGCCCCGGACGGTTCGCTGCTCGTCTCGGATGACGGGGCAAGCGTGGTCTATCGTATCTCTTTCGGGAAGTAGGAGACAGGATCAGGGTTTGTTGAATCAGGAACAGTTACCGCCGCGCTTCGCGGTTCCGCGGCGTCTGTAGCCCACGCATGCGCAGTCTGAAGCCAGTGTTACTTGACAATCAGCTTGAGCTGAATGGGCTGCAGTTCGAGCGGCTGCCCTGCGCAAGACATCGCCGTAGGTGTAATCTCAGGCTGCAGGGGAAAGAAGAAACCGCCCGCGCGGCGTTACGCTTCGCGAAGAATGCGCACTAATTCTGCGGCGGCATGCGGCAGGCGCGCGCCGCGCCGTGAAACGAGATAGAGGTGGCGCGGCATGTTCAATTGCCGCACTTTCACTTCCTTCATCCAGCCGTGCTCGAGTTCCCATTGCACGCACATGCGCGGCACAATCGCCACGCCCATGCCCATTTGCACGAAGCGCTTGATGCTTTCAATCGTCGGCATTTCAATCGGCATGTTCAGCGCTGTGCGGTTTCGCGCAAAGAGTTCGATCACGCGCCGTCGGAACGGCGATTCCACAATGTGCGCGATAAAATTCTCATCGCCGAGTTCCGCGACATCCACTTCGCGCTTCTTCGCCAGGTTGTGCTTTAGAGGCACGACCAGTGTCAGCTCATCTTTCAGAATTTCCGTGGCCAGCAGCTGCGCGTCTCGCGGCACAAAAGAGACCGCACCGAGATCCAGCCGGTAGTTCAAAACCTCATGTGGAATATCCCGGGAGAACATGCGGTGCACCCGCACCTGGACTCCAGCATGCAACTCGCGAAATTTTGCCAGCGCGGGAAGCAGTGCGTGGATCGAACTCTCGTTCACGCCAAGCGAGAGTTCACCCCTCTTCAAACCCTCCAATTCGCTGAGACCTTTCTTGACCTCATCGCGCAGATTGATCAGGCGCTCGGCGTAGTCCTTAAGGAGCGTTCCCGCATCGGTGAGGCGAACCGGCCTCGCCCCACGGACGAAGAGTGGCTGACCCAGCCCATCCTCCAGCTTCCGAATGGCCAGGCTGATGGCCGGTTGGGTGCGGTAGAGACGCTCCGCCGCCCGCGAGAAGCTGCCTTCCTTCGCCACCATCAGAAATACTTGTAGTTCGCCCAGATCCACGAGTTCCTCTGTTTGGACAGTATAAGACAGTATTATCAAAAGTAGAATAAAGATAAATTGGACTACAGGCCCTCTCCCGTGCGTAACTACAGGTGGGAGTCCCTATGGACGTCGTACGCATCTTTGACACTACGCTCCGTGACGGCGAGCAGTCGCCCGGCTTCTCGATGAACACCGAGGAGAAGATCCGCCTGGCACGCCAGCTGGCGGCTCTGAATGTGGATGTGATCGAAGCAGGCTTTCCGATTGCGTCGCGCGGAGACCTCGAAGCGGTCCAGAAAGTTGCCCAAGAAGTCCGCACCATTCCGATTGCGGCGCTCGCCCGCGCAAAAAGACAGGATGTGGACGCGGCCATAGAAGCCTTGAAGCCGGCGGCCTCCTCCCGGCTGCACGTTTTCCTGGCTACGTCCGATTTACACCTTCGCGTAAAGCTGAACATGACCCGCGAGCAGGCGCTCGAAGCCATCACCTCGATGATTCGCCATGGCCGCCAACGCGTGAGTGAGGTCGAATTCTCCGCTGAAGACGCCGGACGAACTGACATCGAGTTTCTTTGCCAGGTGTGCCGTGCCGCGGTGGATGCCGGCGCGACAGTCCTGAACCTACCTGATACGGTGGGATACGCGGTTCCGGAAGAATACGGCGCGATGTTCACCAAGGTGCGTGAGTACCTCGGCGATCCCGAAGGCATTACGCTCAGCGCGCATTGTCATGACGACCTGGGCATGGCGGTTGCCAATTCGCTCGCAGCCGTTCGCGCGGGAGTCCGGCAGATCGAGTGCACCATCAACGGAATCGGCGAACGCGCAGGGAACGCATCACTTGAAGAAGTGGTGGTCGCCCTTGCGGTGCGAAAGGAAAGTTTTGGCGTCACGACGGGAATCCGGCTCGAAGAACTCTTCCCCACTAGCCGTATGCTCACGGAAATCACGGGGGCGCAGGTCGCGCCGAACAAAGCCATCGTGGGCGCCAATGCGTTCGCACACGAAGCGGGAATCCACCAAGACGGAATCATCAAGAACCCGCTGACTTACGAAATCATTTCGCCGCAGAGTGTCGGCGTCCCGGCGCGCTCGTTCGTTCTTGGAAAACATTCGGGCCGCAGCGCGCTGCGCCAGACGCTGCGCGATTTGGGTTTCGAGGCGAGCGATCCGGAGCTTGCCGAGGTTTATGCCCGCGTGACCGCGCTGGCCGATCAGTCTAAGCTGGTGCGCGCTCGCGACATCCTTGCTATCGCGCATGAGGTCATCCGCCGCCGTCCCGCGGCCATGGCGGCGGAATCGTCCTCCGCAGCGTGACCTTTCCGCTGCTGAAAAGTTTGCAACGCGGGAATCATGGCGTGCTGAGACTCTTGTAGAAGCATCAGCGCTTGCCACAGTTTTGAATTGGTTCGGGGCTCCTCATGAAGAAGACCATCGTCCTGTTGCCCGGAGACGGCATCGGCCCGGAGGTGTCGCGCGCCGCGGCCACCATCCTGCGCGAAACCGCGCACGAATTTAACCACGAGTTCGATTTCCATGAACTTCCGATCGGCGGCGCCGCCATTGATGCCGCCGGCACGCCTCTTCCGAATGAAACGCTTGACGCTTGCCGAAACGCCGGCGCCGTTTTTCTGGGAGCCGTCGGCGGCCCGAAGTGGGATTCGCTGCCGGTGGGAAAGCGCCCGGAAAGCGGGCTGCTCGGTTTGCGGAAAGGCCTGGGACTGTACGTCAACGTTCGTCCCGTGAAGCTCCTTGAGCCGCTGAAGGGAATCTCGCCCCTCAAGCCGGATCGCCTCGGCGATCTGGACCTCGAGATTGTGCGTGAGCTCGCCGGCGGAATGTATTTCGGCGAACGCGGCAATGCCACTGAGAAAGGCGTGGAGCGCGCCTGGGACACCGAGTCTTACTCGACGCCGGAAATCGAGCGCATCGCCACGTTTGCTTACAACCGTGCGGAGAATCGTTCACGGCGGCTCTGTTCCGTGGATAAGGCCAACGTGCTCACCAGCTCTCAACTCTGGCGCCGCACCGTCATGGCGATGAGCACAGTCTTTTCTTCCGTGAAACTCGAGCATATGTACGTGGACAATGCGGCCATGCAACTGACCTTGCGGCCCTCCCAGTTTGACGTGATTCTCACCTCCAACATGTTTGGCGACATTTTGAGCGACGCCGCCGCAGCTCTAGTCGGTTCCATCGGCCTCATCCCCTCCGCCAGCTTTGGCTCGACCGCGCCGCTGTTTGAACCCATTCACGGTTCGGCGCCTTCCCTCGTCGGAACCGACGCCGCCAATCCCATTGGCTCGATTCTCAGCGCCACGATGATGCTCCGCGACGCTTTTGGCCTCTCACTCGAGGCCGACTGGGTCGAACAATCGCTGCTGCGCGTGCTCGCCGGCGGCTATCGCACACCGGACATCACGGAGCCAGGCGCTCGCGCCGTGGGCGGCTCGGTTTTCACCGAAATCCTCCGCGAAGAGATGCAGCGCACGCTCGAACATGCCGAGCGCTATGGCTGGGGCGTGTAGGCTGTCCCAGCCGCTCGGTCCTGCATGCGAGTACAGTTCTGCTCGCGACGCCTCTCAAGCTGTTCGTGCTCCCGCGTCTTGCGAGAACTTGCTGAGAATGCTACTTTTACACTTTCCCAAGCAGCCCGCGGCGAAGCTGGAGTCCGGGACACTCGGTTGCATTGCTTCGTAAGCGGTCTGAATCCGTTCCAGTTTGGCTGAGTCCGAGGGTGCGAATCATCATTACTCATAGCGAGAGTTCTGGGCATTTTTCGCGACGGATGAACGGTCGCTAGTCCCACGCCTGCCATGGCCCATTCAGGTTCCAATTCGAGCGACAGATGGCCCGCCGCAGCGGCACGTGAGCCGGTGTATTGGAGAGTGGAAGGCTCGCTTCTTGAGCTGGGTGCGATGCGCCCGGTGGGTTTCTTCACCTGGAACTCGCAAAGTTTTTCAGAGCGCTGGGCGCGCCGCCTGGGCATGGCCGGGATGGCGCTCGCGCGGCCGTTCGCGTACGCCGCCAACCGCACGTTTGCCACGCGCTTTCTGCACACCTTGCTCCGCGGCATCAGCCGCGATCGACTGGATCTCCTCGGCGAGGAATACTTCCTCTACGTTCTGAAGCCGCAACTGCGCCGCGAGGCCGTCGAGAAACTGATCGAAGCGGTTCGCGGCGGTGAGCGAATCGTTCTTGTCGGGCAGCTCCTTGAAAGCATTCTTCGCCCGCTGGCCCATCATTTTGGGATCGACTCGTTCATTTCCAACCGCTTGGAATTTCGAGACGGCCAGGCCACCGGAAGATTGATGGAACCCATCGTTCGCCCGCGCGGGCCGTTCGCCTGGATTGCGAGCGGCTCCACTGACGGACGTGTTTCGCGCGAGAGATTGCTCGGCCAACTCGGCTGGACGGAGCAGCCGGAGCAACTTGATGACGCCGTGCAGACCACGGCTCGTCCTGTTTCTGCCGAAGCCAAGTCCGTTGCTCGATTCGGGGATGCACCTCAAGTGCAACGCCTTTTGGTCCGCGAAACGCTGACGAACCGACACCTCTTGCTCATTGGAACAACTGGGTTCATCGGCAAGGTCTGGCTGGTAGACCTGCTTGAAAATATTCCGAACATCGGCAAGATCACGCTCCTGATTCGCCGCAACCGTACCACTTCTGCGCAGCGCCGCTTCGAGAAAATTGTGGAAGAGTCTCCCACATTTGACGCGCTGCACGAGCGACACGGCCGAAAACTCGGCGCATTTCTCAGGGAAAAAGTAGAAGTCGTCGAAGGCGACGTGAGCCTGCCGGGCCTCGGTCTCGATGAAGCCACACAAGCGCGGCTCGCGAAATCGCTCGACCTTATCGTGAACAGTGCCGGCCTCACGGACTTTAATCCTGATTTGCGCGACGCCCTTTCTTCCAATGTGGATTCTGCGCTCCATTTGCTCGACTTTCTCAGGAAGTCCGATCACGCCGGACTCATGCATCTTTCGACGTGCTACGTTGTCGGGATGCGCGACGGTCGCGTCACCGAAGAGTTGCAGGGAAACTACAACCCGGCGAACAGTTCGGATTTCGACGCGGAACGCGAAGTGGGATCCCTCCGCGAAACCATCCGCCGTATCGAGGCCCGCGCCGAAAGTCCGGAGCTCACGAAGGCGCTTCGCCGGCAGGCGCTGGGCCGCAGCGGCGACGTTGCTTCCGCGCCCGCCGCGGAACTCGACGGTGTTTTGAAACGTAACCGGGCGCGCTGGGCACGCAACCGGCTTGTGCGCGTTGGCATGCGCCGCGCCCAGCACCTCGGCTGGCCAAACACCTACACCTTCACGAAAAGTCTGGGCGAATCCATCCTCGCGCGCCGCGGCCGCGATCTCTCCATCGCCATCGTTCGTCCCTCGATTGTCGAGAGCTCGGAGCGCTCGCCCTTCATTGGGTGGAACGAGGGCATCAACACGTCGGGGCCGCTTTCCTATCTGCTCGGCACGAACTTCCGCCAGCTTCCTTCGAACGAGCGCAAATGCCTCGACGTCATTCCCGTGGACATGGTCTGCCGCGGCATGACGCTGATTGCCGCCGGCGTGATTGCGCGGCGCCACGCGCGCATGTACCAGCTCGCGACTTCGGCCATCAATCCCGTCAACATGGGCCGCAGCATCGAACTCACTGGCTTGGCCCACCGCAAACACTACCGCACGACGCAGAGCGTGGACAGCTGGTTGAAGGTCAAGTTCGAATCCATCCCGGTCTCAAAGCAGCGCTACGAGCAGCTCTCGATTCCAAGACAGAAAGCCGTCGTATCCGGCATCAACCGCGTGGCCGTCACACTCGGCATGAAAAAACCGCCGCTCGCCCGGGCGGAGCGCGACCTCATTCGCGCCGAAAAACTCATCGAGCTGTACGAACCATTCATTCTCCACAACGAGCATGTCTTCGAAAGTGAAAACGCGCGGCTGCTTTCCGCGGCGCTGCCTCCGGAGGAACGTCTTGTTTTCGGCTTCGCGCCCGAATCCATCGATTGGTGGGACTACTGGATCAACGTGCACATCCCGGCGTTGCGCCGCTGGTGTTATCCCTTGATGGAAGGCCGACCGCTCGAATCGCGTGAGCCGCGTGCGCTCGATTGGTCTGCCGAACCCGCGCACGAAGCGGCGCTCTCCAAAGCTGCAACGCCGACCGATCCTTTATGGCGATCTTCCTAACCGGCTCGACTGGCTATCTTGGCAGCTATTTGGTCGCCGGCCTCCTTACGGAGCACCGCGACACGCTGAATCTTCTGGTCCGCGCAAAAACCGAACAGGAAGCCCACGAACGCCTCTGGACCTCGCTCCAGCTGCATTTCGCGTTTCCCGAATTCCGCGAGTTCTTGAGCACACGCGTCCGGATCTTCCGCGGCGATTTGACCAGCGATCTTTTCGGACTATCGGACGACGAATACCACGCGCTGGTGGACACCACAGATTCACTGATTCACTGCGCCGCGTCGCTCAACCGCAAATCCGAGAAGCAATGCCTGAACGTGAATCTGCGCGGCACACTGGAAGTCATTCAACTCGCACGCCGCGCGCAGAATCGTCACGGGCTGCGCCGCTATTCGCACGTCTCGACTGTCGCCGTGGCGGGGAAGCGGAAAAACGAAATTGTGACCGAAGACGCCGCTATTGACTGGTCACGCTCCGATTATGATCCCTACGCACGCACAAAAAAATTCTGTGAGCACATGGCCAATCAACTTTTGCCTGACGTGCCGAAAACGATTTTCCGCCCCGCGATCATCCTGGGCGACAGCCGTCGCGGCGACACATCGCAATTCGACATGGTGCAGGCCTTCCACGTCCTGGCGCAGATGCCTGTTCTTCCCCTGCGCCCTGACGATAAAATCGATATCGTGCCCGCAAACTACGTCGGAAAAGCGATCGTGAATATTCACCAAAAAGACACGCCCGCACACGGCATCTATCATTTGTCCTCGGGAACCGGTTCACAGACCTACCACGAATTGACCGATGTCCTCGCGCAGGCGGGCGGCATGATGCGGCCCAGTTATTCGCCTTGGCTGGGCGGGACTTTTTCGCGCACTGTGAACTGGGCTGCGAATCGCACCGGCGCACTTGGCCACGGCGCCTCGCTGCTGAAAGTTTTCTGGCCGTACCTGGATTGGAATACGGTTTTTGACAATTCCCGCGTCGTTGCCGAACTGGGCGAGACACCAGCAAAATTTTCGACCTACGCGCATGCCCTTTTGAAGTTCAGCCGTGAAAACAAGTTTCGTTACCCGGCAAAACCATGGCCATCTGGCCCGAACGCGGACGTGGCAGGGAATTCCACCGCAAGAGGCGCTGGCTCATGACGGATTTTCTACTTGTGGCGTGGGTCAGCGTGCTGATCGAGATCCGGCGCCTTGGTTGGATGCTGGGTGTTGGCAAACGCTGGACTCCTGGCGAAAAGCTAAAGCTGCTGTTTGCCGGCTACAACGGGACCCGCAACACGGGCAGCGACGTGCGCGTCCAGGAGATGCTGCGCCAGATTCGCCATGTTCTGGGCGCCGAAAACGTGGACTGCAGCGTGATGACGCAGAGTTTCGACCGCACCAAGGGCTACTTCGACGGCTCAAGGCAAGTTTATCTTCCGGACGTATACCCGCCATTCCTCTTTCGCGAGGTGCGCCGGAATCACGGCGTTATTGCATGTGAAGGATCGATGTTCAAGAGCAAATTCGCCAACGCGCTCACGACCATGATGATTGGCTCGCTCGGGCTGGCTTCCGCGGAAAACAAACTTTCTCTCGCGTACGGTGGGGAAGCGGGCCACATGGACGGAATCATCCAATCCATGTGCGAACAATACGTCCATGATTCGATGGTGATCACGCGCAATGTGGAATCGCAAACGCTGCTGAGTTCGCTGGGAATTCCCACGGAGCTTGGCACGGATACCGCGTGGACGTTCGAGCCGCACCCGCACGAGTACGCACGCAAAGTTCTGCGCGAGTCTGGCTGGGATGAGAAGACGCCCATACTCGTCCTGTGTCCAATCCATCCGTTCGTGTGGCCCGTGAAAGCGTCCGTCGCAAAATATCTCGCACGCCTCACGACGGGCGCCTACAAAGATAGCCAATACCGCACCGTTTATTTTTTTGAATCCGGGCCGGAAGTAGACCGCAAATACCGGCACTACCTTTCTGGATTTACCAACGCCACGAAAGCGTTCTTGCAGCGCCACCGTGTTTTTCCGATTTTGGTCGGCATGGAGCGGCTGGACGCCGTTGCGTGCCGCGATATCGCCGCTCAAATTCCGGGCACGCCAGTGTTCACTTCAGACGACTACGACATGTTCCAGCTCGTGTCGCTTCTGCGTGCAGCTACTTACATGGTTTCTTCGCGCTACCACGGCATCGTCACTTGTATGCCCAGCCTGGTCGCCTCCGCTGGTGTCACCATGGACGAGCGCATCCGAAACCTTATGCGCGAGCGCGGCCATCAGCAATTTTTGCTGAGCGTGGACGACGCCGATCTCGAGCCAAAGCTTCTCCAAGTCATGGAAACGCTGTTTACCGAAGCCGAATCCGTGCGCGAAGGCATCGGCCGCACGGTCGTCCGCAATCTGAAAGTCATGGCGCGCATGGGGACGTATCTCGAGGACGCCATGCGCCGGACATATCCCGAATTTCCGCTACGCTCCGGAGTTCTTTCGTGGCAAGAATATCTGCCGCCGCTCAACAGCAATTTGCTGCAGCTTGTCGAGCGCTACGACTCATCGCCGGTTGCGCTCGCCGCGGTTCGCTAACTTTTCATGCCCAACTTTCTCGAAAATATTTTCGCGCAATTGAAACGAGCGGAGGGCCGCGTCGTTTTGCGGGAAATTCGCGGCGAACAATTTGTCAGCCTGACAGGAGGCGAGCTGCTGGATCAGGTCCAGCGCGTGCGCGGCTATTTACGCCGCTCCGGCTTGCAATCGGGCGATCGCTGCGCGCTCCTCGCGGCGAATTCCGTCCGCTGGGCCGCGTTTGACCTGGCGCTGATGGCCGAAGGCGCCATCGTGGTGCCGCTCTATTCGCGCCAGGCGTCTGCCGAGCTCGTTGCCATGATGAAGGATTGCCAGCCGCGCTTCCTTTTCGTCGGTGATTCCACCCTTGCTGAGGGTGTCTCGCAAGCTTGGCCAGAAGCTCCGTCTGGCGTTTTGTTCGAGGATGCCCTGCAGCAGCCTAAGTCACCGGGATTGGTTCCAGACACTCCCAATCCACGACGGGATTCGGACCTTGTCACCATCATCTACACCTCAGGCACGTCGGGGGAGCCCAAGGGCGTTTGCCTCAGCGTCGGGAACATCACGCACATGATTTCCTGCACCACCGAGAGGCTTGATCAATTGATGGGCGAAACGCACGAGCCAGACCGTGTTTTCCACTATCTACCGTTCAATTTTGCTGCTTCGTGGATCGTGCTTCTCACCTATGTTACGCGCGAGTCGGTTCTTACGCTCTCCACGGATCTCAACAAGCTTGCCGACGAAATCCGGCTGGCTTCTCCGCACTATTTTCTGAATGTTCCCACGCTGCTGGAACGGGTGCGCCGCGGTGTGGAGGAAGCGCTATCGAAGCGCCCAGCCATGATCCGTTCGCTCTTTGAAAAGGCGCGTGACGCCTGGCAGCGGCTGCACGTGGGCCGCGGCCGCGCGCTGGATTCTCTTTGGCTCGCCATCGGCCGAAAAGTTATTTTCGGAAAAATCAAAGAACGTTTCGGCGGGCATCTTCGTACGCTGATTTGCGGCTCCGCGCCTCTTTCGCCGGAGACCCAGCAATTTTTCCTGATGCTGGGCATTCCCGTGCTGCAAGGCTATGGACTCACGGAAACCACGGGCATCTGCACGTTGGACGATCCCCGCTTGCCCGTTGAACCAGGTTATGTCGGCACTGCAATTTCTGGAATTGAGATGAAAATGTCCGAGAACGAAGAAATTGTTGTGCGTGGCCCGCATATTTTTCCGGGATATTGGAACAGGCCGGAAGAGACGGCGCACGTGATGCAAGACGACTGGTTCCACACCGGCGATCAGGGCGAAGTAAACGTGCGCGGAAATTGGCGCATCAGCGGCCGCATCAAGAACCTGATTATTCTGAATTCCGGCCACAACATCGCCCCGGAACCGGTCGAGGGAAAAATTGCGCAGCTTCTTCCGGCGGCTCAGCAGGTCGTGGTGGTTGGCAATGGCCGCGGGTATCTTTGCGCGCTGGTCACCGGCGGCGTCGGGCGCGCCGCCGTCCAGGCCGCGCTGGATACCGTGAATCCGGAGCTGCCGCATTACCGCCAGATTCGCAATTTCATGGTGATTCCAGATGCCTTTACTATCGAGAACGGCCTGCTCACCGTGAACGGCAAACTTCGCCGTTCCGCCATCAATGCGCGGTATGCTTTGGAAATTAACGCCCTGTACGATGTCAAGGGAGTCCGCGAAGCAGCCAGCGGGAAACACGCATGAAAAGCTTTGCTGGCAAGACGCTGCGTTGGGAGTGGCGCGAAGGCGTGATCGAGTTGACCCTCGATCACGAACCCGCCAATGAAATCGGCACTGCGATGCTTGCGGAGCTTGAACAATTTGTTGCTGTGTGCGGCGCGTTTGCCACGGAGACTTCCGTCTGCATCATTTCGAGCGCGTGCAAGTCTGTTTTCTCGGCAGGAGCAGACTTGCGCGAACTGTACCGCGGAGCGGCACCCCTCTCGGAAAAAGACCGGCTTGCCGGTCTTCGCAATTTTCTGGAACGCATCCATGCGGTCCTGAACGCTCTCGATGCAGCGCCCTTCGTGACCATCGCCGCCATTCACGGCGTTTGTTTTGGCGGCGGACTCGAACTCGCGCTCGCTTGCGACATCATCATCGCGGACAAGATGGCGCGCTTTGCTTTTCCGGAATTGCGTCTCGGACTCATACCCGGATTCGGCGGCATCCCACGCCTGAAACGTGATCTTGGCAATGCTTTCGTGCGGGATCTGCTATTTACGGGCCGCACGGTCAACGCGGCTCGCGCGCAAGCCGTCGGCCTCGTGGCACAACTCGCCGGCGAAGGCGAGGCTCTCCGCATCGCACGCTCGACCGCTGCTCAAATCGCAAAATTTGACGCCGTTACACGCGCCACCGCGAAGAAATTCATCAAGCCTGTTCCCCGCGATGAATTACGCCGCGAAATCGATCTTTTTTGCGAGCTCTTCGCGCGGCCCGCGGTCATGGCTGCTCTCAAGAAATTCGTCGAAGATTCCGGACCCATGCCGTATTTGCCTTGATCGTGAAGCCCGCCTCGTTCAATTTTCTTTCCTGTCGCAGGAATGATAAATTTATCTTTCTATGCGCACACTGGAACAAACGACACAGGAAGTCCTCGACCTGGCAGCAAAACACTTTCAGCTGCCTGCGGGCTCGCTAGCACCCGCGGATGATTTCTTCAAGAAGCTGGGCATCGACAGCCTTCAGACGCTGGAGATGCTCTCGCGCATCGAAAATCATTTCGGCATCGAGCTGCCGGACTACGAAGTCCAGGGCGTCAGCGACTTCAGAACCCTGGCTGAGCGGATTCAGTCCCGCCTGTAATGCTGGATCTTTCTAAATATCAATCCATTGGCCAGGCGCTGAAGGATGCGCTGGACCAATTTGCGGACGAAGTGTGCTTGATCGAAGCCGACCGCGAGCGCGAGAAGGAACGCTTGACGTATGGCGACTTCAAGAAACATGCGCACCCACTCGCCAGAGGTTTGCAAGACGACGGTTTCTCAGTGGGCGACCGGGCCAGCATCATCATGAGCAATCAGTCCAAGTGGCTGATTTCGGCCTACGCCATTTTTTTTGCGGGCGGCACGCTGGTTCCGCTCGACTACAAGCTCACTACCGATGAGCAGTGGCAGCTTCTCAAGCACTCCGGCGCCAGCGTGCTCATCGCGGAATATCCGATCTGGCGGCAGCTCAGCACTTCCGCGGGGCGTGCGGTTGGGACGAATGTGCGGACCATTCTCGTGACCGAGGCCCCAGCAAATGCCGATCTCGCTGGCGCGCGGCGGTGGGAAGAATTTCGCGGCCCTGGCGAACCGATTTTTGTTTCGCGCGAACGCGGGGACACGGCTTGCATCGTGTACTCCTCCGGAACCGGGGGCCGCCCGAAGGGTTGCATGATGACGCACGAGAATTATCTGGAGCAGTGCGTCGCGCTCACTTCGCTTTATCCGTTCTGGCCCGGTGTGCGGTACCTCAGCATCTTGCCGACAAACCACGCGATTGATTTTATGGTTGGATTTTTCGGGCCGTTCACCTGCGGCGCAGCAGTCGTGCATCTTCGCACATTGCGTCCCGAATACGTGCGTGAGGCTTTTCCGAAATACAAAATCACTTACGTCAGCCTTGTTCCGTTGGTTTTAAAGAATTTGCAAAAAGGCTTGCAGGCGCGGTTCGATGCGTTGTCACCGGCGAAACGGAGGATTTTCAATGCGCTCGTGGCGATCAACAAAGCGCTGACGAAAAGCAGGCCGCGGCCCGGCATCAGCCGCCGGTTACTCAAACAGGTGCATGAGGCCTTTGGCGGCGAACTTCGTGCCATCATCGTCGGCGGAGCGTTTACAGAACCGCAGACATTGCATTTTTTTTACCATCTGGGAATTCCGGTCGCGAACGGTTACGGCCTAACGGAGGCAGGCACGGCCATCACCGTCAATGACTTGAAACCATTTCGCGCCGACACCGTCGGAAAGCCACTGCCTGGCATGGAAGTGCGCATCGTGAATCCTGCCGCCGACGGTGTCGGGGAAGTCTCCGTGCGCAGCAAGACGGTCATGTCCGGCTACCTCAGCGACCCGGAACTCACGGCCGAAACTATCGTTGACGGCTGGCTGATGACCGGCGACCTGGGCCGCTTCGACGAAACCGGCCACTTGCTGCTCAGCGGCCGCAAGAAGAACATGATCGTCACCGAAGAAGGGAAGAACATCTATCCCGAAGACGTTGAGGCGGTCTTCGAGAGCCTTCCGGTGAAAGAATTCTGTGTATTCGCCGCCAATTACATCTGGCCAAAACGTTCGATGACGGGAGAAAAGCTTGTGCTCGTCATCCATCTCGATCCGGGCCAGCAATACAGCGAAGAACTCCGGCAGCACATCAACGCGCGCAACAATCGCCTGCTAAACTACAAGCGTATCCACGGAGTCGCTGTCCTAGACGAAGACTTTCCACGGACGGCTTCCTTGAAAATCAAAAGGAATGTTCTGGCGGAACGTCTCGCGAGTCTAGACAGTGCATCGGCGATTCTGCCCTTGTGAAAGCGTATTGAAAACGATTAGGTAGAGCAGGAGTTAGCGGTTTCAGTTTGCCCGAGGCACAAATGGATCGCTTTTTCGCCGTCGTGAACCCCGCCGCCGGTGGCGGCCGCTCCGCAAAACTCGCCGGCCCCGCGCTTGCGAGCCTGCGGGAGAAGGGATTGCACATTGACGTCATCGCGTCCATGGGCGAGGGCCACGCGGTGCAGCTCGCGCGCGAGGCTTACGATCAGGGTTACCGGCGTTTTCTTGCCGTTGGCGGCGACGGCACGGCGCACGAAATCCTCAACGGCGTTTTTGCCGGCCGCAAGCCCGTTGGACGGATTGCGCTTGGTTTCCTCCCGCTCGGCACCGGCAATTCCTTCCTGCGTGATTTTTCAAAGGATGGCGCCGAAGCATCGATGCGGGCCCTACTCGAGGATCGCAAACGTTCCATCGATTTAATCCGTCTCACGCACTCCGGCGGGGAAGTCTATTCCTTCAATCTCTTGAGCGTTGGTTTCACGGCCGATGTCGCCGCGCTTACCAATCGCTTGTTCAAGCCGCTCGGCCATCTTGGATACCTTCTGGGAGTTTTTGTCCGCGTCGTGCAGTTGCGCCGGCGCTCCTTCGCCCTTCGCTGCGATCAGGATCAGGAATGGAACGAGCGGCGCTCACTTTTCCTGACTTTCAATAACAGCAAGTACACCGGCGGCACGATGCTCATCGCGCCGCACGCGGATCCCGCCGATGGCCACATCGAATTTGTGCAGTGGGGACCGATCAGCAGGTTGGGTCTGCTCCGTATGCTGCCAAGGCTGTATGACGGCACGCACATCGAACACGCGCTTGCCTCGCGCCGGGCGGTGCGCCACGTCGAATTCAAGATCGGATCACCCGTCGACGTCATGATCGACGGTGAAGTGGCCACGCTGGAGTGCCGCTCGCTCGATATTCTGCCGGCCGCAGTGGACGTCTATATCTGAAGAAGAGCTGGCTGGCGTTGCGCAGCGCG
>WNFG01001696.1_pt1 | contig 21036 bp, 17 predicted proteins | sample 5400431 | NCBI WGS metagenome assembly WNFG01 (sample SAMN13153346, study PRJNA577476) | soil metagenome | isolation source: 120 cm saprolite under Douglas fir tree site 2 hole 3 replicate 2 | place: USA:California | collected 2015-04-18 | reverse complement strand
CTTTCTTCGTATCGTGCATTGGGTGGCACGACGGTGACGGTCCCAAAGTCTTACAAATGGAAGCAAGTCATAAAAATCGTAGCGTTCGTGATCTTTCCCTCTCCCAAATGGTTCCCTACCTTGCGGCGCCCGATATGGCTCTGCGAACCCGTCTCTGTGACATGCCGGACAGGTCGCGGGCGCGCCGAAACCGAAATTAAAAAAATGTCGAGCAGAGACTGACGCCCGAAACCCGCCGGCCGGGGGACCAAAATCCTCAAACTTGCCAGCCAAAGACTCGGGGCGCACCTGCATGACCCGCCGGAATGTCGGCGGTTCTCCCACACCCCCGGAAGTCATGATGCAGAGACAGCTCTGGCTAGCTTGAACGGCCGGATATATGTAATAGCCCTACAGGTCGCCGAGCCCGTACTCCGACCAGCGGGCGTTAACGCGTGCCTCGTCGTCTGGCGACGGGCGCACGGTGGGCGGAAAGCGTTCGCCGCCCCACTCGGGCCGCCGGGGACTCTTCCACGAGCGGGTCGCGTCGATCAGCATCCGGTTCCAAAGCCCGGTGCCGAGCTGCGCCACGTCGCGATCCTCCATCGGCGTGCTGGGATCGATGGGAGAGCCGAAGATCCCCGGGAAGACGACAACCCCGCCCTCGCCGGCGTTCACGCGATGCGCGAGCGCCCATTCCACCTGCTCGTCGTCGGCGGGGTCGATGTCCTCCTCCACCACGATGACGTGCTTGTAGCGATACTGCGCCGCGCTGTTGCCCCAGAGCGCCGCCGCGATCTGCTTTGGCTGCCCCTGGTAGTGCTTCTTGACCTGAACCCGGATGTTGACGCCGTTGGTGATGGGCGGCGCGTAGACGTCGAGGATGCCGGGGATCCCGGCGCCGTTCAGGATGTTCCAGGCGATGGCGGCGCGTTGCACCGACGACATCACGCTGTTCTCGCTGTAAGAGCCCGGCAGCGTGCCTTCGAGCGAGCCGCGGAAGATTGGATCGCGACGGTGTGTAATGCACGCAACCTTCATGGTCGGGCGCCGCGTAGGGATGTCCGACACATAGCCGGTGAATTCGCCGAACGGCCCTTCGGTCTCGTAGGTCGCCGGATCATCGCTTATGGTCCCCTCAATCACGATCTCCGCGCTCGCCGGAACCTCGAGATCGACCGTCTCGCAACGCACCAGCTGCGCCGGCTCGCTCCGATAAGCGCCCATCACATCCCATTCGCATACTCCTGGCGCAACCGGTGAGCCGGCCAGGAACGGCATGATCGGATCCCAACCGATCACACACGCGACCGGCATGGGCTCCTTGCGCGCAGCCCACTTGACGAAGTGCGCGCCCCAGTGCTGCCCGCCCTTGATGAGGAGGAACGGCGCGGTATCCTTGCGACCGATCATTCCGCGATAGATGCCGACGTTCATCACGCGCGTGTCCGGGTCTCGTGTCACGATGCCGGAGAACGTGTGGATGTAGCGTCCGCCTTCAAGGTGATGCCACTTCGGGACCGGGAACTCGGTCTGGTCGATGGCATCGCCGCGGATGATGCACTCCTTCACCGGCCCTGTCGCGACCACGACCGGAGCAATCGTCTCGCGGTTCTTCTTCATCACATGCTGGACAAGCTCGCGATTGGCGACTTCACGCGGAAAACCGAGCGCGAGCGCGAGGCGTGAGCGGGCACCAAGACCGCTCACGAAGAGTCGGGTGCAGCGGCCACTGCCGTAGCCTTTGATGTTCTCGAACAGGAGCGCAGGCCCTTTCTTCTCGAGCACGCGCCTGGCGACGGCGCCGATCTCCCGATCCCAGTTGACTTCGGCCGTGACCCGTCGCAGCTCGCCCGCCTTCTCCAGAAGGCTCATCCACTCCCGCATGTCCATGAAGCCCATCGTGGTCACCCCCAACTTCGCCCGCGAGGGCTGAGCGGACGAAGCTACGGGATCAATAATCGTGCCGACAAGGCCCTCGTGATGCGCGGCAAGCACTGCTAATCTCCAATTGCTGAGCCGCGCTGGGGCGGCCCCCTCATGATGTAGACGATTTTTGCATTGGCCAGGCTGCCGCCTGGGCCCGGAAGGGGCGGACACCCTACCAACTCTCGTATGAGAGCGCTCTGTAAAGTCGTCCTCTTCCGCGCTACGGTAGGTACTAAGAAAATAAAAATCGTGGAGGATGAAATGGCCGAGGAGCTCAAGATCCGCGTAAACGAGCAAGAATCGACCGTCGCGGCCGATCGCGACACGCCGCTGCTGTACGTGCTGTCAAATGAGCTTGGCCTGCAGGGACCGCGTTTCGGCTGCGGGCTTGCCCAGTGCGGCTCATGTTCGGTGCTCCTCGATGGCGTGGAAATCCGCTCATGCATCACGCCGGTCGCGGCGGTCGAAGGGAAGGCGGTGACGACGCTTGAGGGGCTGCCTGCGCTTTACGCCCGGCAACGTAATCTTCCGAAGGCGCCGGCGCTTCACCCTTTGCAGCGTGCCATGATCGACGAGCAGGCTCCGCAATGCGGCTACTGCTACAACGGCATGATCATCAAGGGTTCTGAATTGCTGAGCCAGAATCCGGAGCCGAGTGAGCGCGAAATTCGCGAATCGATGAACGGACATCTCTGCCGCTGCGGCAGCTATCCGCGCATCATGAAGGCAATTCAACTTGCTTCCAGGAGTATGGCGGAGGAACGCCGATGATGACGAACGCGCAACCGGGATTGTCGCGCCGCGACCTCCTCAAGGGCGGCGCCCTCATCGTTGGCTTCAACATTGCGGGCCCTCTGACGAGCCCGATGCTGGGCTCCTTGGCGGCGCCCGCCGCCGCCGCGACGCCTGACCCAGAACTTCTCGACTCGTGGATCGCCGTGCATGCGGACAACACCGCAACGGTGTTCATGGGCAAGGTCGAACTCGGCCAGGGCACGACGACGGGAATGCTGCAGATCGCCGCCGAGGAGCTCGATCTCGCCATGAGCCAAGTCTCTGCCGCCCGGGTCGATACCAACGTGACGCCGAACCAGGGACCTGCGGTTGCGAGCCTCTCGATCATGGACAACGGACCGCAACTGCGCGCCGCCGCCGCAGATGCGCGCCAAGCGCTCATGCGGCTTGCCGCCGTCACGCTCAATGCACCGGCGGATCGCCTCAGGGTCAAGGACGGCGTCGTCACGGTCGCGGGCGATCCGAGCCGCGCGGTCTCGTACGGCGACCTCATCGGTGACAGGCAGTTCAACGTCAAGATGACTGGCAAAGCCCCTCAAAAGCCGGTCTCGCAGTACCGGCTCGTCACCACCCGGGTCCTGCGCGTCGACATCCCCGACAAGGTCAGCGGCAAGTATGTCTATATGCAGCACGTGCGCGTGCCCGGCATGTTGCATGGACGCGTCGTCCGTCCCCGCGGGCAGGGCGCATATGGGGATGGCGCCAAGGTCGTCAGTATCGACGCAAGTTCGATTTCCGACATCGCGGGCGCCCGCGTGGTGCGCAGGGGCGACTTGGTCGGCGTGGTTGCGGAGCGTGAGTGGGATGCGGTGCGGGCGGCGGAAAAGCTCAAGGTCAGTTGGGATGTGCCGCCGCGCCTGCCCGCGGGCAGGCTCTTTGAAGCCATGCGGGCGTCGCGCACCATCGATTCGGTGATTGTCGAGATCGGCGATGTGCCGGCTGCCCTCGCCACGGCGGCGCATATCGCCTCCGCAACCTATTATGGGCCGTATCAATCCCACGCTCCATTTGCGCCAAGCTGCGCGCTCGCCGATGTCGGCGCCGGGAGCGCGCTCGTGATGTGCTCGACCCAGTTTCCCCACGGCGTGCGCAACATACTGGCTCAGACGCTTGGGCTCGCCGCCGATCAGGTGCAGGTCCGGTACTATGAAGGCGCCGGCGTGTTTGGTCGCGCCTGCCATGACGATTGCGCGATCGCTGCTGCAGTGATGTCACAAGCGGTCGGCCGGCCCGTGCGGGTCCAATTCATGCGCTGGGACGAACTCGGCTGGGACAATTACGGCCCAGCCCATCTCGCCGACGTGCGCGGCGGTGTGGACGCTGCGGGCAATATAGTGGCCTTCGAATATGAGGGCTGGCATCACGGATGGAACACGGCTGAGACCTCCCAGGAACTTGCCCTGGGAGGATCGGTGCAGCCGCCGGTCGGCGGGCGAGCGCGCCTCGTCAACAAGGAAACACTGAGCGCCGTCTATTTCATGCCGAACGTGCGGCTGATCAACCATCACGTGCCGGGGCTCGACGGCTATCTCAAGGGCGGCAATCTGCGCTCGCCCATGGACCTCTCGATCTCCTTCGCATCCGAGCAGACGATCGATGAGCTGGCGCACGCTGTGCGCATGGACCCGGTGGCGTTCCGTCGCCGCAACATGACTGATCCGCGCTGGCTCGGTGTCCTCGATGCGGTTGCGCAGGCTGCCGGTTGGGCGCCGCGGGTCGCGCATGCGGCGCCTTCAGACGCTAGGGTCGTGACCGGACGCGGCATCGCGCTCGGCACTCACATCGTCTCCTACGGCGGCGCGGTAGCCGACATCGAGGTTGACCGCGAGAGCGGCGAAATCAGGGTTATGCATCTCTATGGTGCACTGGACGCGGGCCTTGCGGTCAATCCGGCGCTGGTCGAAAACCAGATCGAGGGCATGCTGATCCAGGCGACAAGCCGCGCGCTAATCGAGGAGGTTCAGTTCACCAAGACGAACGTCACCAGCCTCGACTGGAAGACCTATCCGGTGCTGCGTTTCGCCGACCATCCTCGCGTAACGCCGATCGTGGTGCAGCGGCTCGACGAGCGCTCGACCGGGGCCGGGGAGGAGGTGATGGGCGCGGCAGTGGGTGCAATCGCTAACGCGTTCTTCGACGCCACGGGTGCGCGCGTGCGCGAATACCCGATGACGCCCGACCGCGTGCGGGCGGCGTTAAAGGCGTAAACCGCGTTGCAATTCTGCCCCGCCCTGCCGTTGCGGGGAGTGGCTCCGCACGATCCGCGACAAGACCGCGTTTCATTATGACAAGCTAAATTTAGATCAAGCCGTCGACGATCTCACCCCGCTCGAGTGTCGTGTGTACCTCGCGCAACATCGGGCCAACACCGTGTACTACGCTGGGTCAACCCTCGTCTTCCGCACGGTCTTTGCGGCGCACGCATAGGCCCCTCTTCGCGTCCACGCCAGGTCCGGTTATTGTCCGGAACTCATCGTGAGCGCAGACACCGCAGGTCGGCAGCCTTGGGCCCAAGTGCTGACGGTCTTGCCGCTCTGCCCCATCTCGCTGAAGAATGTTCCGTATCGCAATTCCGCGTACCCCTCTTGCCTGCGCCGAAGCTTAAGTGACGCGATGCACGCGAGGGAAAAATCCAGTCTACACTCCGCCCGCATCGACAGCCACGGAGCCGATCCATGACCACCGGACGCGCCGCATGCAGCTGCGGGCAGCTTCATCTTACGATTGAGGGCGAACCATCGCGCATCTCCATGTGCCACTGCCTGGAGTGCCAGCGCCGCACCGGCGCCGTCATCAGCAACCAGGCGCGGTTCCGCCGCGAGCAGATCACCTTCGCCGGTACGTCTACGGCGTGGATGCGGACGGCCGAAAGCGGCAACGCGCTGACCTTCCATTTCTGTCCGACCTGCGGCTCCACAGTCTACTGGGAGAGCGAAGGCTTTCCTGGATACGTCGCCGTTGCCATCGGCAACTTCGCCGACCCGAATTTCCCCGCACCGACCATCGCGGTGTGGGAGGAGTCACGCCACCCCTGGGTCTCCTTACCGCCCGACACGCCGCCCAAACGCGTGTCGAAGCAGGGATGATAAAACAACCGGGCGCATTCCCGCGAATCCAGTCTATTCTGGCCGACGCCCGCTTGGCCAAGCTGTCGCGTCGGTCTTTCGAGCCGCCTGGGCTTATTGTAGCCTCAGGGGTAGGAGGGGATTATGAATTATCGTCGCCGTCTATTTCTGCGCTTTGCAATCGGTGCTGCTGCTCTTTCCGTCGCGCCGCTGCCGGCCGGGGCCCAAATCTATCCCTTGCGGCCGGTCACCATGATCGTTCCATTTGCGGCTGGTGGGCCAAGCGATGTTGCTGCTCGAATCGTCAGCGAGCACATGTCGCGCACACTTGGTCAGCAGTTCGTCATCGAAAATGTCCTGGGCGCGGGCGGCACCATTGGCTCGATGCGGGCGATGCGCGCCAATCCGGACGGCTACACTATACAGATGGGCCATCTCGGAACGCACGCTACCTCAGTTTCGCTCTATCCCAATCTTGCATACAAACCTGACGCCGATTTCGAGCCGATCGGCGTGGTCGTCGAGCAGCCGATCCTGATTGCGGCACGAAAGGATTTCCCGGCGAAGGACATCAACGAATTCATTGCTTACGTGAAGGCCAACGCCGACAAATTAAACATGGCCCATACCGGGGTCGGCTCCAATTCGTTTGCCTATGCGCTCGTCCTTAATGCAGCGCTGGGGGTGAAACCGACCTTTCGGGACGGTGATTCAGGCCAGAGTGCGTTAGCCTCGAGACTATCCGTGAACACGGCGTGCCAGTCGGTGAGAAATGCGCCTCAAGGAGCCCTGCCGCTCGCTTGGGTGATCCGCCTGGTTTGATTAGGTCGGCGGTTGGAAGCGCAGGCAGAGGATGCTATCTTAACGACGCGCCGTCAGGGCGCGTCCCGTCCACGGGAAGGGAACCTCCCACCTGAACAGAGATCCTGACGACCAATGACGACCCTCTTTCCGCCCGTCTCGTGGACGCCGGGCATTGAGAAAGAGGTGTATCATGTCCCACGAACCCTCGGGGCGCGGCTCGAAGCGCTTCGTTCGCCGCTTCCGCCCAACCCGAACCTGGACAAGCAGAAAAAGCTCGCGAAGGCGCTTGCGCGCGACTACTGGCGCAGCGAAGCTGAAGCGGTCGAGCGCGTGCGCGCGCTGCATCCAAAGCCCCCGCCTCCAGAAAACTTTGTCCTGAGCGATGCCCAGCTCGTGATTGCACGGGGATACGGCTTCGCTGGCTGGCCGCATATGAAGCGAAAGATCGAGTCGTTGACAAAATCGCCGGCCGAGCTGTTCAAGGCGGCGGTCGAAGCGGGCGACGTCGATCATGTGCGGCAGTTGCTGCAGTCCCACCCTGTTCTCGTGTCCAAGATCAACGAGCCGATGTTCGGCTTCGGAAGCTCGGCCGTGCATGTCGCGCGCACCAGTCTCGAGCTGCTCGATCTCCTGCTTGCCCACGGCGCCGATCTCAATGCCAGGACCAGCTGGGACAAGGGCGGCTTCGGCGTGCTGGAACAAGTGGACCCCGATGAGGCCGCTCCCCTCATTGCCCGCGGCGCCAGGATCGACGTCTGGGCGGCAGCCAATCTTGGCATTACGGCGGCGCTCGCGGCATTGATCGCAGGCGATCCGTCCCTCGTCCATGCCAAGGGCGGCGACGGCAAGCGGCCGCTGCATTTCGCCCGCACGGTCGAGATCGCCCGATCTCTGCTCGACCATGGCGCCGAGATTGACGCGCTCGACGAAGATCACGATTCGACCCCGGCACAGCACCTCATCGGCGATCGCCCAGACGTGGCGGGATTCCTTGTCACACAAGGCGCACGATCCGACCTGCTCCTCGCAGCAGCGCTGGGCGATCTCGCGCTGGTGCGGCGCCATCTCGACGCGGATCCAAGCGCAATTGCCATGCGGGTCGATCAGGACTGGTTTCCGATGATCGATACCGCCCCAAACGGGGGGCATATCTACCAATGGACGCTCGGCTTCCACGTCTCCGCGTTCGACGCGCAAGCGCGGACACGCCGAGGTCCTCGATCTGCTGCTCAAGCGCGCAGGTCCGCCGATCGACTACTTGATGCGCTCTGGTGTGGCGACGATGCACGCGCCGACGCGACCTCGCGGCCGATCCGCAGCTCGTGGCGCGTGCGCCGGAAAAGGCTTTGCGTCAGGTCGCCGACGCCGCCCGCAACAACAACCTCGACGCCGTCAGAGCCATGCTGCGCCGCGGGTTTCCAGTGACGGCGTTGTCACAGCACGGCGGATTGCCGTTGCATTGGGCGGCGTTCCACGGCAACGCGGACATGGTGGAGGACGTTTTGAGGTACAACCCGCCAATCGATGCGCAAGATTGCCAATTCCACGGGACCGCAATGGGCTGGCTGGTCCATGGCGCGCTGAACCCGTGGGGGTTTTCGACCGGGCGACACGGCGATTGCGCACACCTGCTGCTCGATGCGGGCGCCCGGGTGGACGCGGCGTCACTGCCAACCGGACACGATGCCATCGATCGGGTGCTGCGTAAGCACTTCGTGCGAGCATGAGCGCATGATCAAAGCCCATCTAAGCGAACAATGGAACGGGCACTCGCGGCGACCCGGAAGCGGCATGCCCACCGGGTCGCCAGTCTATCGAACGCGCAGGGAACAGAATTTCGGAATAAAGCGCAGAATGAATTTCGGAATGACGAAAGCGGATCGCGCAGCGCGGCCAAATAATGCTGTCCGTTCAATACCTTGACTGGCTGAGGCGCCAGGATTCGAACCTGGGAATGGCGGAATCAAAATCCGCTTGGTTGTCCAACAAATTCAAGGAGCATTTGGAAAAACAACCAAAACACGCTCTAGCAATTTCAATAAGTTGGCAGGCGTTTCCAAATGAAGAACAGCCCTCACAGGAAGGCTCAGTCCTGCCAATCCTGGGCGGCGGGCTTGCGCCCAGACACTCAAGAGCTTCGAGATCCAGGTAACCATCCGATGAAGGCCGCGGCGAGTTCTGTTCGCGGCGGTTAGGCAGCCGAGCCGAAGTGCTTTTTCTTGGCGAGGCGCGCCTTGGCGGCGTTGCGGCGGTTTGCGATGCGACCGAGGGCGTATTTGATCGGAAGTGGATCGAACGTAGTGGGATCGTAGTCGCCCGCCCATTCTTTGAGATGGGCATGATTCGGATGAGTAGGATCAGCGATCGCCTCGATCAGTTCGTAGAAGCCTGGAATGCCGCCGCAATCCTCGGGCGGCCCGTTTCTTTCGCCGCCGATGTAGCACGGATAGGAGACCCCCGGCTGGCCGGCGCGGACATCGGTCACGGTGAGCCGATGCTCCCAGCCATCGCCGAAGTCGTAAGTGTAATCGATGATGGTCTTTCGCGGCTTGAGCACGTCGCGCAGGCGCACCTTGCCCGCCGCGATGCAAAGCTCGGTTCCCCCGTCGTCATCCATCGGCAAACCGTATCTTTGCTTGCCGATTGCGAACTCCCAGAGGTGGTAATCGAACCATCCCATGACGGTCTGGATGATGTCGTGCAGGACCTTGAGCGTGATCGAGGTCGGCACCTCGACCTGACGCCAAATCAAGGGATCGGTGTGCCGCAGCTCGATGCGAACAGTGGCGATCTCGTTGAAGCTGTCGGATGCGTCGCTCTGCCTGGTCGGACTCATCATGCCGCCAGTCTGGCAGGCTCGGTCTTCCAATTCCAGGGCAGCAGCTGATCAAGACTGTGGATGTTGTGATCGGCGATGCGGGCCAGCACATCGGCAAGCCAGGCCTGGGGATCAACGTTGTTGAGTTTGGCGGATTGAATCAGCGTGAACATGACTGCAGCACGCTCGCCGCCGCGATCGGAGCCGGCAAACAGCCATGATTTGCGGCCCAGCGCAATTCCTCTCAGCGCGCGCTCGGCGGCATTGTTGCTCAGGCAGATCCGACCGTCATGAAGGAAGCGCGTGAAGGCATCGATGCGCTTGAGCATGTAATCCATGGCCTTGGCGACATCGTTGTGACGCGAGAGTTTGGCGCGCTCTTGTCTCATCCAATCGATGAGACCGTCGACCAGCGGGGCGATGTCGTTGCGGCGTGCGGCAAGGCGCTCCGCCGGCGACAATCCATTGATCGCGCGTTCCAGCATGAACACGGCGTCGATCTTCTGGACAGCCTCGAAAGCGATCGGCGAGATCACAGCCGATGTCTTGCCGCGCGCCTTCGAGGCGATGTCGGCAAGCTCGAAGAACTTGCGTCTTGCGTGCGCCCAGCACGCCGCTTCGATGATCGGGCCAGGTTTTCGCTCCGGCTTGTAGACCGTGTTGAACCCAGCATAGGCATCGGCCTGGAGAATCCCGGCATATCCGGCGAGATGCCGCTTGGGATGCTCGCCACCGCGATCGGGCGAGTAGAAGAACACGGCGGCCGGCGTAGCGGCACCGCCAAACGGCTGATCGTCGCGCACGTAAGTCCACAGCCGCCCGGTTCGGCACTTGACCTTGGCGAACACCGGCACCGTGGTGTCATCGCCATGGATCCGCTCGGCAGCGAGCACGTGAGCCTTGATGAGCTCGTAGAGCGGCATCAGCGCCGCCGTGCAGGCGCCGACATGATCTGCCATGGTCGAGACCGACAGCTCGATCCCCTCGCGCGCATATTGCTCGCTCTGCCGATTGAGCGGCTGATGATTGGCGTATTTCTCAACCACGATCATCGCCAGCAGGCTCGGCCCCGCAAAGCCGCGCGCGATCACGTGGAAGGGCGCAGGTGGCTGCGTGATCGTCTCGCAAGACCGGCAGCTGAACTTCTCGCGCACATGCTCGGTCACGAACCATTGCCGCGGGACGACATCGAGGGTTTCGGTGACATCCTCCCCGATCTTCGAGAGCCTGGTGCCGCCGCAGCATGGGCAGGAAGTCGGCATCGGGTGAACGACACGCCGGCGCGGCAGGTGATCGGGAAAATCCCGCCGCGTCGCCTTGCGCCGCGTAAAGCCACGAACCTCGACGCTCGCGGCCTCCAGCTTGGCAGCATCCTCGCCGAGCCCCGCAGCAAGCTCCTCAAGCTGCAATTCCATCTGATCGCCTGAGTCAACGAGTCACAGCTCAGGATTCAACAAGCGCTCAGGCTTTCGACAAGCTCAGCCGGCCGAGCGCGGCCGCCAAGTCTGCTGGGGATTTCTCCAGTCGATTCCGTCCAGCATGTAAGCGAGCTGCGATGCCGAGATCGAAACGACACCACCAGCTGCGGCCATCGGCCAAACGAACCTGCCGCGCTCCAGCCGCTTGGCATACAGCGACATGCCGATGCCGTCATGTCAGAGAATCTTCACCAATGAGCCGCTGCGGCCGCGGAAGACATAGAGATCGCCGGCATGCGGATCGCGTTGCAGAGCCTCCTGCACCTGGCGCGCCAGCCCTTGCATCCCGCGCCTCATGTCGGTATGGCCGGCCGCGATCCACACCCGTACCCCGGTCGGTAGCGCGATCATCGTGCCGCCAGCGCCTTGATGACCGCACACGCCAACTCTTCGGACGCCGCCATCGGAATGCGAACCCGGATGTCCGTGCCGAATTCGATCTCAACCGCTGGCGCGTCGGCCTCCGACCTCTCGCGCGATGACGGCGACATCACCACCTCGGCAAATCCCGCCGCAGCGCTCCCAAGGTCCCGGCGCCAGCGATAGATCTGACCGGGAACAACATCCACGCGCCGGGCGGCCTTCTCGCGATTGCCCTTGATCTCTAAATTAAGCGCTTTCTCGACGAGCAGCGGATTGGGCGGCGGCGGACCGCGAAGGATGGCGCTCGGATTATCGATCGATGCGGCATCAAGAACGCGCCGCCGGAGCTGATGCCGCTGTTGCCGCCGAACAGCCGCGCCATGGCGCGGCGGTCGAAGGAGGCCAGCACCGACGAATGCGAGGCCACCACGCCGGCGAGCGCCAGCGCCGCGGGGCCGGAGGCGTTTCCCGGCGCCGCCGATGCGGTCGACACCCCCTGCCCGAGGACGAATGAAACCGCCAGAATTGTCCGCTTCTTCATAATTTTCATAATTCCCGCCTCGCTATTCTGGTTCGCGCCTCGAACATCCTGCTTGCCGGATCAAGCGTGGTGAGCCTGTCGCTCGCGACATGGCGGTACGCGGAACCGTCAGCCGCCATCGCGTGTTAAATTTTACGGACTCAAAAGAGACCAGCGCTGCGGCGGACCGGATCGAGGGCAAGAGCGCCGCCCGCGCGTGCCCGTCTTCGTCGGCGCATTGCCCCGAATAGAGGGGTCACGCCGCACGTCGTTGAAGGACCACCAACGGAGTAAACGCATGTCCCGTACAATGGCGACCCCGTCGTTTGAACCCGCGTCCAGGCTGGAGCCATTGCGCGCCAAATGGGGCTGGATCGTCGCACTCGGCATTGTCTACATGGTTGCGGGATTTATCGCGCTGGGCAGCGTCGTTACGGCGACTGTTGCGAGCGTTTTTGTCGTCGGCATCATGATGCTGGTGGCGGGCGTCGCCGAGGTGATCAATGCGTTCCAGATCAAGACCTGGGGGCGGTTCCTGCTGTGGCTCCTGCTCGGCGTCCTCTACATCGTCGCGGGCTTCCTGACATTCGAAAATCCGCTGCTCGCGGCAGCGCTGCTGACCCTTCTGCTCGGCGCCGCGCTGGTCGCATCCGGCATCATGCGGATCGTGCTGGGTTTCGGCATGAAGGAAGCAACGCCTTGGATTTGGGTGGCGCTATCCGGAGTGATTACCTTCCTGCTCGGCCTCGTGATCCTGGCGCACTGGCCGGTCGCCAGTCTGTACGTTCTGGGGATTTTCCTCGGCATCGATCTCATCATCGCGGGAGCGGGTTGGATCGGCGCCGGTCTTGGCATGAACAGGGCCGCTTAGGTAACCGGCCGTCGCGGGATTTGTTTTAGAGCTCTCAAGCACTTCAGCATCGGCAAAGCTCTGAATCGCGCGCAAGTCCCGTCGTCCAAACCACAAGGAGTAGCGAGAATGATGTCGAGACGGGAGGCGTTGGCGACAACCGTCGCCGCCGGCGTTGTGACGGCAGCGGCGACCGCAGCCGCGGCTGCGCCCGAGCAGGCAGCGGTCTCCTTCGGCAACCCGGATGACCCGCCCCAGGGGGCAATCAACGCGACAAATCCCAGGAGCATCACCGATCCCGGTCCTCAAAATCCGGCCATCACGGACCAGTTTCCATCGGCATTTTCGCCGCCGCCAACCGACGTCGGCACCATGCCGCTGAGCTGGGCGACATTCAACAATGCGCCACGACGCATTCAAAACGGCGGTTGGGCGCGCCAGGTCACGCAATCTGATTTCGCGGTTGCCGACACCATCTCCGGCGTCAACATGCGGCTGACTTCGGGCGGCATCCGCGAGATGCATTGGCATCAATTTGCCGAATGGGCCTACATGACCTATGGCAGTTGCCGCATCACCGTTCTCGACGCGGCCGGTCGCCCCTATATCGCAGATGTGAAAGAGGGTGACCTATGGTATTTCCCGGCCGGCTTTCCGCACTCGCTGCAAGGGCTCGCGCCGGACGGCTGCGAATTTCTCCTGTGCTTCGACGAAGGCCATGCCTCGGAGTACGCGACGCTCCTCGTGACGGACTGGTTCGCCCACACGCCGCCGAACATTCTGGCCGAGAACTTCGGGGTTCCGGCCGCGGCGTTTGCGCGGATTCCGCTGCGTGACCTCTACATCTTCCAAGGCAATTTGCCTGGCGACTTGGCCGCGGACCGCGAAGCGGTGAGCGGAAAGGGCGCTCCGCCGCACCCGTTCACTTTCTCGCTCGGATCAATGGCGCCGACGCGAGAGACCCGCGGCGGTACGGTGCGGGTTGCCGACAGCAAGAACTTCATGGTCTCCACGACCATTGCGGCCGCGCACCTGACCATCCGTCCCGGCGGGATGCGCGAAATGCATTGGCACCCCAATGCCGACGAATGGCAGTACTGGATCAAGGGCAAAGGGACGATGACGATCTTCAACACCGGTCCGAATGCGGTCACGATGGACTTCAACCCCGGCGACATCGGCTACGTCAAGCGGAACCTCGGGCACTACATCAAGAATACCGGCAACACCGACCTGCAAGTCCTCGAAGTGTTCAGAGCTCCACAATTCATGGATGTTTCCCTATCCGACTGGATCACCCATACGCCACCGAAGCTCGTGGCCCAACACCTGAACGTGAGTCCGGAGACGATCGCGAAGTTCCCTCGCGATAAGCCGGAAATCGTGCCGGTGTGAGTAGAAGAGGCGCCCTATTGCGCAGGCGGGGGCAACTCGCGCCGCATCTTTGCGTTGTCTATCGAAGCGGATGAAGGCCCTCATCGGCCACGCTCCGAAACAAATGCGATTTTTGCAGAGCTGCTCGTGGTTGCGCTAAAAGTACTTGTGTTGATGGCAAGCGCCGGTCTTGGCCTGACGATGCTCGATGTCGCTGCGGCGCGGGCCGACGCGTTGCTTCTCGTCGACGTGGATTCCGGCAAGGTCATCAGCGAGCGGAATTCCACTTTTCCGTGGTATCCGGCGTCGGTTACCAAGCTGATGACCACTTATGTGACGCTCAAGGCGGTGCGCGATCATCGGATCAATCTCGACAGCGTGTTTACGGTGTCGCCCGCTGCGGTCGCGCAAAATCCGTTCAAGATGGGGTTCAAGGCCGGAACCGAAATCACCGTCGATAATGCATTGAAAATGCTGCTCGTGCATTCGCCGAACGATATCGCGGTGGTGCTGGCCGAAGGCGTGTCCGGATCGATCGAACAGTTCGCCGAGGAAATGAACGCCGAGGCGCATCATCTTGGCATGACACAGACGAACTACGTAAATCCCAACGGCCTGCCGGCTGAGGAGCAGGTCACGTCGGCGCGCGACCTCGCAATCCTCGCCCGTGCCTTGATCCTCGAATTTCCCGAATATGATTATTACTGGCACATCGCGTCCATCCGGCTGGGTAAGCGCATCTTCCGCAACACCAACCGTCTGATTGACGCCTATGTGGGCGCCGACGGCATGAAGACCGGCTTCACTTGCGGTTCCGGTTACAATCTCGTCGCCACCGCAACCCGAGGCGGCAAGCGACTGATTGCCGTCGTGCTGGGCGCAAAGTCGTCGACAAGCCGCGCCGTCAAAGCAGCACAACTGTTCGAGCGCGGCTTTGCGACGGACCCGCTCGGTTGGGTAAAGCTTTCCTCCGATACTGTGGATTCGTTGGTACCGGTCGCCGCGACTCCCCCCGATCTGCGCGCGGACGTTTGCGAGCATAGCCGCCGTCACCGTGCGGCCAAGGACAGCGAGGAAGGCGGCGAGGCGGTGGCTCCGGCCGAAGGAACGAACAATCCTGGCGAGCGGCGCGTTTTCCCGCGGCCCAGCCTGCGGGGCGCCGGCGTGCTCACTTCCGGCCTGGCCGCCAGCATCCCGCCGGTCGAAGTCTATACCGGGCCGGTACGCGATGATGTTACGTCCAATGGGTCGGTCGCCCCCGCACCGACGAAGCAGCCGGTCGCGGCCAAGGCGCGCGCCGGCACGCAGCTATCACCGTTTCGTCGCCAGCATCTTTTGCGCCTTCGAAAACATTCCAGGTGACTTGCGTTCGAGGATTCATGGCGCCGCTAGACGCCGCGAGCCGGTCGAGCGAACCGGTCCAGCCGTGGTGGTGGCGGTCGCGGGCAGCCTCGTCGGCGAATTGCTGATGGGTGAGCGTCAGCGCGGTCGCGTCGCCTGTGGGTACGAACTCGACCGTCACCAGGGACTGCCGCTCCGGCGTGCTGCGCCAGGCCCAGGTGAAAACCAGCTTGCGGTTTGCCACCACTTCGCGAAACTCGCCGCTGACCTCGCGCTCTTCGCCGCCCGGGGAGCGCAACACCACGCGATAACTTGCCAAGGTTCAATGACGTCCGCTCGCGCCAATTCGCTCGCCAGGAAAAAAATGCGACGAGCGCCGCCAACAATGGTTGCAGCATGCCCGGTTGACCTCCCCGTACTTGTCTTGCCGCCGCTTCAGGTACGATGATATGCGCCTCACCGCCCGCGAGCTAGCTGCCGGCCTTGATGGCTTGAGTCGGCGTCAAGCGGCGTTCTCCAGGCAAAATTGAAACGCATTCCGCGCCGCTCTCGTCATCCGCTCCCATCGCTCGGCTTGCTCGATCTTCAGCCCCGGGACATCCCGTGCTACAAGGGTGGGCACCACGGATCATACCCGACAATCAACCAGTGGCTTCGGTCCGGTCCGCTAGGCTTCGAGCGGCACGCACCGGCAATGACAAAGATCAAGGAGGGCGCCGATTATGGATCCGATCAGACGCAATATACTGGCAACGGGCGCCGCGGCGGCAACGCTGGCCGCGGCGCCGCAAGTGTTTGCTCAGCAGACGGGGCAAGGCGGAACTGCCAAATTCTATGAAAAAGGCCCAGTTCGCATCCGTTATGACGAGGCTGGTTCCGGCTTCCCGTTGCTGCTGATCGCCGGCGGGGGATTGAACTCGGTGATGGCCGGGTTAGCCACCAGCCCCTTTAATCCGATCGAGGAGTTCAAGGGGGAGTACCGCTGCGTCTTCGCCGACCTGCGCAACGCCCATCCCGGCCAGTCCAGCGGCCCGCTCGAGATCGACCGGCCGTGGGATGCGTACACCGATGACCATCTCGGGCTTATGGATCACTTAAGGATCGACAAGTTCATGGTGTTGGGATTCTGCATCGGCGGCCCCTTCATCTGGAACCTGTTGAAGCGAGCGCCTGATCGTGTTGTCGCCGCCGTACCGGCGCAACCCGTTGGGTTCCGGCCGGAGATGCCCACGGTCCTCTACGACAACGGTATGACCAATTGGGGTCCGGAGTTGGTCAAGCGCCGGCCTGAGATCACGATGGAGATGGTCGACAAGTTTCTGACCAAGATGTATCGCACCAACGACTTCGCCTTGACCGTGACGCGCGATTTCGTGCGCAATTGCCAGACCCCCGTCCTGATCATGCCGGACGACATCCCCGCGCATCCCTACGCCGTCGCCATGGAGTGCGCGATGCTCGCACCGAAGGCCGAAGTGAGCATATATCCGTGGAAGGAACCCAAGGAGCGGATTCCGCTGGCGGTGCGCCAGGTGCGCTCCTTCCTCCGCGCGCATCGGCCGGCTTTCGCTTAAGGCGGCTTCCAAATGACAGGGCGGCGGGGCTGGTGTCCGCCGCCCTGCGACAGGCTGCGAGGACACCATGACACTTCCGCGCCGCAGATTTCTGCATCTCGCCGCGGGCGCGGCGACATTGCCAATGCTTTATACGAGCGGACGCACACAGACCGTGCGTCCGCTCGCCGAACGGCTCGCCGACTACGCCCACAGGCTGCGCTATGAGGACCTCGACGGCGCGACCATCGAGCGTGTCAAAGTGCACACCATTGATTCAATCGGCTGCGCTATCGCCGCCTTCGACGAGAGGCCGGTCCGGATTTGTCGTGAGGTGGCACTGGCGCGCGGCGAAGGAGGAGCGACCGTCATCGGCACCAGGCGGCGGGCCGGGGCCGATCTTGCGACATTCGCCAACTGCGCCGCCATTCGCTATCTCGACCTGAACGACGCCTATGTGGGGCACGTAACCGGTCACCCGAGCGATGATATTGCGGCTTGTCTTGCCGTCGCCGAGGTTGAGCAGGTGCGCGGCGCTGAGCTCATCACGGCGATCGCTCTCGCCTATGAGGTCAACTGCCGGCTCATCGACGCTTTCGGCATCAGCATCGGCGCCCGCGGCTGGGACGTGCCAGTGTTGAGTCTGCCGGCCGTTGCGCTGGCGGCTGGCAAGCTGATGAAACTTTCCTCGGATAGGCTGGCGCAGGCCGTCAGTCTCGCACTCAACGACCACATCTCGATGGCCCAGACCCGGGTGCAGGCGTTGTCCGATTGGAAAGGGGTTGCGGACGCCGAGGCGGGACGCAACGCCGTTTTCGCCGCCATGCTGGCGCGCGCCGGGCTCACCGGCCCGGCGCCAGTCTTTGAAGGAAGGTACGGTTTCTTTGCGCTCGTCGCGGGGCCGGCCGATGTGGATGTCGATGCCTTCGGCCGCCGCGGCGTCCCATTTCGGATCAACCAATGCGGCCTGAAAGCCTACCCTGCCCATATCACGGCCCAGACCGCGATCCCCGCCGGCGTTGCGCTCGCGAACGATATCGGGGCTCTCGATCGTATTGCCGCGATCGAGATTGGCACTACTCGCCGTGGTTACGAGATAGCGGGGAGCGATCAAGAGAAATGGGCGCCGGATACCAAGGAGACGGCGGATCACAGTTTGCCCTACATCGTGGCGCGCGCCATGTTCGACGGTGCTTTCGACAATGACAGCTACGCGCCGGACAAGCTCCACGATCCGCGCATTCTGGCGTTCATGCGCAAGATCACTGTGAAGGAAGACCCGACCTTTGCAACGCTCACCATCAACGTGCCACCGACGCGCCTCACCGCGACACTCGATGATGGAAGACGCATCACTCGCCTGGTCGACAGCGTGCCCGGTTTCCCGGGGCAGCCAATAAGCCGGGCCGATGTCGAGCGGAAATTTCGCAACAATGTCGGCCAGCGCTGGCCAGCTGAGCACACGGACAATCTGTCTATCTTGCTCGCCAACCTTGCTCTACCTGCATGAGCAAAGAAGCACCGCAGCCGCGGATGCGCCTATGTCGCATCTTTGAACGTCCGCCACTTGTAGCCCGGATGGAGCGCAGCGTAATCCGGGAACGGCCGAAGGATTCGCGAGGCTGATCCCGGATTACGCTGCGCTCCATCCGGGCTACGGTATCGGATCGTTCGCAGGTTGCTTGTGCAGCTTGTCGACCAGGCGTTAGATAGCGGGAAAACAAGCTTTGGACAGGGAGGAGCAAATCATGATCGTCAATCGCCGCACGTTCTCCACACTGCTCGCCGGTGCGATCGCCGCGCCGCGCCTGGCGTTCGCGCAGGCCAAGACCAACTGCGCCTTCTATTCGGGCGTCGGCGGGCAATTGACCCACTTCGAGGTCGATTTTGACGCCGCCACGTTGGCCAAACGCGCGGCTGTCACGCTCCCCGGCGGGATTCAGTACGCCTGGCCGCATCCGTCCCGAAGACACTTATATGTAGCGACAAGCAGCGGGGGCGTCGGGATCGCGCCGGTGCCCGGATATCCGCCCAACCAGCACTATCTTGCGGCATTCCGGGTCACGCCATTAGGTGAACTCTCGCTCAATGGCGACCTGATCAAGTTGAGACAACGGCCGATCCACGCCAGCGTCGATAGCGCCGGCGAGCACCTGCTCGTCGCTTATAACTTCCCCTCCAATGTCTCCGTTCACAGGATCAAAGGCGATGGCAGCATCGGCGATGAAGTGAAGCAGGCGGACGATCTCGATAAGGGCATCTACTTCCATCAGATCCGGGTGACCCCCGGCGATAAGACCGTGCTGATCGTCGCGCGCGGCAACAATCCTGAGGGGACCAAGCCAGAAGACCCAGGCTCGCTCCACGTCTACAATTTCCAGAAGGGCGTGCTGTCGCACATGCGCAAGATTGCGCCGAATGGTGGCTACGGTTTTGGCGGACGGCACCTCGACATCCATCCGACGCAGCCGTGGGTCTACCTCTCGGTCGAACGCCAGAATCAGTTGATCGTCTACAAGATGACGTCGGACGGCGATCTTGTTCCGGAGCCCTTATACACGAAGTCCACCCTGGCGGACCCGGCTCACAAGTTCCGGATCCAAGGCGCCGGCCCGATTCACATTCATCCCAATGGCCGCTTTGTTTACCTGGGCAATCGCTCGGGCCTGGCGAACGCTGCCGGGTCCGGAGTGGAAGACGTGAACGGCAAGATGGTGTTCAGCGCCGGCGAAAGCAACATCGCGGTGTTTGCCATCGACCAACAGACCGGCGAGCCAACCGCCATTGCGCACGCCGACATTCGCGCCGCGCATCCGCGCACCTTCGGTCTCGATACGGGCGCGCGCGTCCTGATCGCCGGTTCGCTTTCTCCCAGCGCGCGGCGGGAAGACGGCAAGGTGGTAGACCTGCCGGCCGGTCTGACCGTGTTCCGGATGGGCGCGGATGGCAAGCTCGCCTTTGCGCGCAAGTACGACATCGATGTCGGACCCTTTACGCAATGGTGGACCGGCATGATCCCGCTGGCATGAGGCAGACGCGAAGAGCGCGCGGCGAGGCTGCTCCCTCTCCCCGCTTGCGGGGAGAGGGTCGGGGTGAGGGGGCCTCTCCGCAAGCTCAGACTTGCGACTCACGGCCTGTGGAGAGGCCCCCTCACCCGGAATTTGCGCGAAGAGCGCGCAAATTCCGACCTCTCCCCGCAAGCGGGGAGAGGTGACGGCGGCGCCACATGCGATTGCCCTGCCCCGCAGGCGGAGGAGGGTATGGAGTTATCCGGAGGATTCGCCATGTCGGAGCAGGACTCAAACGATACCGCCACCCCCGAGCTCTCGCGGCGCCAGCTTCTGGCGGCGGCCGCGAGCGTCGGCCTGGCAGTGACTGCCACCGCGCCGGCGCGGGCGGCGGCCACAAAAGCGGATTTTCGCGGCTTGCCGCCCTATGGCAACGGCACGCTTCCCCCCGGCGTCCGGACGCGCCTCATCCCGAACATCAATGGTCTGACGGTGAACATCCTGGAGGCGGGCTTTGAGACGCCGGGTCGACCTCTGGTGCTCATGCTCCACGGTTTTCCCAACCTTGCTTATAGCTGGCGCAAGGTGATGCCGGCCTTGGCCGCGGCGGGTTACTATGCGGTCGCCCCCGATTGTCGCGGGTTTGGCCGCACCACCGGCTGGGACGATTCCTGGGACGCAGATCCCCTCCCATTTCTCGCTGTCAATATGCTGCGCGACCAGATCGCGCTTGTCTCTACGCTCGGCTATCGCAGCACCGCGATGATGGTGGGACACGACCAGGGCTCGCTCATGGCTGGCTTGGGCGCATTGATCCGGCCCGACATGTTTCCTCGTCTCACGCTCATTGGCGGGGGTTTCGGTGGGCCACCATCGTTTCCGTTCAATACGGCCAACGGCGCTCCGATGCCGCAGCCCGAATTCACCAACGCCGAACTCGACGCGGAGTACGCAAAACTCGATCCTCCACGGAGAGGTTATCAGGATTACTGGAGGAGCCGCGAAGCCGATCTGGACATGAGGCATGTGGCCCAGGGAATGACCAATTTCTTCCGCGCCTTCTATTACATGAAAAGCGCCGACTTCTCCGGCAACCAGAATCTTCAGCCAATGCATGCGGTGCACACCGCCAAAGAGGCTGCCGAACAGAATGCGCGGA
>WNFG01003320.1_pt1 | contig 21050 bp, 23 predicted proteins | sample 5400431 | NCBI WGS metagenome assembly WNFG01 (sample SAMN13153346, study PRJNA577476) | soil metagenome | isolation source: 120 cm saprolite under Douglas fir tree site 2 hole 3 replicate 2 | place: USA:California | collected 2015-04-18 | reverse complement strand
AGGAATTTGTTCGAATGCCACGAGGTCGCAAGCGGACCAGTTTCCGCCTCGCCATCGCCGACTACAACTGTAACGACCAGATCAGGATTGTCGAACGCTGCACCGTATGCGTGCGAGATGGAGTACCCAAGTTCGCCGCCTTCGTGAATCGAACCGGGCGTCTCCGGCGTGCAGTGCGAGCCTATTCCTCCGGGAAACGAGAACTGCTGGAAGAACTTGAGCATGCCTGCTTCGTCGCGGCTCTTGTCCGGATAAATCCTGGAGTAGTGGCCTTCGAGATAACAATTGGCGAGCGTTGCTGGCGCACCGTGACCGGGGCCGGAGATGTAGATCACATTTAAGTCATACTTCCGAATCAATCGGTTTAGGTGTACCCAGACGAAGGATTGACCGGAATCTGAGCCCCAGTGACCCAGGAGGCGATTCTTGATGTGCTCCGGCTTTAGCGGCTCGCGGAGGAGGGGATTCGCGCGAAGATAGATCATTCCAGCCGCTAGATAATTGCAAGCTCGCCAATAGGCATCCATCTTCCGCAGTTCTTCGGGCAAAAGGGGCGTCCGACCTTCGCTTGGGCCAGCCATAAACACTCTCCCTAAGTTTCGACGTGCGCGCGGATCTTGCATCGGGCCAGGCGATGCCCTTTTTTACAGCCTAAACGGTTCTGACGTGGAAGGAAACACGTCCCTTACAAACGTAGATTTCCTGACTTGGCAAGAGATGATAAGGTGCCGGACTGGACCATCGAAATATAAAAGAAACGAAAAGGATGCGTGCGATTTTACACAGATGCCCTGGGCATTGGGCCTCTCTATAGTGGAGAGGACGGGTTTCTCTTCACCGCGAGAAAAAGACGCGCAACCTTCGATCCTCGATGTGGAACATGGCGATACACGGTGACTCGCGGGAGACGGCCAGTTTTCCACGCCACGATTGTGGACGCGTCATGGACTCAGCTGAACGAGCCTCTTTCCATCTTCAATTCGGTTACAGAACCGCAGTTGTCACGCAATCTCGGCTTCTTCAGGCCAACGTTTACTTGTCGCTTAAGGCAAACTCCCATTGCGTGTCGATTTGCTGCACTGCGCGAATTCGCGCTGCCATCACGTCCCGCCGCCCGCAGCCCAGGAGAACCGAACAATCCTGATCGGAGTAGCGTTCCAGAACCGACATCACATAGACAAAGCGCTCGAACGGTCTGAGCTCAAGAACCGAGGCAATCTCTCCCTGTTCCACTGCCCACGTATTGCCACTGCCGTTGGAGTTCGAGGGAGCACCCTGCTCCATTGGCCGCGGGTTGATGACTCGCACGGCGCACTGAATGATCGCCCGCCGGGCCCATGCGTGTGCCCATTCCTTGAAAACGCGGTTCCCCTTTACCGAATCCTCCAGTCCGGAGAGAACGCACTGCTCAGCCTTCTCACGATCCGCCGTCAGCAGAAACGACAGGCGGTACAGGCTGTCTGTCTCTTCGCAGAAGATTCGGCAGAAATCAGCGCTGCTGGCGTAGGGCGCAGGTCTTGTGATGTGTTTTGCCTCCGGCATGTTCACCTCCGTAGTGATTCCTGCTGCTTCTTCCGTGCGAGTTGTTTCAGCACGTGTCCGGTGAGAACGTTACCGCAGGAAAAGTTCGCCCCTTCCTTCATCAGGCTGAAGATCGCGTCTTCTCCTTCTCGGCTGATGGTGATCAGGTTTCTCAGGTCGATGACCAGTCTGCGTCGGCCTAGCTCCTGGCACGCATTTCTCCAGCTGGTGCGAAGCTCGGCTACCCAGGGTCCGACGAGCGTTCCTTCCACGACTAGCGTGCGCTGTGACCGCGTATCAACAGTGGAAATCTTAAACATTGCGCTTGTGACGAAACCTGAGTACAGCAACACGCTTGCCAAAAGCCATTTTTCCGGGCACCCTGGCAAACTATTGAATCCATTACTGAGCGTAAAACCCTGGAAGGATTGTGCCGAAGAATGTCGAAATCAGAATCGACATTTGTCGAGATAAGAGACAGCCAATGCGACCTAATTGCAATATAGATTTCTAGAAAAAGTCGCGCGCAGCGAGATACAGATGACTGGGCCTGCCGATGCCGAGAAGGTGGTCCGAGGGCCGGTTCATCAACCACCGCAGAGAACTACGACGGTCAGGGGAAGCCCCAGACCTTCGCGAGTCAGCGTTAGTGCCCGAAGTAGCGCCAAAATACAAACCAGAGCGTACCGCGGCCAACCACGTTCCCACAGTCTCTCCAACCTCTCGCGCCTCCTTCCAGCGCACCGCACGGTCCACGCGGCGGACTACACGCGCCTGCAAGTCCTCCAGGCCGAAATCTGCGTCCGGCTTCATGGTTTGCTGCATCAGTCCTTCTGCGTGAGCGGTCTGTTGTGCAGGCCCTCACCGACCTTGTCAGTAGTCGTAGTCACGGCGTAATCGCCAGCATGACCCTGAATGGCGCGCTGAGTAGCACTACCAGCGGCCTCGCCCTCGGCCAGATCGGAGGCGGCACGGCGGACGCGGTAGCGACGCGTGATTTCTGTACGGTCTGTGCGGGGAATGTTGATGACCTTGAGGATATGGTCGATGACCGCGCCATCGTAGAGATGCTGCGGCCAATCATGGGCGAGGTGGTCGAGTACCTCGGTGGCTTCTTGTTCAGCGAGTAACTTATGCTTGGTCACCGGCTGGCCTTCTGGAAAAGCCTCCGCCGTCCGCCCCTTTTCAATCACAGAAACCTTCAACACGAGTCTTCCAAGCAACAAACTAAGGCCAATGCAACCGACCGACCAAAGCGGATACTGAGGGAATGACTCGTACATCGCTGACTTTAATGAAGAAGAGAAGATCGGGAGGAGGACCCTGTCGAGAAGTGTCGAGGGGTCTCGACACTGGTTGACGATTGGTGACAGCCGGTAAGCCTAGAAGCCGCGGTTCAAAGTAGTAGCAGCGGTGCAGAGAAGTGTCAAAAGGCCCAATAGAGGGTCACGATACTCTTCGCGGGTCAATGCCGAGCTTCTTCATGCGCGAGATCAGCGTCGTTCGTTTGATCCCCATGCGCTCCGCGGCCCCGTCGGGGCCTGCTACTCGCCCGCTTGCGACTTTCAGAACGCGGAGGATCTCATCGCGTTCATTGGCTTCGCGCGTGCCAGCCACTGGAGCGGTCCTGCCATTGTTGCTCAGGGCAGCGATTGGAGCTTGCAGCGCCGTGCCGTTGGTAAGGATCACCGAACGTTCGATGAAATTCTCCAGCTCACGAATATTCCCCGGCCAATGCCAACTCGAGAGCTTCTTCAGGGCCGCAGCGGGGATGGATTCGATCTGCTTCTGCATGCGGCGGCCGTACTTCTGGGTAAAGTAGCGGACCAGCAGCGGAATATCCTCCGGACGCTCGCGCAAAGGCGGGATGCGGATCGGAAACACGTTCAGGCGATAGTACAAGTCGCTGCGGAACTCGCGATTCTCCATCATTTGTTCGAGGTCGCGATTGGTCGCCGCTACCAGCCGCACATCGACTAGCTTGGTTCGGTTGCTGCCCAGCCTTTCAAACTCACGTTCCTGTAGAGCCCGCAAGAGCTTCGGCTGGATCTCAATCGGAATGTCACCGACTTCATCCAGAAACAGCGTGCCTTGGTCAGCCAGCTCCAGCCGGCCGATCTTCTGGGCAATCGCGCCGGTGAAGGCACCTCGTTCATGTCCAAATAGCTCACTCTCGAGCAGTCCGGTCGGAATCGCGGCGCAATTGATCTTTACAAAGGTGCGCTCCTTACGCCGGCTGCGGTCATGGATGGCGCGCGCAATCAATTCCTTTCCCGTGCCAGTTTCGCCCAGAAGCAGCACTGTCGAGTCGCTGGGAGCCACGGTATCCACCAGATTCAAAACATGGCGGAGGGCCGAACTCTGTCCTACAATTCCTTCGAAGTCCATTTCGCCACGGATTTCATCTTCCAAATACAGTTTTTCCTGTGCCAGCTTGTCTTTCAATTCGGCGATCTCGCGATAGGCCAAGGCGTTCTCAATGGCGATCGCTATTTGTCCCGCCGCTCGCATGAGGAAATCAACGTCGTCCGGGGTGATTGAGTCTTCGACCCGGCTGCCGAGTGTCAGAACGCCGAGCGTCCGCCCGCGGCTGATCAGGGGCACAGCGCACCCAGACTCGAGGGCTTCCGCACGAGCTTCAGGAGACTCCTCGGGAGCTATCTCCTCGCTCATGGCACCGACAACAAGCGGCTTGCCGGTCTTGAATACTTCGCCTAGCACAGACCCCTCGACCGAGTGCAGCAAATCCTCCCTCACGAACCCCCTGCTTTCCGGGAAGTCCAGAGCAAGTTGGCGCAAATGGACCTGTTCAACATCCGGGAGCCACACGCCAACAGTGTCACACCGCATGACTTGACGAATACTCGCCGAGACCTTGCGAAGAAGATCTCGACAGTCCAGATTTGAGACTAGAGCGTTCGTCAGATCCAGCAGCAGCTTCAGTCTTTCGCTTTCGCTTTGCTGTTGCGGTCTTGTGCTCGGCGGCGCCTGGAGGTCAACTGAGCGGTCTATCAGCGAAGTAGAGCTCATCCTCTAACCTCCCGCAGTCCGATGTTGCAGTCGCTGAATGTGCCTACTCGCGCAGCACCGCCCCTGTTACCGACAAAGGTATTCATGGCCCTCGGTTGTCACGATGATTGCGGATATGTTCACTGCTTCAGATGTACTGAAGAAGCAGAAAGCTTCGAAGAAAATGTCGTAATTTTCGTCACCTGTCGAATCGTGTGTCGAGACGCTCGACAATCCATCTGCGCAGTCTGCTGCTCCCGTTGCGTAACCTTCGTTCGCTCAAGTACTTGACCACGGCGCATGACAAACGCAACCTTGGCATCTCAAATGCCATATAAATGCGAAAAACGATTCGTGAACCATGACCATCACGGCTGGAATCGTAGCTACACATTCAAGTATGGAGGAATCACACGATGCGACGAACTGCAACTATGCTCGCAAGTTTTGTCATTCTACTAACTCTTGGCGCCACGGCTCAGGAAGGAACCCGCTCGGAGATCAGTCTCCAAGGCACGGGCTTTTTTACGCAAAATTCTAGCGGCCAGGGAATCTCACGAACTACTTCAGATACCGGTGGATTCTCAGTGGGGTACCGCTATCACATCAACCGTTGGCTCGCCGCGGAAGGGAATTATGGTTTCGACCGAAATACTCAAAAGTATTTTGCTAGTTTCGGCGAATCTAGAGTCCAGACCGACGTGCATGCGGTCACGGGCGATTTGGTGGTAAACCTTCCCCTCCGCATTAGAAGGATCAGTACTTACGCTCTCGCTGGGGGCGGCGATCTGATCTTTGATCCCACCGGCAATTTTGGCGGATCTGTGCCTGGCGCCGGTACTCAGGGGAGGGGCGCCTTCCTGTACGGAGCCGGCGCTGATTACACCTTGAGCCGGCGCTTCTCTTTACGTGCTGAGTACAGAGGTTTTGTGTACAAGAATCCGGACTTCGGACTGCGGGCCTTGAACACTGACAGCTGGACTCACGCGGCGCAACCATCGGCTGGAATCGTTTTTCACTTCTGATCGTAAGCATCGTGGCGGGCAGGGCTTTCCTGCCTGCCACGGGGCGTTGTCGAGGCTCATACGCTGCCCGCTCCGATCACTGCACCCGCGATGTTTCCTGCAGAGGCCATCTTTCGGAGGAAATGCACTATGGCTGGAGGAGAGCGCAAGAACTGGAGAGAGTTGGCCAACGCCGCACTGGAAGCAAAAGATCCCGATAAGTTGCTGGAGATCGTTCAGGAACTTAACAAAGTCCTGAAACATGAAGAACAGGTACGGCGTGATTTCCGGGAGGCTGCGAGAGCGAACAAGTCTTCATGATTTCTATGAGACGGATTCAGAGTAATCAATATATGAATATATGAATGTCGCGTACATCTCAGCACTATCGGCGCTTTCCGGATCAGTGGTCGGCGGCCTGACATCGGGCATCACGACTTGGCTGGGCCTGCGGGCTCAGGCGAGGGATGGTCAGCTCGCCCGTGAAATGTCGCGGCGAGACGACCTCTACAAGGATTTCATCGTTGCCGCATCGAAAGCGTATGGTGAGGCCATCCTGAGCAACGAGCCACGGATAGAGGAACTCGTCGCCCTCTACGCCATGATCAGCAGGATGCGTGTCGTGTCTTTGCCGCGAACTCTCGCCGCTGCCGAGAAGGTCGTGGATACAACAATCGGCACCTATTTTGCACCGAACAAAACCATCCGTGAGCTGCAGGAAATGATGAAGAAAGGTACGGGGATCGATCCGCTGAAGGACTTCAGCGAGGTCGCACGCGAGGAGCTGCGGACATTTATATCACAATAGCACGGGCAATTCGTCGGCACTCGGCTGCTGGGGATGTTTGTCAGCGAAATTGTACGCAAAACCCGCCCGGACCGAGCCAGTGCGAGCGCCCTTGGTCATGGAGGCTTACTTCACCAGTTCATTGGCGTACCGGACAGGGACCGCCAAGTTCGAGCCGCCAAAATCACTCAGAATGGCGAAGTTCACGCCAATGACCTTGCCATTGCGATTGAAGAGTGGTCCGCCGGAACCGCCTGAGGTTGTTGCGGCATCGTAAACAATCTTGTCCGTTAACACGTCGCCGATGTGCCCTTGCGTGGTCGTTGGCCGAATGAGGTGTTGCGCTGCCAACTGCGAAACGATCTGGGTTACCTCGTGGGCGTTTTCCACCACTTTTTGTGTGGTGTCGCTTCCTGCGCGGGCGAGGATGCCTTCGATTCCTGTAGGGTAGCCAATCAGGACGACCGGATCGCCCGACACGCTGGCTTCCTTTCGTTCATCGAGCTCCAGAAGCGCGGCGTGAGGCGGAGCGGGAGTCTGTAGCTTGAGAGTCGCCAAATCGGCATGCGCCGAAATCCGGTCGAGCTTGGCCGCAATGCCTCGCAAGGTCCCGGGGAAGTACACCGTGTAAGACGCGGCGAAGGCGGAAGCACCCCGGTCAAGAAGTGGCTTCAATTCGTCATTACTCCACCACGGTTCCGCGACGTGATGATTCGTGAGCAGACGTCCATCGCGCGCTACGAGAAAGCCCGTGCCGAAGACGTCAAGCTGCAGAGGCGGTCCCGTTCCCTCGGTTTCGAGAGATACCATCCCTTTGTCGTCCACCTGCGGTTTACCGGTAGCATCGGTGGAGATACGAAGTAACTGGCCGGAGTCATTGTCCCGAAACTGCACGACCACGTGCAGTAAGCAGATGCTTGGTCCATAGGTGTGAACAATCGTTTCCGCGACTCGCCCCTCATTCTCAAGCCGGCTCAGGCGATTCTCAGTCTCCTGAAGCTGCTTCTTGAGAGATTCGCTATCGGCATCGCCGTCCGCGGCCATCTTCTTGCGGATCTCTTCGGTTTGCGCCTTCAAAGACTCGCGAGTTCCCGACGCGTCGCTTGCGGTTAGGGAGGCACGCGCCTGTTCCGCACGGCGCAGGAGTTCTCCCTGTTGCAGGATCCCGCCGTTCAGCCGCGCAACCTCCGCTTTGAGCTGGAGCGTATCCTTCCGGCTGTGCCGGTTGGAAATGACCGTTGCGAGTGCCACCAGGAGCGCTGCCGCGCTGAGAACAACAATCGCCAGAACCAGCCAAAAGCGCCGTTTGGCGATCGGGCCGCCACTGAGGGCTTCCACGGCACTCTCCGCCAGGTGCTCCTTTTGCAGTGCGTCGTTCAGCTTTGCTTCGAGCTCTAGCTCTGGTTGTCGCTCACGAAACTGCGCCCTGATCCGCGCTGTGAATTCCAACGGTTCAAACGGAAAGGAGATGACGTCATCAGCTCCCAGATCCAGCCCGCGGGCACGCTCCAGCGCCCCGCCGTGAACGATCATCACAATCTTGAGAGTTCGGGGATCATGACCTGTCTTGATTTGGCTGATCAAACCGCAGCAGCTGAGGTCGGATGGCGTCGCTTCTGTGATCAGGACTTCCGGGGAAAGAGAGATAATCTCATCAACCGTCAAGCTGCGATCTGTGGTGATTTCATAGCCTTGACCTGATAGGGCTTGCTTTACCTCGTGAGTGGACTCCACGCCTAGGTTGAGGAGAAGAATGCGCATTGCTGTCAACTTATCACCGAGCCGTTAGACTTTCAGTTGGGATGAACAGCGCTCCTGCGATTACGAGGTTGCATCTAAAGAATACTATTCATCGCGTATCTCTGGAACCCATCCCGCTTCATCGAATTCATTGTCGGCCGTTTCAAGCACCTTGTCTTCTTCCACACCATAGATAGAAGGATGCACGGCGCCTGCCAAAGACGGCTTCTAGGCGGGACCGGAGCAAGTAATTCAAGACACGAGAGCTTCGCTCTGTGAAGGGTGACACGGATTCTCGCGCAATGCGCTTGATCTCGTACGCGCCTCTGTACAGATACAGGAAATCGCAAGCGATCTTCAACAGATCTGCTGGACGCGTGACCTGAGCTCCGGATCGTAATCATCAATGATTTCAAGGATTCATACAGTCATCGTTGGGGCCGCCAGCCCCGAGATCATCGAGAAAGACGTACGATGGATCAATGAGCCACTCGACCAGGAGCTTCTCGCGAAAGTCCAGACCATGATGGCTGGAATAAGAGATCAAACTTGGATGGTTGGCAGACCGGAGAACAATTAGAAAACCGAACGCCATACGCTCGGATCGATGCTCACCATCACCTATGGAAATACGACGCTATCCAGTATCCCTGGATTTCAGAGAACATGGGCGTCCTTCAGCGCGACTTCCTGGTCCAAGACTTAATGGATGTCATGGAAGAATCTGACATCCAAGGTGTAGTTACTGTCCAAGCCAGGCAGTCGTTGGCGGAAACTCAATGGCTGCTCGAGCTTGCGCGCCGTCACGATTTCATCCGAGGTGTTGTTGGTTGGGTTGCGCTCACTGATCCGAAGGTTGATCGCGATCTGGAACACCTCTCCACGCAGGCAAAGTTGAAGAGTGTGCGTCATGTCCTTCACGACGAACCCGATGACTTGTACATTCTTCGGGAAGACTTCAATCGTGGAATCAAGCTACTGAGGGACTTTGATCTGCGCTACGATCTTTTAATATTTGAGCGTCATCTACCGCAGACGATTCAATTCGTTGATCGCCATCCCCATCAGATCTTCATTCTCGATCACATCGCAAAGCCCCGGATTAGGGAGGGCGTGATGTCCCCATGGAAAGAGAACCTTACGGAGCTGGCGCGGCGAGAAAATGTTTTTTGCAAGCTTTCCGGCCTGGTCACGGAAGCAAATTGGTGGTCCTGGATAGAAGCAGATCTCGATCCCTACCTGCAGATTGTTCTGAAAGCCTTTGGAGCAAACAGAATAATGTTTGGATCGGATTGGCCGGTGATGCTGCTTGGCAGTTCCTATAAGCGCTGGGTGGATATTGTTCAGCGCGGGATCTCCCAGCTATCCGAATACGACCAAGAGCGAATATGGGGCAAGACGGCCACGGAAGTTTACCGGCTCTGAGCGATGCGATGTGCGAGTTGTCCTTCACCTTCAAGCCTGGAACGATGTGCCCACAATCCGAGGCCAGGATTTGATATGAAGAAAATCTCCTCTCCGCCGACGGCGTTATATCCATCTCTAAGCTTGTCCGGGTTGTAGATGGAGGATAGCTGTCGAAGGTCTCCAGACCGAAAGCCAACACTTTCGATTTCCTCACGGCGAAGCGAACCGGCGGCATAGGTTATCGAGAAACGCCCTTCAGACGAACCATGGATTAGGTGAGCAGCCGCGCTGAGATCCTGTGCAAGCTCGGGATTCCGCTCGACGGCCTGCAGGGTTGCTTGCGTTCCGCGATAACCATATTTTCGAATCAACCGGTCGATGACCGCGTCCTCACCGAATTCCTTGATCCCCGGAGCGAGCACAATCAGTTCTCCGCCGTCAGCTAAAGCCATTCGCGTACGATAGATCGCTTTATTGCCCAGCCATGTGCTCTTGTACTCTTCTGGATTCAGATAGACTACAACCTTCGAGAGCGGCTTCTCCAACATTTCGAAGTTCATTCTCAGACTCAAGGCTGATGCTTCCCGAAAACATTTCGTGTCATCGCCAATATAGATGCCGCGCGTGACCAACTGGCCGTCGAGATCGCGGCCGACCACGGTGAGGACATATAGGATTGGCAAGTGCGCCAAAAATCGATCCGCAGCGTAGTTGAGGACGCGGCGTACTGGGGTATCCACTCGGCCCATGATTCGCTCCATTCCGTAAACGGCGCCGAGATAGTGGCTGCGATTAATGCCGTTTGGGCCGCCTGTTCCCACCAGTATGTTCTTATTGTGATTCGCCATGCCGACTACCTCGTGAGGCACGACTTGTCCGACCGACAGAATCAAATCAAAATCACCGTGGCTGATGAGTTGATTCACCTCCACCGGCCAGCAGTAGTCGAGTTTGCCCTCAGATTGCTCACGGATGAAGTCACTCGGGACCTCGCCCAAGTGTGCGATATCCTGCCGCCAGTCATGTCGCCGGAAAAGTGAGATTGGCACTCTCCCAAACATCCCGCTCATCTGGGCTTCGGTCATGGGGGCATGCGTGCCAAGTGCCGGCAGCACGCTCCGCAGACGATCACCGTAGTAGTCGTAGATGTACTGAGTGAGTTCTCCGGCACGCGAATGGAGCCGACTGTAATCCGGCGGAACTGCCAGCACTTTCCGCCGCTCCCCTATCTTTCCTAGAGCGTCGAATACGAATCCCCGAAGCTGTTCAGAAGTGAGCTTCGCGTCAGGGCCGCCGACGTCAAAGTAGAGGCTCATAATTTGATGAGTAAGAGCGGTCTGCTCAACAATAGATTCACCAAAGACTACGGTGCCTCGCGGAGGAAATCAAGGAGAGCTATTGTTTCGAGATGCTTCAAGGTGTTTGATTGACGTGGTGCCCGGAATCGGCAGGACAACCAGGGAGTGGAGATCCGACACCCACCCGCTGCTAACTTTTGTGATCGCAACTCGCCCGAAGCTAAGGTAGCCAAACAGTTAGTTCGGCTTCGAGTTGCACGTATGGCGGTGGTAAACTGCGCCTATGGCCGCGAAAAAGAAAACCAGGAAAAAACAGACGAGATCGACGAAGAGAGCCGTCGGCAGGAAAGTGATGCCAGCGAAGAAACGAGCTGAGGGGGCCGCAATTGTTAGGAAGAAATCGGCGAAGAAGAAGCGAGTTCAGAAAAAACCAGCTCAGAAAAAACCAGCAGTCCAAAAGAAGGCCGTTCGCAGGAAGCCAATCAGGGCGGTAGTTGCGCCCAAGAGGCGGAGCCGAAAGAGCCCGATTCTCGGTGGGCTCGCGTTCTCCCGGGAGGAGTCGAGATCCCGTTTAGGCGGGTCGGGAGATTTGCAGGGATTGTCCGACGTCGAAGGTGCGGATTCGGAGAGCGTGGACGAGTTGCTTGAGGAAGGAAACGCGTTCGAGGCGGATGTAGTGGCGGGCGTAGAAGAAGCCGCGAACGCCGATGAGAAGGAAGTGCGGACGCATGAGGTTCCCGAGGATGACGTACCCGATGAATATCTGGAGAAAGATTAAAGATTACGACTAAAGATTAAGGACGGTCACCAAAAAGTTGGGACCACGTACTGGAGATCGCAGCGCATCCGTGCCGAATAGAATCAACTAACTTTCACGCCCCTAAACAGTTTCAAATCTTGTCAGGTTCAATCTAACTGAGATGCTCTCTTAGAAGCCCACCTGACTGCCTTGCCTAGTGTCATCCGGCCTTCGTGCTTGGCGCGAAGGCCGGCGGTTCGCTCAGAAACACTATTCCCCGGGAGCTCTATGAGACACACTCTTGACAGGATTTTCAGGTTTGCGGCGGTCGGCGTCCTCTTTCTCGTCTCGGCGGTACTTGGTGCAGGCGCTGACGCTTCTGCCGGGACCATCACCTCGCGTTACGGCGAGGTCGACGGTGTCAATCTGCACTATCTGTCGGCCGGTCATGGCCCGGCGGTGATCCTGTTGCACGGATACACCCAGACCTCGCGCATGTGGAAGCCGATCATCCCGCTGCTGGCAGAGAAATTTACCGTGATTGCACCCGACCTGCCAGGAATCGGCGACTCGGGGATTCCGAAGGATGGCTTGGACATGAAGACCGCCGCCATCCGCATCCATGCCCTCGCCAAATCGCTGGGTATCGAGAAGGCCAGAGTCGTCGGACACGACATCGGCCTGATGGTCGCCTATGCCTACGCCTCACAATTTCCGGCGGAAACAGAAAAGCTGGTAGTGATGGATGCTTTTCTGCCGGGTGTAGCCGGATGGGAGGACGTGTATAACAATCCGGGCATTTGGCATTTCCGCTTCAACGGGCCGACCCCGGAAGCCCTGGTACGCGGACGCGAGCGAATTTATTTCGAGCACTTCTGGAACAACTTCGCGGCCGACAAGACGCACTCGATTCCGGAGGCCGATCGCGTCGTGTACGCCGCCGCCTATGCTCGTCCTGGGCGCATGCGCGCAGGCTGGGCATATTTTGTTTCTTTTCAACAAGCGGCCAAAGATTTCGCTGAACTTTCTCAGACTAGGCTGACCATGCCGGTGCTGGAAATCGGCGGCGCGAAAGCAAACGGAGATGTGTTGGGGCGGCAAATGAAGCTGGTCGCATCGGATGTGACGATTGTGATTCTGAAAGACACCGGACACTGGGTTCTGGAGGAACGGCCCAAGGAAACCACTGACGCGCTTATGAAATTTTTGTGAAGATTTGCTGGACGCTGCGCGGATGAAAGGCTATGAAAGCGATCTACATCCAACAGCATGAAGTGGCTGATCTGAAGGTCAGTGAGTTACCGAAGCCGGCGCTCAGCGGCAGCGATGACGTGCTGGTGAAAGTCGAAGCGTCCGGCATTAATCCAAGCCTCAACTACAGTGCCGGCAAAGTCCCGGCCCACAATGCGCGGAATCCCGGATGTACGGTCGCGGTGAACCCGAACTACTGTTCATGTCATCTACTAGTCTTCACGATTTTCGATCCGAGCAAATGGGGATGAATCATGTCTTCCTGGCCAGCGCCTAGTGCGCTCGACGCTGCTACTCAAGCCTTTCCGGTGCTGACTCCGGCTCAGATTGCCCGCCTTCGTCCCGGGGGCAAGTTGCGCAAGGTTGAGCCGGGAGAGATATTGTTTCGACCGAATGACACGGAAGTCCCTTTTTTCGTGTTGCTCTCCGGAAGCATGGAGATTGTGCAGCCGGGCATTGACGGCGAACGCCCGATTACAACCCACGGCCCTGGCGCTTTCACCGGCGAAATTACCATGATCTCCGGGCAGCGTTGCCTGGTCCTCGGACGGGTCACCGAGGCCGGCGAGTTTCTCGAAATCGCGCCCGATGAACGTCATCATGATGGGTTCGCGCCATTGCGCCAACACCCTGCGCCTGCGTGAGTTCCTTGGACGCAATGCGTACCCCTATACCTATGTGGACCTCGATGTGGACAAGACATCGCAAGCTCTGCTGGACCGTTTCGAAGTCAAAACCGGAGAAGTTCCGGTGGTCATATGTAACGGCCACACGGTGTTGCGAAATCCCTCACCCCAGGAACTGGCGGATTGCCTGGGGTTCAACGCCAGCATTGATCAGGGCCAGATGCGCGACCTGATCATCGTGGGCGCAGGCCCGTCGGGCCTGGCAGCGGCGGTTTACGCGGCTTCGGAGGGCCTCGATGCACTGGTAGTTGAGATTGAATCCCCCGGTGGACAGGCGGGATCAAGCTCTAAGATCGAGAACTACCTTGGTTTTCCCACCGGAGTCTCGGGACAGGAATTGTCGAACCGCGCCATCGCGCAAGCGCAGAAATTTGGCGCCAAGATGATGGTGGCGCATGGCGTAGTCCAGTTGAAATGCAGCCGACGTCCCTATGAAGTTGTGCTGGACAACGGCGCCGCGCTGACCGCGCGAGCGATTGTGATCTCAACGGGAGCCCAATACAACAAGCCTGCGCTGGCCAATCTTAAGAATTTCGAAGGGCAGGGAATTTATTACGGTGCGACCTACATCGAGTCGCAGCTTTGTGAGAACGAAGATGTCATCGTAGTGGGCGGAGGCAACTCAGCCGGGCAAGCCGCAGTGTACCTTTCGCAAACCGCGCACAGAGTCCACATGCTGGTGCGCTCGGGACAGTTGTCGGACACCATGTCTCGCTACCTGATTCAACGCATCACCGACAATCCCGCGATCGAGCTGCATTACAAGACAGAAATCGTTGGCTTGGACGGCGACCGACAGCTGCAGCGCGTCACCTGGAATCACCGAACCACCGGCGAAACATCAACTCACGACATTCGCCACGTCTTCATTATGGCGGGGGCGTCACCGCGGACCGAGTGGCTACAGGGCTGCGTTGCTATGGATGACAAGGGTTTCATTCTCACCGGGCGAGATCTGGATGGGTCAACGGGCATGGTTTCGCCGTCAGTCTGGCCGCTCGCCCGCGCTCCGCAGATGCTGGAAACCAGTCTTCCCGGAGTGTTTGCGGTGGGCGACGTGCGCGCGGGCAATGTGAAGCGGGTGGCGTCAGCCGTGGGCGAAGGCGCGATTTCCATAAGCCTGGTTCACCGCGCCCTGGCAGAGTTCTAGACCCGGAGGTGTTGGCAGAAGTTCTTTGCGAGGGACCAATGAATGCGAGATTCTCAGGCAAGGTGGTGTTAGTCGCTGGCGGCACAGGCGGATTGGGACGCGCCGTGAGCCTGGCGTTCCTAGAAGAAGGCGCAAGGGTAATCGTCACCTATCGTAATCAGAAAGAATTCGATGTCCTCGCGAGCGCAACCGGAGAAAACAGTTCAGTGCTCGAGGGCGATAGCGCGGATGTTACCGACGAAGCTGAGGTACAACAGCTCATCGATAGAATTCTGTCAGAACACGGCCGGCTGGATGCTCTGGTGAATGCGGTCGGCGGCTACGCTGGCGGCGTTCCTTTGTGGCAACTGGATAGCAAAGTGTTTGATCGGTTGCTGGCCCAGAATTTGCGCTCGGGTTATGTGTTGTCGCGTACCGTCGTGCCCGCGATGCTCAAACAAAAAAGCGGAACAATTATCAACGTCGCGTCGAAGGCTGCATTCGATCATGCCGCCGGCGCTGCCGCCTACGTGGCATCGAAGGCCGCGGCGGTGGCCATGATGGATTCGCTGGCAGCCGATCTCAAAGGTACGGGAGTCCGGGTCAACTCGATTCTGCCCAGCATCATCGACACCGAAGCCAATCGGAAAGCAATGCCCAGCGCCGATTTTGCGCAATGGCCAAAACCCGAGGACATCGCACGCGTGGTCCTGTTCTTGTGCAGCGATGAGGCCAAACTGATTCACGGCGCAGCCGTTCCGGTGTACGGAGGCAGTTGAGGGTTGGGTTCGCGGAAATGCCGTCGGCGTGGTTTCAACGGCGATGACTCTGGTATGGAGGTCTATATGTCAATTCGACCAATAAAGCGTGTGATTAAATCCAAGCCGACTCTCGAAGGTGCGGGTGTGCATCTGCGCCGTGCATTCGGCTTCGGAAACACCAAGGACTTCGACCCGTTCCTTCTGCTCGACGATTTTCGCAATGATGTTCCGGAGGATTATCTGGCGGGTTTTCCCTGGCATCCTCACCGCGGAATTGAAACCATCACCTACGTACTGGCCGGGACCGTCGAGCACGGTGACAGCATGGGGAACCACGGCGCCATCGCCGCCGGCGACGTGCAGTGGATGACCGCTGGGAGTGGCATCATTCACCAGGAAATGCCCAAGGGGGACAAGGCTGGCCGGATGCACGGCTTCCAGTTGTGGGCAAATCTTCCGTCCGACCTCAAGATGACCGCGCCGCGGTATCAGGAAGTGAAGGCGCTCGACATTCCCGAGGTCAAGGATGACGACGGAACCCACGTCCGAATCGTGTGCGGAAATTTCTGGGGCAAGAAGGGGCCGGTGGACGGAATCGCCGCCGAGCCCATCTACCTCGATGTCTCGGTCGCTCCAGGAAAGCGGAAAACTCTTCCGGTTGAGACTACCCGCCACGCCTTTGCTTACGTTTTCGCCGGGGCGGGCAAATTCTGCAACTCTTCCGGTCCGCTTGCGGTGCCGACGGAAGCCATCAAATGGCTGGACACCGCGCCTCCCGTGGAGGCGGATAACCGGTCGCTCATACTTTTTGATCGCGGCGATGAAGTGACGGTGCTGGCCGGGGACGAGGGTATCCGATTCCTTCTCGTCTCTGGAAAGCCGCTCGAAGAGCCGGTTGCATGGTACGGCCCCATCGTGATGAACACCCAAGAACAACTGCGGCAGGCTTTCGAGGAACTGGAAACGGGCAAATTCCTCAAGAAGTGACCTGCGACCAGGCATGATAAATTACGCAGATAGTTGAACCAGGAGTGCCAGCCATGGCCACACCGCTCACCACCTCGACCGTTTCCAATTCCAATTCTGCTGCTTGGCCGGCACTTCCGCTTGAGGAATGGAAGCCTACCTACCACAATCTGCACATGTGGACGCAGATCGTGGGCAAGGTCCGGCTGGCGTTGACCCCACTGGTCAACCACTGGTGGAACGTACCGTTGTATGTGAGCGCGCGGGGCTTGACCACTTCGCCCATCCCGTATGGGAAAGACGTTTTCGAAATCCAGTTCGATTTCATTGATCACGAACTGCTGATTGATCGCTGCGATGGGCTGCGCAAGACGCTGGCGCTTGAGCCGCGTACAGTTGCCGCCTTCTATTCCGAGTTCATGTCAACCCTGCGTTCGCTTGGCGTCGATGTCGCCATCCATGCCAAGCCGGTGGAGGTTCCCGACCCGGTCCCATTCGCTGAAGACAATCTGTACCGGGCCTATGACGCCGACGCGGCGCATCGCTTCTGGCGCATCGTGACTTCGTGCGATTCGGTTTTCAAGCAATTTCGCGCGCGATTTCTGGGCAAGAGCAGCCCGGTCCATTTTTTCTGGGGAAGCTTTGACTTGGCGGTGACTCGGTTCAACGGACGTCGCGCTCCCGAACGCCCGGGCGCCGATTCCATTACCCGCGAAGCGTATTCGCACGAAGTCATCAGCGCAGGTTGGTGGCCCGGATTGGGCTTGGACGGTCCTGCTTTCTATGCGTACGCCGCTCCTGAACCAGTGGGCCTGGCACAACAGCGTGCGCGCCCCGAATCCGCGTTCTACCATCCGGAGTTGAAGGAATTCATCCTGATGTATGACGAAGTCCGCAGCTCCCCAGCGCCCGAGCGAATGCTAATGGAATTTCTGCAAAGCACCTATGAATCCGCCGCCGCGCTTGCCGGATGGGACCGCGACGCACTGGAAGTAATCCAAACGGCGGCGTAACCCGCCAAGCAGAAACGGGGGTCAGAAGAAAAAGCCATGAACTGCAAACATACCGATCAAATCAAAATTCGAACCACCGACAAGCACGTCTGCGAAGACTGCGTGAAACTGGGCGACACCTGGGTCCACCTGCGACTCTGCCTGTCCTGCGGGCACGTGGGTTGTTGCGATTCCTCGAAAAACAAGCACGCAACCAAGCACTTCAAGTCTTCGCACCACCCTCTGATCCGCTCCATCGAGCCGGGCGAGTCCTGGGTATGGTGCTACGTGGATGAGATGTCGCCCGGCGAACTAGGTGCGGTGTAGTGATTCGCCGCTACTGAGTTCCGGACTTTAATTCTGTTGGGACAACCTCGGTTCCGGTCCGTCCAAACTGGAAGCGCAGCATCCACTCGCTCGCTGCGGGTCGGCCATCCACCGCAGCCGGTTTGAACTTCCAGCGGCGCGACGCCTCCAGCGCCTTGTTGGCAAAATATTTGCTCGGTCCGGGAGAGGCGAGAGTCGCAGCCGTAACTTCTCCAGCAGGATTTACCGCAACTCGTACGCTCACTCTGATTTTGCCCTGAATCGTCTTGCGCGCGCTGACGGAGACGTCGGGCAAAACTCGCTCTGCTACCGCACCTTGAGCGGCATGCGTTGGTTGACTGGCGCCAGGCGCAGAGTCAGGCGCTGAAGGTTGAGTTGAGACGATGCCAGTCGCAGTTTGTTGCTGTCCGGTCTGCGCAGGATTTTCCTGGTTCCCGCGGGTGGCCCATCTCAGAGCAAAAATCACTGCGAGTAGGACAACTGCTGCTATAAGCGCAATCACGCGGAGTGAGGAACGCGCAGGCCGCTTTGTCGGCTGAAGCACAGCCGGGGCAGCCGACGCAGGCCGAAGCCAATTCCTGATATCTGCCAGCGTGCATCTAGTCTTCGGGTCTCGCCGCAGGCATTCACGCGCGATGCGACGGAACGGTTCCGAGATGGTCTCTGCGTCACCGGGTGCAATCTGCCTGGAACCTTCGCGGATTTCGGGCCGCTGACTCAAGCACTTGACCAGCGTGACGCCCACCGACCAGATGTCCGCCGCGCGCGACGCCACGCCGTGTGCAACCTCTGGAGCATCAAAGGCGGTTGGCGGAAGCGCCTGGTACCCGGACTCGTTGACCGCGTGAATGCTATCGCTCGAAAGTTTTAGCTGGTCCCCAACCGCCATGATGTTTGGCGGCTTGATCCGGCTGTGCACGAAGCTTTTTTCGTGCAGGTACGAAAGCGCAGCCACCAGCGGCATAAGCGTCTCTCTTGCTTCCTCCGGCGAGAGCGCCCGTAGGGGCATCACTTGCGACAAATCTTCCTCTGCATATTCCATCACCACATATATAAGAGGAGTGCTGTTGATCTGGCACTGGCCCGCGTGAAGGACCCGAAGCAGATTTGGATGAGTCAACGTCGCAACAGTCTGCCAGCGGTTGACTTGCCGCTCGGCGTTCCCGGCGTCGGCGGACACCAGTTTTATTGCGGCGGCTTGCGGAGGCTGGCCGGGCAATTCTGTGCGGAAGACGTCACAACGTTCCGATCCGCCCAACCATTTCTGCAGCGGAAATTTCCCGTCAACAACTTGACCTTCCCAGTTTAAGCGCGCTACAGCGGTATTCATAGAATTGCCGGCAGAAGTATTCTATCCCGAGTAACGGCAGTCGCTCACGCCGACGTACCGGGTATTTCTCTATCTATGATTCCAGAACCGGGGTGGGGCAGCCTGAGTCGGGATGACGCAAAAGGTGGGCCTGCGCCAAACCCGGCGCTGATTGAATCAATCGCCGGTGCCGGTCGCCGTAAGAGTTGGCGTCGCAGAGGGTGTTGCTGCCTTACGCATCCGAATCTCTGCGCCATTGCGTTCAAACGAGACTTCGTCCATCAGCTGATTGATGAGGTAAATTCCCCGGCCGTGCTCGGAATGGAGGTTCTCAGCGGCCAGCGGGCTGGGAACCGCGCTCGGGCTGAATCCCTCTCCCGGATCACGCACCACGATCATTACATCTGACGATTCGGTGCAGGCCACGCAGCACTCCACTTTTTTCGTGGGATCATTGTTGCAGCCATGGACGATGGCATTTGCCAAGGCCTCGCGCAGTGCCAGCTCAACCTGATATTCATTTCCTTCCGCGCACTTCATCTCACGGGCAATTTGCATGACTCCGTCCACGACCCCTGAGATTGCGTTGGGGTCGGCCGGAATCGTCACGTCCAACTTGCAGACGGAACACGCGGGCAGCAGCCCGCTCAGCCGGTTCACATGCTCCAGCGCATGCTGCAGGTCTGAAATTGTCCGGTCTCTCTCCGCTTCCGCTTTGTCCCGCTCGTTCAGGACTGCGCGCAGTTCCAGTAAATTTTTTCTCAGTTCAAACTGGGCTTGCACCTGACGGCTCAATGCCATGAGTGCGTTTTCCTGACTAGGCGTCAAGTGCCGTGGGACCACGTCCACCACGCACAGCGTTCCCAGCGGATAACCGTCCGCGCTGGTGAACGGCGCGCCCGCATAGAACCGAATCTTGGGATCGGACACGACGAAAGGATTCGAACTGAACCTGGGGTCTTTGGTCGCGTCCGGCACGACAAACAGGTCCGACTGCTGGATTGCTTTCGCGCAGAACGCAACTTCGCGCGGAGTCTCGGTCAGGCTCACGCCAACTCGCGACTTGAACCACTGGCGGTCAGTGTCGATCAATGAGATCAGCGCAACTGGTGTTTCACAGATATGCGACGCCAAAATCGTAAGATCGTCAAAAGCTTTCTCCGGATCGGTGTCGAGAATCTTGTAGCTGCGAAGCGCCTCCACCCGCGCCTTCTCATTCCCATTGGCGTCGGTTTCCATGAGACCTCCTTCTTACTTATCGGACCGTCGCTAGTGACGCCGTAAGTTTAACGCTTTTGAGTCGGAGAATGTGAATCCGCGCCGGGGGGTCGTGTCAAAAGGGTGGGGAAGCCTCCGGAAAAGTTGTCCCCCAATCCGATTACCAAAGTCCAATCTGCTTCTGTTACTTGTCCACTTTTTCTGGACAGTCGAGAATTTCTATCAGCACCTGGCACGATCCGGGCCTTCGGGATTCGTTTGCACTGCTGGCGAACCCCGGCTTTACCACACGCCGGTAGAGGACGGAATGGGGTGCAATTTCATTATTAGGGGAGAATGATGCGAAAATTTATCGGCGTTGCCGTTTTGATTTGCATGACTTCGATGTTGGCAATGGCTGGGGAAGCCCACCTGCCTGAAGTTTACGGCGGCTATCAGTTCACCAGCACCGACGGTGGCTGGCATGCCAGCGGCTGGAACACAGCCGCGAATATGTATATTTGGAAGAACCTGGGCGCGACCGCGGACTTCAGCGGCGTGTACGCCTCCGGCCAGAGTCTCTATACCTACACTTTTGGGCCAGTGGTTTCCAAACCGAAGGGCAGTTTCTCGCCCTATGCGCACGCTTTGTTTGGCGGCGCTCATGCAGCTGCTGGCGGCCTTGGAAACAGCGGTATGGCCATGATGTTCGGCGGTGGTCTGGACTTCGGAAAACACAAGCTGGTTTTCCGCGCCGTCCAGGTCGATTGGATGCTCCTCCGCTTTAACGGCTCCACCGACAAGAACAATGTGAGAGTGAATACCGGGTTCCTGTACCGGTTTTAGTAGGTCGGAAAATATGAAATGGGCGGCCTCACCGGGCCGCCTTTTTTATTTGCCCGTAAACTGCTGTGGTGCATGGGTCTG
>WNFG01001553.1_pt1 | contig 21062 bp, 19 predicted proteins | sample 5400431 | NCBI WGS metagenome assembly WNFG01 (sample SAMN13153346, study PRJNA577476) | soil metagenome | isolation source: 120 cm saprolite under Douglas fir tree site 2 hole 3 replicate 2 | place: USA:California | collected 2015-04-18 | reverse complement strand
CGAGGAGGGCGCCGAGCTCGCGCACCTCGTCCTTGAACAGCTCGCGGAGCGGCTCGACCAGCTTGAAACGCATGTTCGGAGGCAGGCCGCCCACGTTGTGGTGGGTCTTGATCGTGGCCGACGGGCCCTTGAACGACGACACCGACTCGATGACGTCCGGATAGAGCGTCCCCTGGGCCAGCCACCGGATATGGCCGCCAAGCGGCTCGCCCCGGGTGTCAACCGGGGTTCACACCGAGGCGCCCGGGTGCGCCCGCTCCCAGAGCATGCGCAGCCCCTCGAGCTCCAGGCCACGCAGCTCACCACGCGGTCCGGAGGCTGGCACCACATGGCCGCCCATAAGATAGCCCATGGCCTGCATGCCGTAGCAGAAGCTGAAGCCTTCTGCCATTTTCGCCCGAGCCATCGAGAGCGATGCGGCCTGCTGCAACGGATGCGACAGATGCGGGAACTTGGAGCGAGGAAGATCGGAGGGTTACGCGGAAGCCCTTGAAATGCCGAGAGCCAGTGGCCGATTACGAATCAGTTGCTCTGCCACTGAGCTACCCCGGCGTTCGTGCGTAAACTCTACCATTTCCGGCGCGTTCTGTCTCGACTGGTCCACTCCGGTTCCAGTATTCGGCGCTCATTCGCGCTTTGCTGTGGGCAGAGATCCCCGCGCATCGTGAGCCAACTGGCGAAGTGGTGGCGACAGTCGTGGCCCTCGAGCGCAGACCCGGCAGCATCGTCCCCAAACCGGAGCCGACCCGGCGGGCGCCGGATGTGAATCAGTATTCCCCGCGCCCCACATTCATCGATGCTTCCGCAACGGTGAAGACCCGGATCGGTGCGACGAAGGCGCCCAGGACACGATCCGGCGCTGGAGCGGGGCCCGCTTCGCGCGCTCCAGACACGCCTCGATCACGCGCGCGGAGGGCGGAGGCATCAGCTGGACGATCGCGTTCACTGGCCGACCCGCCCGGGCGGGGGCGGCACATCCGCCGGCCCGGGCAAGATCGCGGTGTACGCCGGCAACGATCCCCGGACCACCGGGATCTGGTTGCCCTTGGAATACATGCACTGCATGTAGCTCAAGAAGCTCGAGATGCCCAACCGGGTCACGGTGCACTAGCCATCGCAACCCTCGCCCGGCGCTCGGTGGCGTACATCACGCGGGCCGCGCCGCCCGGTGCTACGGTGACCGCGGAGGGAGCCGGCCGTGCTGAGAGCCCTGATGGTGGCGGCGTCGCTCGCATTGCTGCTCGCCCGGGACTGGTGGCCTTCAACTACCCCTGCCCGACCGCTCCCCGCGTGTGCCGGACCGACTACGGGCAGTGCCGCCTCAGGATCGGGATCCGGCCCGGCACGCCCTGTCAGTGCTGGGCGTCGAGCAACGGGCTCCGGTATCCGGGGGTCTGTATCCGCTAGCCGCGGCCGGCGTGGCTAGCGGCGCTTGCCGCTCTGCTGCTGCACCTGCTCGAGGGCCTCGCGCCGCTGCTTCTCGGCGTTGAGCTCGTCGGTCAGCTGCTTGACCTTGGACTGGACGACCCCGCGCTCGTCGGCCAGCCGGACCTTGAGGCTCTCGATCTCGGCGCTCTGCCGACCGCCCTCCCACCAGGAGAGGGCGGCCGCGCCCACGGCCAGGCCGATCAGGAGCGCCACCAGGGAACCGAGCACGCTCGAGCGATCCATGGCCGCCCTCCTCTCAGTGCTTCGCCATGGCGGGGGCCGTCGCTCCCACGCCCTCGACCTTGATGCGCATGGCGTAGAAGGATCGCCACACGAAGATGACCGAGATGACGAAGAACACCGCCGCGAGCACGTTGGTGAAGCCGGCCCCGCGCTCGGCGGTGACCGAGACCGCCAGCTCCACCGCGAGCAGGCCGAACAGGGTGGTGAACTTGATGATCGGGTTCATCGCCACCGACGAGGTGTCCTTGAACGGGTCGCCCACCGTGTCGCCGATGACGGTGGCCGCGTGGAGCGGGGTCCCCTTTTCCTTCAGGTCCACCTCCACCACCTTCTTGGCGTTGTCCCACGCGCCGCCCGCGTTGGCCATGAAGATCGCCTGGTAGAGACCGAACAGGGCGATCGAGATCAGGTAGCCCACGAAGAAGTAGGGCTCCACGAAGGCGAAGGCGAGGGTGACGAAGAACACGGCCAGGAAGATGTTGAACATGCCCTTCTGGGCGTACTGGGTGCAGATCTCGACCACCCGCTTGCTGTCGCTCACCGAGGCCTTGGTGACGCCCTCGAGCTTGATGTTGGCCTTGATGAACTCCACCGCCCGGTAGGCGCCGGTGGTGACCGCCTGGGTCGAGGCGCCGGTGAACCAGTAGATGATCGCGCCGCCGCTGATGAGCCCCAGCAGGAAGGGGGCGTGCAGCAGCGAGAGCTTGTCCAGGTTCTGGGTGAGGCCGGCGGTGAGCAGCACGATGATCGAGAAGATCATGGTGGTCGCGCCCACCACCGCGGTGCCGATCAGCACCGGCTTGGCGGTGGCCTTGAAGGTGTTGCCGGCCCCGTCGTTCTCCTCGAGCAGGTGCTTGGCCTGCTCGAAGTTGACGTCGAACCCGTACTCCCTCTTGAGCTGCCCCTTGATGCCGGGCAGCGTCTCGATCACGGACAGCTCGAACACGGACTGGGCGTTGTCGGTCACCGGACCGTAGGAGTCGACCGCGATCGTCACCGGCCCCATGCCGAGGAAGCCGAAGGCGACGAGGCCGAACGCGAACACCGCGGGCGCGGCCATCAGGCTGCCGAGCCCGAGGGTGCTCACCCCGTAGGCGATGCTCATCAGGAGCACCATGGTCAGGCCCAGCCAGTACGCGCTGAAGTTGCCCGCCACGAGGCCGGAGAGGATGCCGAGCGACGCCCCGCCCTCGCGCGCGGAGGTGACCACCTCCCGCACGTGGGCCGAGCTGGTGGAGGTGAACACCTTGACGAACTCGGGGATGATGGCCCCCGCGAGGGTGCCGCAGGTGATGACGCTGGAGAGCTTCCACCAGAGACTGCCGTCACCGAGGTCGGGGATCATGACGTAGGACGCCGCGTAGGTGAGCACCACCGATACGATCGAGGTCACCCACACCAGGCTGGTCAGCGGGGCCTCGAAGCTCATCTTGGCCGCGGTGGCGTAGCGCGCCTTCGCGAAGGCCTCGTTGACGAGGTAGGAGGCGCCGCTCGCCACGATCATGATCACGCGCATCACGAAGATCCACACCAGGAGCTGCACCTGCACCAGCTCCTTGGGCACCGCGAGCAGGATGAAGGTGATCAGGGCCACCCCGGTGACCCCGTAGGTCTCGAACCCGTCCGCGGTGGGGCCGACCGAGTCGCCCGCGTTGTCGCCGGTGCAGTCCGCGATGACGCCCGGGTTGCGGGCGTCGTCCTCCTTGATGTTGAACACGATCTTCATCAGGTCGGAGCCGATGTCGGCGATCTTGGTGAAGATGCCGCCCGCGATGCGGAGCGCGGCGGCCCCGAGCGACTCGCCGATGGCGAAGCCGATGAAGCACGGCCCCGCGTAGTCGCGCGGGATGTAGAGCAGGATGCACAGCATGATGAACAGCTCGACGCTGACGAGCAGCATGCCGATGCTCATGCCCGCCTTGATCGGGATCGCGTAGACCGGGAAGGGCTTGCCCGCGAGGCTCGCGAAGGCGGTGCGGGAGTTGGCGAAGGTGTTGATGCGGATCCCGAACCACGCGACACCGTAGGAGCCCAGGATGCCGATCACGCTGAAGAGCAGGATGATGAAGACCTTGATGCCCTCGAAGTGCTGCAAGAACCCGAAGTAGAAGACGATGATCACCGCGATGAACAGCTCGAGGATCGCGAGGAACTTGCCCTGGGTGATCAGGTAGGTCTTGCAGGTCTCGTAGATCAGCTCCGAGATGTCCTTCATCGACTGGTGCACCGGCAGGTTCTTCAGCTGCGAGTAGATCACCAGGCCGAAGCCCAGGCCCAGGAGGCAGACCAGCAGGCCCCACTGCAGCATGGTGCGCCCGCTCATGCCCACGAAGGTCGCCTGGGACAGGTCGGGGAGCTTGAGCGACGCCTCGCCTCCACCCTGGTGCGGCGCGGCCACCGCGGCCGCGGGCGGGGCGGAGGTCTGAGCCAGCGCGGCCGGGGCCAGGCCCAGCGCGCACACGCCCACGACGAGCAGCACCCAGACGAGCGCGATGAGCGCGCGTCGGGGCAAGGGCCAGATCGCATCCATAGTCCGAATCTCCTCGTTGAGCCAGTTTCGAAGGGCGGGTCACGGCGGCGCGGTCGGCCACCGGCCCAACGCGTGTTTATACCGCAGCCGCCCGCCTCCGTCAACGCGGCGCGTTGCGCCGCGGGCAAGCCCGCCTAGTCGCGCAGGAGGGCCTCGATCTCCTCGCGATGCGCGCCGAAGCCGTCGAACATGCGGTCGCCGATCAGGACGGTGGGCACGCCCAGGCGTCCCGCCCGGGCGAACAGGTCGAGGCTCGCCTGCGGATCCCGGCCGACGTCGCGCACGTCGACCGCGACGCCGCGCGCCTGGAAGAACGCCAGCGCGGCCTCGCCGTCCGCGTTGCCTTCCATGGTGAAGACGAGCGCTTTTTTCACCGGGGCCACGATATCACCTCGACCTTGACGCTCCAACGTCCGGTTTGCTAGCATCCGCGACCGGTCAGAGAGACGTGAGCCGGATCGACCTCGTGGACACGATGGCCACCGCCAGCGGCTGGACCAAGGCCGGCGCCGATCGCGCCCTGCGCGCGTTCCTCGCCGCGGTGCGCGGCTCGCTCAAGCGCGGCCAGCCGGTCACGCTGGTCGGCTTCGGCACCTTCTCGGTGAGCCGACGCAAGCCGCGCAAGGGGAAGAACCCGCGCACCGGACAGCCGATGCACGTGGCGGGCGGACGCACACCTCGCTTCAAGCCGTCGAAGGAGCTCAAGCGCGCGGTGCGCTAGGGATTTTCTCTGCTTGGCTAATTCTGGCCACGGGTAAGATAGGGGCAGTGCGCGTCATCCCGGCCCTCATCGTCAGCCTGACCCTCTCGATCATCGCCGCACCGGCTCTAGCCCAGACCAGCAGTCAGAACAGCCGGCCGCCTGCCCTGAGCGCGGAAGCCGTGCTCCTCCTCGACACGCAGGGCCGCGTGGTCTTCGCCAAGAACCCCACCGAGTCCCACGCGCCCGCGAGCCTCGTCAAGCTCATGACCCTCTATCTCGCCTGCGAGGCGCTCGAGGCGGGCCGGGCCCAGTGGGAGGAGCCGGTGGTGGTGAGCCACCGCGTCGTCCTGACACCCCGCTACCGCATGGGCCTCCGGACCGGCGAGGCGGTGCCCCTGCGCACGCTGCTCGAGGGCGTGGCCATCGCCTCCGCCAACGACGCGGCCGCCGCGGTGGCCGAGCACCTGGGCGGCACCGAGGAGGCGTTCGTGGCCGCGATGAACGCCAAGGCCGAGGAGCTGGGCCTGACCCACACGCGCTACGCCAACCCCCACGGCCTGCCCGATCCCAACCAGCGCACCACCGCGGAGGACCTCGCCAAGCTCGTCGGGCGGCTGCTCGACGACTATCCGGCCTCACGCCCGCTCCTGGGCGGGGCGACGTTCGTGTATCGCGGGCGGGTCTACAGCCGGAACATCCCGCTCTTCCGGGATCCGGGCGGCGTGCAGGCGCTCAAGACCGGCTTCACCCGCGAGGCGGGTTACAACCTCGCGATCTCGGCCTGGAAGTCGGGCCAGCAGTTCGTGCTCATCACGCTGGGCTCCCAGACCCGCAGCCTCTCCTTCCGCGACGCGAAGGCCATCCTCCGCTACGGCTTCTACGAGACCGGCCTCGAGGCCACGCCCCCACCGGCGGCGCCGCGGCGACCCACGAAGCCGGCGCCCCCACGGCGCCCCGCCCAGCGCGGCCCGCGGGCGGCCCTGTCCGGAGCCGGCTAGGATGGCCACGCCCCGGGCCGTCGTCTTCGACGCGTACGGAACCCTCTTCGACGTTCACTCGGTCGTGGAGGCCGCGCGAGCGGTGACGTCGGACCCGCAGACGCTGTCCCTGCTGTGGAGGCAGAAGCAGCTCGAATACACGTGGCTGCGCTCGCTGATGGGGCGCTACGAGGACTTCTGGCTGGTGACCGGTCAGGCCCTGCGCTTCGCGCTGCGACGGCTCGGCGTCGCCGCGGGTGAAGCCCAGATCGAGTCGCTGATGGAGGCCTACCTCGCCCTGAGCCCGTTCCCCGAGGTGCCGGGGGCGCTCCGCGCCCTCCGGGGCACGCCGCTCGCCATCCTCTCGAACGGCTCCCCTCGCATGCTGGAGAGCGCGGTCCGGTCGAGCGGGCTCGCGGGCGCCTTCGACCACGTCCTCTCGGTGGACGCGGTCGGGGTCTACAAGCCCTCTCCGCGGGTGTACGAGATGGCCCCCCGGGCGCTCGGGCTGACCGCGGGGGAGATCGTCTTCGTGTCGTCAAATGGCTGGGACGTGGCGGGCGCCGCCGCCTACGGATTCACGACCTGCTGGTGCAACCGCGCCAACGCCCCCGCCGAGGAGCTGGACCTGACCCCGGACTACGAGGTGGACCGCCTGGACGCCATTCCGGAGAAGCTCGGACTCTAGCGGCGGAGCGTCCTGGGGCGCCGGGCGGGGTCAGGACGGTCCGTGCGCTGCGAAACGGGTCCTACTACTTCTTGGCCAGGCGCTTCCGCTTCACGTATGCCCAGATCTTCTTCGTCATCTCCGAGGGGCCGATGGGCTTGGAACCCATGACCGACTCGAGCGTGTCGTCGCAGCCCTTGAAGTTGATCGCGTAGCCACCAAACGCCAGCTTCTTCTTCGCCATCCGTCATTCCTCCCTCGTTAGGTTATTGGGGGTGCTGCCCGGCGCCCCCCGAAACGGCCAGGGGTATTATGGCCAAACTCCGAGGGAGAGAAAAGGGGAAAATACAATCCCTAGGGGGTCTCCACGAGGGAGAGACTACCCGGTGGGGGTATACCCCCGGGGGGATCCCCCCCAGCCTCTCAGCCCCGTCCGGCGAAGGCCGGCATCACGTCCCGCGCGAACCAGCGGAGCTGCTCCTTGAACTCCGCGGGCGGAATGCCCTCGGCCCAGTGGATCATGCACTGGTCGAGGCCGGGGTAGCGCGCCTCCACCTCGCGGATGGTCTCGATCACCTCCGCGGGCCGCCCGACCAGCCACGCCTTCTGCTCGACGCCCTCGCGCAGGGTCGGCACGCGCGCGGGCGCGCCCGGCGTGCCCCACGAACGGCCCTGCTCGTCGGCGTAGCGGACGAAGCCGAAGGGGGCGAACCACTTGTAGCGCTCGTCGTGGGCCGGCTCCAGGCGACGGATCGCCTCCTCGCGCGAGTCGGCGAGGTAGAGGCCCACGCCCCAGCAGAGATCCTCGCCCAGCTCCTTCGGCCGCCCGTGGCGCACGCAGGCGTCGCGATAGGCGCGCGCGACCTGATCGAGCACCTTCTCCCCGTTGAGGGTGACCATCGCCTTGAGGCCCATCCGGGCCATGTAGTCGATCGTCTTGCCGCTCGCGATCGGCATCCAGATCTCGACCGGCCGGTGGATCGGGCGCGGGACGCAGGTGACTTCGCGGAGGCGATAACCCCGGTAGTCCACGTCGGGCGGGATCACGAAGTGCTTGCCCCGGTGGCTCCACGACTCCTCGTTGAAGCACTTGAGGAGCACCTCCATCTGCTCCTCGAACAGCTCGCGGTTGGCCGCCGCGTCGAGGAGCGGCGCCCCGAAGGATTCGACCTCGCGGGTGTGGTAGCCGCGACCGACGCCCATGATAACCCGCCCGTCGGTGACGATGTCGGCCATGGCGTAGTCCTCGGCCAGGCGGACCGGGTGCCACATGGGCAGGATGTTGAAGGCGCAGCCGAGCTTGAGCCGCCGGGTCTGGGTGGCGAGCCACGTCGAGAGCATCACGAGGTTGGGCAGCACCTCGTAGCCCTCCCTCTGGAAGTGGTGCTCGGCGGTCCACAGGCAGTAGTAGCCCAGCTCGTCCATGAGCTGGGCGACCTCCTTCGAGGTCTGAAACGCCTCGACCAGGCGCTCGTTGGAATAGGCGCGCTGCTCGGTCGGGGTGCCGTGGATGCCGACGTTCTCCAGCTCGATCTGTCCCACGTAGAGGACCGAGAATTTCTTGATCACTTGGCTCTCCAGCCTCCGTCGACGACCAGGGTGTGCCCGGTGATGTAGCCCGCCTCGTCCGAGGCCAGGAAGCAGACCGCGGACGCGATCTCCTCCACCGTCCCGCGCCGGCCCGCGGGCGCGATCGCCCGCACCTGCTCGTCATTCACCGCCACGCCGCGTCCGCTCATGTCGGGAACGCCGGGGCCGAGGATCTCCTGCGAGTGGGCGCGGAGCCCGGTCAGGATCGGGCCGGGGGCCACCGCGTTGATCGTGATGCCGCGGGCCGAGTAGGTCACCGCCATCTGCCGGGTCAGCCCGACCACGCCGTGCTTGGACGCCACGTAGGCCGCGCCGCCGCCGGTGCCGTTGAGCCCGGCCACCGAGGCCATGTTGATGATGCGCCCGGCCCCGCGGGGCAGCATCTCCTTGAGCGCCCGCTTGCAGCCGAAGAAGACGCCGGTCAGGTTGATTCCGAGCACCCGGGCCCATACCGCGTCGTCCGTCTCGTCGACATTGAAGTAGCCGTCGAGGATACCCGCGTTGTTGACCATGACGTCGAGCGGCCCGAGCTGGCTGACCGCGGTCGACACCGCGCGATCGACGTCGGACGCGCGGCTCGTATCCGCCTGCACGCCCACGCCCTTTCCGCCCGCGCCCATGAGCAGGCGCGCGGTCTCGTTCGCGCTCTTTTCGTCGAGGTCCACCGCCGCCACGCGCGCGCCGCGGGCCGCCATCGCGAGCGCGATGCCGCGCCCGATGCCGGAGCCCGCGCCGGTCACCGCCGCTACCTTGTCTTGAAGGTCCACCGTCGTCTCCTCGGTCGGGGTCAGGTCTTACATTCCGACAATGTCGAAATGTAAGACCTGACCCCAGTCTAGATGGCCAGGGCGTAGCCGTCGCGGCGGGGGTCGGCGCCGGCCATGAGGGCGCCGGACTCCGGGTCGCGCGCGATCCCCTGCCCGCCGCCCACCACCCAGGACCAGTCGTCGATCACGTTGACCTGGTGCCCGCGACGGCCGAGCTCCGCGCGGGTCGCCTCGGCGATGCGCGACTCGGCGTCGAGCAGCCGGTCGCGGTACACCCGGATCCGCGGCGCCTCGATGGCCTCCTGCAGGTTCAGGCCGAACTCGAGGAAGTTGAGCAGCATCTGCGGCTGCGTCTGGAGGATGCCGTACGAGCCGGGCGTGCCGATGGAGAGCGCGAAGGCGCCGTCCCGGAAGACCTGGGTCGGCGACATCATGGTGCCGGACTTGCGGCCGGGCTTCAGCACGTTGGGCGACCCCGGATCCCGATCCGACCACTTGAGGATGTTGTTGAGCACGAGCCCGGTCCCCGGCACCGCGAAGCCCGAGCCGAAGGCCATCCCGAGCGTCTGGGTGACCGAGACCACGGTACCCTCCGCGTCGGCGCACGCGAAGTGCGTCGTCTGCTCGTTGACGAACTGCGCCGGGTGCCCTTCGCTGATCTGGCCGGCCAGCCGCTCGCGGCTGTGCCGCTCGCCCTCGCTCACCGCTGCGCGCGCCGGGTCGATGCGCGCCCGCTGCGAGGCCGCGTACGCCTTCGACACGAGGCCCGCGATCGGCGGCGCGCCCGAGTAGGCGAAGGCCAGCCGGTCCGCCGAGCCGAGCTTGATCGCCTCGATCAGGTGATGCAGGTAGTCGGGCGAGTTGTGGCCCCAGCCCGCGAGGTCGAAGCCCTCCAGGATATTGAGGGTCTCGAGCATCTGGAACGCCGAGAACGGCGGCGGCACCGAGCAGACCTCCCGGCCCCGGTACGGGATGGCGAGCGGCTCCCGCCACTCGGGCTTGAACGCGGCCAGGTCCTCGAGGGCGAGCCAGCCGCCGGCCTCCTGCACCGCGCGGGTGATGGCCTTGGCGATCGGCCCCCGGTAGAACGCCTCCGCGCCTCCCTCGGCCACCTGGCGAAGCGTCCCGGCCAGCTCCTTGTAGGTGACGATCTTCCCGGGACGCGGGCCGCCGTTGCCCAGGAAGAGGCGCTCCGCCTCGGCCGAGCGGGCCAGCTGGGCGCGCGACTGCTCGAAGAACTTCACGTTGGCGAAGGTGAGCGGCACCCCGTTCTCGGCCAGATCGATGGCGGGCGCGAGCACCTTCTGCCGCGGCATCGACCCGAAGCGCTCGAGCGCGGTGAGCCAGCCGCCCAGGTTTCCGGGCGTGGCGCACGACTTCGGCCCGCCCGCCAGCTCGTCCTCGGTGCAGCGCGCCGGGTCGGCGCCCCGCGGGGCGGGCCCGATGAAGTCGAGCACGTGCCGCTCCCGGGTGCGCGCTCGCGAGATCAACATGAGCCCGATCCCGGCCGCGCCCGACATGAAGGGCTCGACGACGTTCAGGGTGGAGGCGACCGCCACCGCCGCGTCGACCGCGTTGCCGCCTTCCAGCAGCACGCGGATGCCGGACATGGAAGCGAGGGGATGCGCCGAGGCCACGGCGCCTCGGGTTCCCATGATGGTCGGACGGTACGCATGGCGATGCGGCGGCATGAGGTCTCCTCCGGGGGTCACGGTTCGCGGCGATTCACCGGGCAATGGTAGGCTCTAGCCAAGATGGACGCAAGAATCCCCTCCCCGGAGCTAGCCGCCGCGCTCGCCCGCGCCCGCTACATGTACGTGACGACCTACAGCCGGGCCGGGAAGCCGGGCACCGTGCCGACCTGGCTCTGGCCGCACGAGGGCGACGTGTACTTCACGACCCGGCGCGACAGCCTGAAGGCGCGCCGCATCCGCAACGACGGCCGGGTGACGGTCCACGTGGGGACCAAAGCCGGCCCGGCCTTCGAGGGCCGCGCCGAATGGGTCGACGGGCGGGCGGACCTGGAAACCGCCCTGCTGTCCGACTACCGCCGCAAGTACTGGCTGCTGGTCCCGCTCTTCATGGGTCCCTTCATCCGGAAGGGGCTCGACACCCAGCGGAGCGTCCTGATCCGCATCACGCCCCAGATCCTTCCCCAGATCGCTCCGACGGCGGGCCCAGCGCCGCGCTGACCGCGGCGGCCAGCTTCGTCATGTCGAACGGCTTCTTGATCACCGCGTCGACCCGGCCCACCCCCGCCTCCACCGCGTCGGCCCAGCCGGTCAGCAGCAGGACCGGCAGCCCCCGGCGCCCGCTCTTGACCGCGCGCGCCACGTCCCAGCCGTTGACGTCCGGCATGCCGAGATCGGTGATCACGAGGTCGAACGGGTCGCGCGCGAGGTAGGCCAGCGCTTCCTGACCGCCGCCGGCCAGCGTGACCGAGTGGCCGTGGGAGAGCAGGAGGTCGGCCAGCACCTCGCGCACGTCGGCCTCGTCGTCGACCACCAGGATGCGGCCGTGGCGCCCCCCGTTCCCGCCGCTCCCGGGAAGCGCGGCGGCCTCGGCGACGGCCGCGGCGGGAATCCAGAAGGTCACCGTGGTGCCGCGGCCCTCGCCGCTCTCGAGCGCGATGTCGCCCCCGTGGCCGCTCACGAGGCCGTAGGCGACCGCCAGCCCGAGCCGCCGCACCCCCTTGGTGGTGAAGAACGGCTCGAAGGCGCGACCGCGCACGTCCTCGGGCATGCCGGGACCGGAGTCCGTGATCGAGACGAGCGCCCGCCCCGGCTCGCCCCAGGTCCGGATCAGGAGGCGCCCTCCGCGCGGGAGCGCGTCCGCCGCGTTCAGGATGAGGTTGGTGAGCACCTCGCGGAGCTCCGCGTTGCGCCCCGAGACCGGGGGCAGGGCGCCGGGCTCGAACACGAGCTCGATCTGCGCGCCGCGCACCTGCGCCTCGTGCTCCCAGCGCGCGCGCGTGAGGTCGATGCTCTCCCGCACCGTGTCGTTCAGATCGACCAGGGCCGCGCTCCCCCCGTGCCCGGCCCGGCTGAAGGCCTGGATGCGTCGCACCGTGTCGGCCGCGTCGAGGGCGGCCCGCTCGATGGTGCGGAGGGCCGAGCCCATCTCGGGATCGCGGTTGCGGTAGAGCAGGAGCTGGCTCCGCCCCAGCACCACCGCCATGAGGTTGTTCAGGTGGTGCGCGGCGCCCGCGGCGAGCTCTCCCACCGCGCGGAGCGTCGCCCCGCGCACGAGCGTGTCCTGGGCGGCCTGCAGCTCTTCCAGGGTGCGGCGCAGGTCGCCGACCAGGCGCGCGTTGTCCATCGCCAGCGCGGCCGGGCGGGCCAGCGCGGTAAGGGTCGCCTCGTCCCGGCCGGTGAACGGGCGGGGGCTGCGATTGAAGGCCCACAGCAGCGCGATCGGCTCCCCCGCCGCGTCGGTGACCGGGACCGTGACCATGCTCACGACGCCCTCCGCGGTGGCCCAGTCCGCGATGGCGGGCGGGCGCTCGAACCGGTCGTCCGCGAAGTAGTCATCGGTGCGGAACGGCCGCTTCTCCCGCAGGACCAGGCCGGCCAGGCCGTGGCCCGGCTCGAGGCGCATCGGCTGCACCGGGCGCCCGCGGGCGCCGACGGTGGTCACCGTCTCGAGCGCCCCGGTGCGCGGATCCACCCGCGAGCAGGCCGCGCCGTCGGAGCGGAGCAGCGCCGGGATCTCGCGCACCACCGCCTCGAGCGCGGTGATCACGTCCGGAGAGGAGAGGGTGTCGGAGGCGACGCGCTGGAACGCCTCGATCTCGGCCAGCCGGCGGACGGTCTCCGAGTGCAGGCGCGCGTTGCGGACCGCCACCGCCGCGGAGGCGGTCAGGGCCTCCGCGAGCGCCACCTCGGGGGCGCGGAACTCGCGGCGCTGTCGAGTCATGCCGGAGAGGATCCCGATCACGTCTCCGTCGAGCAGGATGGGCACGCAGAGGAGCGAGGCGAAGCCCTCGGCCTTGAACCAGTCCCGCTTCTCGAGTCGCCGATCCTGCTGCACGTCGGCGAGCGCCAGGGGCTTCCGGTGGGTGAACACCCAGCCCACCAGGGAGGAGCGCGTGGCCACCTGCTCCGGGCCGGCAGCGGCGAGCGGACGCGGCCCTTGTGGGCGGCGAGCCGTAGCACCTCGCCCGCCTCGTCGAGGAGCCAGATCCGCGCCACGTCCGTCTCGAGGCGGGTGCGCGCGATGTTGGCGAGGCGATCGAGCACCTCGGCGAGATCGAGCGTCGAGGTGAGCAGCCGGCTCGCCTCGGCGAGAACCTCCATCTCCTGTGGGTTCACGTCGCTCATCGGATCGGGCCGGGTCGGGGGTGGGCTATAGCGCAGGCCCCGACGCGGCGCCATCGCGCGGCGCGCCGTCCGGGGCGGCCTTGACCCCCCCTCCGTTTGGACGTAGCATTCGGACAGCCGTTCCCACGCGGGAGCTCGGAGATCCGGGCTGAGAGGGCAGCGGGGACGCTGCCGACCGCTACAAACCTGATCTGGGTAATACCAGCGAAGGGAGGCCCTGCATGTCCAACCAGAAGATCTATCTCTCCGCGTCCAACCCCTCGGTGCGCGTCCCGGTCCGCGAGGTCACGCTCTCGAACAACGAGCGCCTCCGGCTCTACGACACGAGCGGGCCGTACACCGATCCCGAGTTCACGCCCGACATCAAGCAGGGCCTGCCCCCGCTGAGGCGTCACTGGGTCCTCGCGCGCGCCGACGTGGAGCCGGGCGCGAGCGGCCGCTGGGGCCTGCGCGCCAAGCCGGGCCACCGCGTGACCCAGATGCACTACGCGCGGCGGGCCGAGATCACTCCCGAGATGGAGTTCGTGGCTCTGCGGGAAGGCATGAGCCCCGAGATCGTGCGCGACGAGATCGCCCGGGGGCGCGCGATCATCCCGGCCAACGTCAACCACCCGGAGAGCGAGCCGATGATCATCGGCCGCCGCTTCCTGGTGAAGATCAACGCCAACATCGGCAACTCCGCGGTCTCCTCCTCCATCGAGGAGGAGGTCGAGAAGATGACGTGGGCCACCCGCTGGGGCGGCGACACCATCATGGATCTCTCCACCGGCAAGAACATCCACGAGACGCGCGAGTGGATCCTGCGCAACTCGCCGGTGCCGGTCGGCACGGTGCCGATCTACCAGGCGCTCGAGAAGGTCAACGGCAAGGCGGAGGACCTGACCTGGGAGGTCTACCGCGACACCCTCATCGAGCAGGCCGAGCAGGGCGTCGACTACTTCACGATCCACGCCGGCGTGCTGCTGCGCTACATCCCGCTCACCGCGAACCGCGTCACCGGCATCGTGTCGCGCGGCGGCTCGATCATGGCCAAGTGGTGCCTGGCCCACCACCAGGAGAGCTTCCTCTACACCCGCTTCCGCGAGATCTGCGAGATCATGGCCGCCTACGACGTGTCGTTCTCGCTGGGCGACGGGCTGCGCCCGGGCTGCCAGGCCGACGCCAACGACGACGCCCAGTTCGCGGAGCTCGACACCCTCGGCGAGCTGACCACCGTCGCGTGGGAGCAGGACTGCCAGGTCATGATCGAGGGGCCGGGCCACGTGCCGATGCACCTGATCAAGGAGAACATGGACCGGCAGCTCGCGGTCTGTCACGAGGCGCCGTTCTACACCCTCGGACCGCTCACCACCGACATCGCCCCCGGCTACGACCACATCACCTCCGCGATCGGCGCGGCCATGATCGGCTGGTACGGCACCGCGATGCTCTGCTACGTCACCCCCAAGGAGCACCTCGGGCTGCCGGATCGCCAGGACGTCAAGGACGGGGTCATCGCCTACAAGATCGCGGCCCACGCCGCCGACCTGGCCAAGAACCATCCCAAGGCCCGCGAGTGGGACGACGCGCTCTCGCGCGCCCGCTTCGAGTTCCGCTGGGAGGATCAGTTCAACCTCTCGCTCGACCCGGAGACCGCGCGCTCCTTCCACGACGAGACCCTGCCCGCCGACGGGGCCAAGATCGCCCACTTCTGCTCGATGTGCGGGCCCCACTTCTGCTCGATGAAGATCACCCAGGACGTGCGCGACTACGCGGCCAAGCACGGGATCGCGGACGAGACCGCCGCGGTGGTACAGGGCCTGCGGGACAAGGCGGCCGAGTTCAAGAAGGCGGGCGGCCAGCTCTACGTGAAGCAGTAGACCGGAGCCCCATGAGCGGCTTCGCGGACTACGAGCAGTACGACGCCCTCGGGCTGGCCGACCTCGTGCGGCGCGGCAAGGTGACGCCCGCCGAGCTGCTCGAGGCCGCGATCGCGCGGGTGGAAGCGCGCAACCCGAAGGTGAACGCGGTGATCATGCCGCTCTACGACCACGGCCGCCGCGCGATCGCCGACGGGCTTCCCGACGGGCCGTTCCGCGGCGTGCCGTTTCTGTTGAAGGACCTGGGCGCCCCGCTCACCGGGACGACCATGACGCGGGGCAGCCGGTTCTTCGCCGACACCCCGCCGGCCACGTTCGACAGCGAAAACGTGGCCCGGCTCAAGCGGGCCGGCCTCGTGATCTTCGGCCGCACCAACAGCTGCGAGGTCGGCCTCTCGCTCACCTGTGAGCCCCGGCTCTACGGGCCCACCCGCAACCCGTGGGACCCCACCCGCATCTCCTCCGGCTCGAGCGGCGGGGCCGCCGCCGCGGTGGGCGCGCGCATGCTCCCGATGGCGCACGCCAGCGACGGCTTCGGCTCGATCCGCGCCCCCGCCGCGAGCTGCGGGCTGGTCGGGCTCAAGCCCACGCGGGGCCGCAACACCTTCGCGCCGGTCACCGGCGAGGGCCTCGGCGGCTGCTCCACCGAGCACGCGGTGACGCTCTCGGTGCGGGACAGCGCGGCGCTGCTCGACGCCACCCACGGCCCGGGGCCGGGGGATCCCTACACCGCCCCGCCGCCCGCGCGGCCCTACCTCGAGGAGTGCGGGGCCTCGCCGCGGCCGCTGCGCATCGCCTACACCACGCTGCCCCCCAACGGCGTGCCGATCGACCCCGAGAGCCTCGCCACGCTGCAGGAGACGGTCCGGCTCTGCGCCCAGCTCGGCCACCACGTGGAGGAGGCCGACCCGGAGATCGAGCGCGGCGTGGTGATCCCCACCTTCATCACCCTCGCCGCGGTGAACACGGTGGTGAACCTGTCGACCCATCCCACCGCGGGCCGGCCCGCGGTCGAGGGCGAGGTGGAGACGGTCACCTGGAACACCGCCCGCATCGGCGAGCGGACCAGCTCGGCTCACTACGTGCGGGCCACCCAGACCGCCCACCGGCTCGGCCGGCAGATGGCGGCCTTCCACTCGCGCTACGACGTGCTGCTGACCCCGGGCCTCGGCCAGCTCCCGGTCAAGCTCGGCTGGATCGACATGATGATGGACGACGTCGAGGAGTACTGGCGCCGCGTCTTCGCGTTCTCGCCGTTCACGGTCTGGTTCAACCTGACCGGCCAGCCCGCCATGATGCTGCCGCTCGGTCAAGCCAAGAGCGGCCTTCCGGTCGCTGTCCAGCTCGTCGCCCGCTTCGGCGACGAGGCTACGCTCTTCCGCCTCGGCGCCCAGCTCGAAGCCGCCCGCCCCTGGTTCGCGCGCAAGCCCGCGCTCGCCTCGTAGCGAAAAGAGTCGTTCACTCCACGCTTCGCGCTGGCTGGGGTCCCTCGCGAGCGACCCTCGCCCGACACCGGCCGGGTGGCGGCGGGGGCGGCTCCCGGGTGGCCGCGGAGTGGGCCCCCCGAGTCCGGTGCGCCGCTCGAAGAGCGGCGAATCCGGCGAGCGGGTGACGGAGACGGCCAGCCGGGAGCCGCCCCCGCCGACAGGACCCGGCCGCCTCGCGCGATGTCGCTCGCGAGGGACCCCGGCCAGCGCGGGACGAGCCGGAGCGCGGGATCGGCTAGCGCGGCAGGGCTTGGAGCAACGGATCCAGGTTCTTGGGGTCGGGCTTGAGGGTGCCGACGCCGTGGCTGTGCACCGCGGCCACGACCGCGTCGTTGACCGGGGTGGGAACGCCGAGGCGGCGGCCCTGCTGGCTCACGTAGCCGTTCAGGTACTCGATCTCGGTGCGGCGGCCCTTCATCACGTCCTGGAGCATCGACGGGCGGCCGCCGGTCAGGAACTTGACGCTCGCGCCCATGTCGGTCTCGACCGCGTCGATGCCCTTGCCCTGGGCGGCGTCGACGAAGCGCTGGGCCTCGATGCCGTAGATCGGCTCGACCTCGTAGCCGGATGCCCGACCGACCTTGATCACCTCGGCGGCCACGTGGATGGCGATGCGCCGGGGCACCGGCGCGGTGCGCACCTCCGCCGAGCCCAGGCCGCTCAGGCCCGCGAGCGGATTGGCCATGCAGTTGATCGCGAGCTTCGACCATCGCTCGCCCCACAGATTGGTGGTCACCTTGGTGCCGGCCACGTCGTTCATCACCTTCGCGAGCGCCTGGGCCCGCGGGGTGTCGCGGCCGTCGTGCTCGCCGATCTTGAAGCCGACCGCGCCGGAGTCGGTCCGCATCGCGTGGCCGGGCTCGTACATCCCGGCGCCGATGGTGATCACGCAGCCGAGGCAGCGATCCTTGCCCACCACCTGGGCCACCCGCTCGTCGTTGATCCCGTTCTGGAAGTCGACCACCACCCCGTCGGGCGTCTTGAGATAGGTCAGCGCCATCTGGGCCGCCCACTCGGTGTCGTAGGACTTGACCGCGACGAAGATCGCCTCGAACGGCGTCGAGACGCCCTGCAGCTCGTGGATGTGGAGCGCCTTCACCGGGATCGTGTGCTCGCCGCAGGTGCCGGAGAGCTTGAGGCCGCGACGCTTCATGGTCTCGATGTGCTCGGGCCACTGATCCACCAGCGTCACGTCGTGCCCGGCTCGGGTGAGGAGCCCTCCGACCACACAGCCGATCGCGCCCGCTCCGAAGACCCCGATCCTCATGCCCGTCGACTCCTCCGTTTGGAATACCGAAAGCACGTCGTGATGTGGTCGTTGACCATGCCGGTGGCCTGCATGAACGCGTAACAGATGGTGGGGCCCACGAAGCGGAAGCCGCGCTTGAGGAGCGCCTTGCTCATCGCGCGCGACGCGGCGGTCTCGGCCGGCACCTGCCCCATGGCGGTCCACGCGTTGACGACCGGCACGCCCTCGACGAACTGCCACAGATAGGCCGCGAGGCTGCCGTGCTCGTCCTGGACGGCCAGGACCTGCCGGGCGTTGGCCACCGTCGCCTCGATCTTCAGCCGGTTCCGCACGATGCCCGGATCCCGCATGAGCGCGGCGCGCCGGCGCCCGTCGAACCGGGCGACCTTGACCGGATCGAAGCCCGCGAAGGCCTTCCGGTAGTTCTCCCGCTTCCTCAAGATCGTGGACCAGGAGAGCCCGGCCTGGGCGCCCTCGAGGATCAGCATCTCGAAGAGGTGCCGGTCGTCACGCGAGGGGACGCCCCACTCGGTGTCGTGGTACTCGATCTCCAGCGGGCCTCCGTTGGCCCAGGCACAGCGGATCGGCACGGGTCTCCTAGACGGCGTCGGGATCGATGCCGTGCTCCTTGAGCTTCTTGCGCAGGGTGTTCCGGTTGATGCCGAGGAGCTGGGCCGCGCGCACCTGGTTGCCCTTGGTCTCCCGCATCACCGCGCGCAGCAGCGGCTTCTCCACCAGCCCCACCATGAGCCCGTGGAGGTTGGCGGAGGCGTGGCCGCGGAGGCCGCGCACGCACTCGTGCATCTTGCGCTCGATGATCTCCTCCAGCGACGCGTCGGTGCCGACTGCGGCCGCGGCCGAGACCGGGCCGATCGGCAGGTGCTCGGGCAGGATCGCCCCGGCCGAGGCCATGACCATGGCCCGCTGGATGACGTTCTCCAGCTCGCGCACGTTGCCCGGCCAGTCGTAGCCCATCAGCCGGTCCATCGCGTCGGCGGTGACCACCCGCTCGCCGAGCGACTCGGCGTACTTGGCGAGGAAGTGCTCCCCGAGCAGCGGGATGTCGCCGCGGCGATCGCGCAGGGCGGGCAGCGAGAGGGTAACGACATTCAGACGGTAAAATAGGTCCTCGCGGAAGCGCCCGCTCTTCATCATGGCCTCGAGGTCGCGGTGGGTCGCCGCCATCACCCGCACGGCCTCGAGGTCGCGGTGGGTCGCCGCCATCACCCGCACGTCCATGCGGATCAGCTCGTGGCCGCCGACGCGCTCGAAGTTGCGCTCCTGGAGCGCGCGCAGCAGCTTCACCTGCAGCTCGGGCGGCATGTCGCCGATCTCGTCGAAGAAGACCGACCCGCCGTGGGCCAGCTCGAGCTTGCCCAGGCGCCGCTCCTTGGCGTCGGTGAAGGCGCCCTTCTCGTGGCCGAACAGCTCCGACTCGAGCAGGGTGGCCGGGATGGCGGCGGCCGAGATGCCCACGAAGGGGCGCCCCGCGCGCCGGCTGTAGTGGTGGAGCGCCCGCGCCACCACCTCCTTGCCGGTGCCGGACTCGCCGCGTAGCAGCACCGAGACGTCGCTGGCCGCCACCCGGCCGATGGCCTTGTAGACCTCCTGCATGGTCGGGTGCCGGCCGACCAGCGCGCCGAACTCCCAGACCTCCTTCAGGCCGGAGCGGAGCGCGGTGACCTCCTGGGTGAGCCGCCGCGCGGTGAGCGCGCGCTCGGCGAGCAGGAGCGCCTCGTCCAGATCGAAGGGCTTGGCCAGGTAGTCGTAGGCGCCCTGCTGCATGGCCGCGACCGCGGTCTCCATGGTCCCGTGGGCGGTCATGATGACCACCTGGGCATCCGGGCGCTTGTCCCGCACCTGCTTGAGGAGGGAGAGGCCGTCGATGCCGGGCATGCGCACGTCGAGCAGGATGAGATCGAAGGGCCCGGCCTCGACCTCCTTGAGGGCCGCGGTGCCGTCCTTGACCGCGGTGACCTGATACCCCGCGCCCCGGAACCCCTTCTCGAGGACCCAGCGCAGGCTATCCTCGTCGTCCGCGATCAGGATCTGGCCGGTCGGGCGCTGATCGCTCATCGGGCGATCGGGAGGTAGCAGGAGACGGTGGTGCCCCGGCCGGGCTCGCTCGCGATCTGGATGGCGCCGCGGTGCTCGTCGATGATGCGGTGGCAGAGCGCCAGCCCGAGGCCGAGCCCCTTGTCCTTGGTGGTGAAGAACGGGGTGAAGAGCCGCGCCCGGGTCGCCTCCGGGATGCCCTGGCCGTCGTCCATCACCTGGATCTCGGCCATGCTGCGCTGCCCGTGGCCAAGGTCCACCTTGGCGAAGAGCGGGTTCATGCTGAGCCGGGTGACGAGGGTGAGCCGCCCGCCCCCGTCCATCGCCTCCACCGCGTTGCGCACGAGGTTGTGGAAGACCTGGAGGATCCGGTCCTCGTCGGCCAGGATGGGCGGCAGGCTGGGATCGTAGCGCCGGAGGATCTGCACGCCGCGCTGGCTCGCCATCTCCTCGGCGAGGAGGGCCACGCGCTCGAGCAGCTGGTGGACGTTGAGCGGGACCGGGCGGAGCGTCACCGGGCGGCCGATGTCGAGCAGCATCTCGATGATGCGGTTGACCCGGTCGACCTCCTTGAACAGCACGTCGGTGTACTCGGCGAGGCGCGGGTCGTCGCCCAGCTCCCGCCGCATGAGCTGGACCGCCCCGCGAATCGCCCGATCTGCCCGGCCGCGGCCAGCGTCTCCCCGCGCCGCACCTCGGACTCGAGCTGGTGCAGGCGGGTCATGTCGCGGATCACCGCCACCGCCGCCTCGACGTCGCCGCGCCGCGCGAGCGGGGCGGTGACGATGCTGACGTGCACCGGCCGCCCGTCGCCGCTCTCGATCACCGCCTCCGACTCGGATCGGCTCTCGCCGGTGGCGAGCGTGTCGCCCAGGTGACGCACCAGCGAGGTCTCCGGGGGGAAGATCTCCTTGAGCGCGCGGCCGACCGTCCGCCGGGCGGAGCGCCCCAGCAGCGACTCCGCGGCGGGGTTCCAGAGCATCACGCGGAGAGCGTCGTCGACCCCCACCACCGCGTCGGGGAGGCCGGCGAGAAGGCCCTCGTAGTCGAGGCGAGTCACCGGACGCTCAGACCGGTCCGGCGCTCATGCCAGCGCCAGGTCGGGAACCGCGTTGAGGTTGAGCGGAGCGCGCTCGCCCGCCTCGAGGCGATCGTGGCCGGCCGCCGCGATCATCGCCGCGTTGTCGG
>WNFG01011810.1_pt1 | contig 21068 bp, 26 predicted proteins | sample 5400431 | NCBI WGS metagenome assembly WNFG01 (sample SAMN13153346, study PRJNA577476) | soil metagenome | isolation source: 120 cm saprolite under Douglas fir tree site 2 hole 3 replicate 2 | place: USA:California | collected 2015-04-18 | reverse complement strand
GAAAACTATCAGCGACGCCCCGACAGCACCAGCACCGCGCGGTCGATGGCGTCGCGGAAGGCGTCGTCGAAGGAGACGCCGCTGATGTGCCAGCGCTGCTCGCGGCCGCGCCACTGGAGATGCCAGTGCGCGGTCCAGCCCAGCGCCGCTTCGGTCCACACCAGGGTGCCCGTGAGCAGGGCGTCGCCGCCGCTCGCTCGGGCCAAGTCCCTGAGGCGCGGCGCCGGCGTGGCGGCGATTCCGCCATAGGTGACGTGGCCGGCGGCGAGCATCGCCGCGCTCGGCAGGCGCACGGCGATGCCGCGCTTCGCCGCCGCCGCCGCCAGCGCTTGCCGTTCCCCTAGGCCGCGCTCGCCATCCTCGGCCAGGACGTAAGCCGCCGTCGCGTCGCGCACGTCGAGGAGCAAGGCGAGGCGCGGCCGCGGCGCGGGCCACGGCGCGCGGCCGAGCGAGCGCAGCGCCGCGTCGATCTTCTGCCGATCGAACGCGACGGTGAGATCGAACGGCCGGTCGCGCGTCCCCTGCTCGTCATGGACGGGGATGCCCTGCATGCGGTCCCGATAGTCGAAGCTCACGACGAAGCCGGCGGCCCCGGCCTTCATCGCCTCGACCGCGGGATCGCCGATGAGGCGCGGATCGCCCGACACCTTCACCAGCACCGATTCGAGGCAGAGCGCGAATCCCCGCGCCCGCTCCGCCTCGCCCTCGCCGGTGACGATCGCCTGCGCCTGATAGAGGTCGTCGGCAGCGGCGGCGGCGCCGCCGAGGATGGCCGCGGCGAGGACGAATGCCAGCGTGAGCGCATGGCGGAGCGGCGCAAGCGGGCGCATGGCGGCAGTGTGGCGCGGAATCCGATCGGGTTGAACACCGCTTGCGCGCTCCGGTGTTCGCGCAATCTTCATCTCCTCCCCCTTTGAGGGGGAGGAAGGGAGGGGGGTCGGATGACGCGGGCGGTCCGACTTCGCGCCAGCAGCGGCGCGGTGTCACCCCCAACCCTTCCCTCCCCCTCAAGGCCGGCGTAACGAACCCTTAACGGCGCAGCGATTAGCCTCCGGCGATCTGCGGTCGCGGCCGGCGTTGACGGTCGGCGCCGCCGCGCCCTGAGACGAGCACATTGGAGGGACTATGAGGATCACCGGATTGGCGGGCCTGGCGGCGGCGATGCTGCTCGGCCTGGCGGCTTGCGCCCCCGCGGCGACGACCGCCAGCAAGGCATGGCCCGAATTCCGCATGCCCGGCGCCGATTTCGCGGTGTCGCTGCCGGCGAAGCCGGAGGTCAGCCGGGACACCACGGCCAAGGACGGCAGCGTGTCGCGCTCCTATCACGTCGACGAGGGGGCGATCGTCTACATGGTGGCCTATTCGGCGTCGACGCCCAAATCGAAGAAGATCGCGCCGCTCGACGGCTGGCTCGACAACGCGCGCAACGACATCGTCGCCAAGATGGGCGGCAAGCTGCGCGACGAGCGCCGCTTCGCGCTCGGCGACAGCCGCGGCATGGAGCTGGTCCTCGACATCCCCAAGATCGGCGAGAAGGACGCCTACACGGTGCGCGGGCGCTTCTACGTGAAGCACGCCGGGACGGGCAAGGACCTCAAGGACATCCTCTACCAGACGATCATCGTCGGCGATCCCGGCCGCGACGCGGATGCGTCCGTCGCGCGGTTCCTCGACTCCTTCCACTTCGTCGCGGGCTGAGCGGAGGATCGCGGGCGCGCGCCGCGCCGGCCTAACCCTCGGCGTGCGTCAGCGCCAGCTTCGCCGCGCGCTCGGCCGACATTTGGTTGACCCAGGCCTCGACGCTGCGGCGGGTCAAGCCGTCGCTGCGCAACAGCGCGACCGCGATCGGGTCGGAGAGCAGCTCGTCGACCGACGGCTCTTTTCCCGCCGGCCAGAGATTGTGGGCGGACATAAGCCCTCGCTCGGAGCCCGAGCAGGCTGGCTCCCTGATTAATCGAGGTCTGAAGAGATTACACTACTCCATACGAGATCATGTCAAGCAAATGCGACGCCGACCCGCTCCGGCGGCAATCCACCTCTGCGCCGGCCGCGGGTGGCCGCGGCGGCCGGGCGGCGCTAGTCTGCACGCCATCGCCGCGGCATCGGAGGCGCAACGCTCATGGCTCCCCTCACCTTCTATTACGGCTCGGGCTCGCCCTATGCCTGGCGCGTGTGGTTCGCGCTGGAGCATAAGGGCATTCCTTACGCGATGACGACGCTGTCCTTCGACAAGGGCGAGCACAAGCGGCCGGACTTCCTCGCGCTCAACCCGCGCGGCCGCGTGCCGGTCATCGTCGATGACGGCTTCGCGCTCTATGAATCGGCCGCCATCGTCGAATACCTCGAGGAGAAGCGCCCGGGCGAGCCGCGCCTCTTCGCCGCCGAGCCGCGCCAGCGCGCGGTGCAGCGGCGCATGATGCGCGAGGCCGACCAGTATGTGGCGCCGGCGCTGCAGGCGCTCGCGACGCTGCTGCGCCCGGCCGAAGGCGAGCGCCCGGCGCCGGACAAGCTCGCCGCCGCCACCGCCGCGCTCAAGGCGGAGCTGGCGCTGTGGGAGGGGGCGCTCGCCGGCGATTATCTCGCCGGCGCGCTCTCCGCCGCCGATTTCACGCTCTATCCCCAGGTGGCGCTGGTGCAGCGCTTCCTCGCCCGCGCCAAGCCCGCCCAGCCCGCGGACCTGCTCGGCCCCAAGCTCACCGCCTGGGCGCGCCGCATGGCAGCGCTGCCGATCACGAAGAAGACCTGGCCGCCGCATTGGAACGCGTCGCGCTCCTGAGCGCGATCGCGGGCGGGCGTCAGCGGTTGTGGAACAACCGCGGGAGCCCGCACCGGGCAAAAAAGGCGTGGACGGCCGGGACACGCCGGACAAGCCCGGCCATGACGGACTGAGCACAACGCGGCGGCGCAAACCGGCGCCGTCACCGCACCCACAGCTCCGGGAACTTGGTCGCGAGCCAGCGCGCGATTGCGGCGTTGACGGCGACGGGCTTCTCCTGCGCCATCCAATGGCCGGAGGGCACGGTGATTTCGGTCAGGTCGCGGCAATCCCGGCGCATCGGCTCGGCCAGGCGCGAGGTCAGGGTCTCGCACACGGTGTCGTAGGCGGCGTGCAGGAACAGCACCGGCAGCGCCAATCTGCCGCCATTCGCGGCGCGCAGCGCGTAGTCGGTGTTGCGCCGGCGGTTCATGTACCAGGAATCCGGGCCGAAGAAGCCGCTGCGCTCGAGCGCGGCGACGTAGCGGTCGAGATCCTCACGTGTCAGCACGGCGGGATCGAGCGGCACTTCGGGCGCCTTGCCGGCGCCGCCGAACCAGCCCTGGTCGCGGCGTATGGTGGCGGTGCGCGCCGGCTTGCGCAGGGCGGCGGGGTTGCCGGCGCGGAACAGCGCCTTCACGGTGTTGCGCACATTGGCCTCGAAATCGCCGCGCGCCCGCTCGAAATTCTCGGCGTAGAACTCCTGGTAGTCCCACTGCCCCAGCGGATATTCCGCCTCGGGATAGATCGCGCGGTCGATGAGGGGGAGGAAGCTCTCCGGCGCGAAGCCTTGCGCGAAATAGGGTACGCACAGGCTGGCGACGGCGATTGAGCGCTCGGGGTGGTGGCTGGCGAGGGCCCACACCACCGGGCTGCCCCAATCATGGCCGACCCAGATCGCCCGGTCGCGGCCGAGCGCGTCGAGCAGCTCCACCATGTCCTCGACGGCGTGCTCGAGCGCGTAATCCTCGTGTCGCTGATAGAGGCTCGAGCGGCCGTAGCCGCGCATGTCCGGCGCGATCGCGCGGAAGCCGAGGCTGGCGAAGCACGGCAATTGATGGCGCCAGCTGAGCGACAGCTCCGGCCAGCCATGCACGAAGACGATCGGCGGCGCGTCATCGGCGCCGCAGGCGAGGTAGAAGGTGGAGTGGCGCTGCGACTTGGCGATATGCTCGGTGACCGGGAACATCATGGCTGCCTCCGTTCCGCATCTACGCCTTATCTTGCGCGGTGCGGGCGACGCTAAAAATACGGCACGCCCTGGGTGTTGACGTAGAGCGCGTAGAGCGATTGGCTCGCCGCCATGAACAGGCGGTTGCGCTTCAGGCCGCCGAAGCAGAGATTGGCGCAGCGCTCGGGCAGCGCGATGCGGCCGATCGGCTTCCCCGCTTGCGACAGCACCAGCACGCCGTTCCGGCCCTCGCCCGTGCCCCAGCCCGCCCACAGATTGCCGTCGACATCGCAGCGGAAGCCGTCGGGGTTGGTGCCCTCGCCGCCATCGTAGAAGACGCGGCCATTGGCGAGCTTCGCGCCGTCGCCGACGACGTCGTAGACGCGGATCAGCGGGTGCGGCGTCGCGCGCGAATCGACGATGTAGACCTTGCTCTCGTCGGGCGTGAAGCAGATGCCGTTGGGCGCATTCATGTCGTCGGCGACGAGCGCGGCCTCTCCGCTCCTGCCGTCGATGCGGTAGACGTTGGGGTGGATCTCCGGCTCCGCCTGGTTGCCCTCGTAATTGCCGAGGATGCCGAAGGGCGGATCGGTGAACCAGATCGAGCCGTCCGATGTGACGACGACGTCGTTGGGCGAGTTGAGCCGCTTGCCCGCGAAGCCTTCGCACAGCACGGTGATGCGCCCGTCGGGCTCGGTGCGGGTCACGCGCCTTGCGCCATGCTCGCAGGTGACGAGGCGGCCGTGGCGGTCGCGCGTGTTGCCGTTGGCGTTGTTGGACGGCTTGCGGAAGACGCTGACGGCGCCGGTCTCCTCCTCCCATTTCATGATGCGGTCGTTCGGGATGTCGCTCCACAGCAGATGGCGCCCGTCGCCGAACCAGGCGGGCCCCTCGCACCAGCGGAACCCCGTGGCGAGTCGTTCGACGGCGGCGTTGAAGATGCGGTACCTGGCGAAACTGGGATCGAGGATCTCGATGGCGGGATCGGGATAGCTCTCCGCCGGCGCCCAGCGCGCCCCGCCCGCCCGCGCGCCCGGGACGATGCGGGCCTGCAACCCTTCCGCCGTCTTGGCGAGGCCGTGCGCGACGTAGTTGACGGCATCGAAGCGCGTCATGTCCTGCTCCTGCAGGAAATAGACGGCGTGGCTCTCGCGCTCGGCGAACATGGCGACGAGCACGTTGGCGCTCGTCACCTCCTCGCGGCCGGAGGACTGGACGTGGATGGCGGCGCGCTGCAGCACGCGCTGGAAGCTCGCCGTGGGCGTGGCGTCGTCGCCGGCAGCGCTCGACACGAGATTGGCGAGCTGCTTGTCGACATATTCCGTGAGATCGCGGCAGAGCTTCTCGATGTCGACATTGCAGGCGCGCAGCACGGCCGCCGCGTCCTCGTCCGCGGTCAGGGCCAATAGAAGGTGTTCGAGCGTGGCATACTGGTGCCGGCGCTCATTCGCATAGGCGAGGGCCCGATGCAGTGTCTTTTCGAGGTTGCGCGAGAGCATTGCCTGGCTCCTAATCAGCGCGCCCTGCCGGTTCCGCCGCCGACCGCCCTGGCCGCACCATAACACGCGCCGTCTCGCCGGCGCCGGCGTTAGCCTGGCATGGCGACGATCCGAGCCGGTGCGGGCGCAAGCCGGCGCGGGGATGCTTCTCGGCTTCGTTGCCTATCACCAAGGGTTGCCCCGGGGCAGGAGGGCGGCGACATGATCGTCTCCGCGACGCGGCTTGCCGATGCGCGGCTCGTCGAGCTCGAGCCGCAGCATGACGAGCGTGGCTTCTTCGCGCGCATCTGGTGTGCGCGCGAGTTCAAGGCGCATGGCATCGCCACCGCCATCGTCCAGGAAAGCCTGTCCTATAACCGCCGCGCCGGCACGCTGCGCGGCCTCCACTACCAGAAGCCGCCGCACGCCGAGGCCAAGATCGTCCGCTGCGTGCGCGGCGCCATTTTCGACGTGATCGTCGACATCCGCCCGGGCTCGCCGACCCACGGACGCTGGGAAGGCTTCCGCCTCGATGCCGAGAACCGGCGCGCGCTCTATGTGCCCGAGGGCTTCGCCCACGGCTTCCAGAGCCTCGTCGACGACACCGAGGTGCTCTACCAGATCTCGGCGTTCCACGCGCCCGAGGCGGAAGCGGGCTTCCGCGGCGACGACCCCGCTTTCGCGATATCCTGGCCGCTGCCGATCAGCGTCATCAGCGCCCGCGACCGCGCCTGGCCCGACTTCCCCGGCGACATCGCAGCGCCTTGACCCGGCGGCGGTTTCCGACCGAGAGTGGCGCTGCCGGGGGTCGGGACCTCGGAGGTGCAAGGGAGAACTTCATGGCGAAAGCGACGCAGGGCGACCGCGCCGCGACGGGTGCCATCATCGGCGGCGGCACGGGCGGCGCCATCGGCCTCGCCTTCGGCGGCGTCGGCGTCGGCGCGGGGATATTCGTCGGCGCCGCCATCGGCGCCGGCACCGGCGCCCTCACCAATCCGCGCCAGCTCGATCTCGGCAAGCCGATCTGGCGCTGACCTGCGCCCGCCGCGCGCCGCCACGCCGCGCCGGACACGCCTGCGCCGGCGCTGGCGGGCGCTGCGGCGCCGCTGGCGCCGTTGGCGACCCCGGGCGCGCCGCGCCTGGCGTTGGTTGCGCGCGGCGCCGCCGCCGCTGCAGGTGCTTGCCAGCGTCGCCACCATCCTGCTGATCTTCGCCGCGCTCAACCTCGCCTACCACGTGATGCGCAAGCCGACCGAGATGTTCTTCCCGGTCGCGGGCGCGCTCAACAAGCTACCGGCGGAGACGTGGCGGCAATACGGGCCGCTGTTCCGCGCCAACGCCACAATCGCGATCACGCCGGAGCTGCTGGCGGCGCTGGCGCAGGTCGAGGCCGCCGGCAACCCGGTGGCGCGCACCTATTGGCGCTGGCGCTTCTCGTGGAACCCGTTCGAGATCTATCAGCCGGCCTCGAGCGCGGTCGGCATGTACCAGATGACCGACGGCGCCTTCGCCGAGGCGCGGCGCTACTGCATCCACGATCATCGCGTCGTCGAGGACGGCCCGTGGCACGATTGGCGCTCGTGCTGGTTCAACGCGCTCTACACGCGCATCGTGCCGAGCCACGCCGTCGAGCTCACCGCCGCGTCGCTCGACCGCACCGTCGCCGACATCCTCCAGCGCCGCGGCATCGCCGCCGCCACGCCGCAGCAGAGCCAGGACCTCGCCGCGCTCATCCATCTCTGCGGCGCCGGGGCGGCCGACGGCTTCGCGCGGCGCGGCTTCCGCCTCGCGCCCGGCCAGCGCTGCGGCGACCACGCGGCCGCCGCCTACCTCGCCCAGGTCAATGCCATGAAGCGCCTCTTCGCGCGCCTTGCCGCCGCGGAGTAGCGCGCCGCCGCGCGCCGAATGCCGGCGGAAGGTGACGCAGCGTCAAGGCGGCGCCGATGCAGCGCATATAGCTCTTCGCACCCAGAGCGAGGAGAATCGCGATGGCCGACAGCGATATCCCAGGCGACGGCGTGGATTGGCACATGCCGTCCACGGCCGAAATCGGGATGGCTGGTGCGGGGGGTCAGAATCTATAGCCGGTGCGCAGACCGAAATTGGTCAGCCCCTGGTTATGTCGAGCGAGGTCGGCGTTCGATATATGGTCGAGGAACAGCGACAGGCTAAGGGCGGAGGTGAACCGGTAGCCAAGTTCCACGCTCTCGTGGAAGAGCGCGCGCGAGCCCAGACGCTTGTGGCCGGGGACGAACCCGCCGAGCTGGCCGTCATGCACCGCGCCGCCGAGGCCGAAGCTGGCGAACAACCAGCGCCAGGGCCGGACCGTCCAAGTAAGACCGGTGTAGGCGTAGCTTGTCCTTCCGGCAGTATTGAGGGACAAGCCAAGGTCCGGTCGCGGCGCGCCGACCGCGTCGAGGAATGAGGGAGAGGGGAACAGCACCTCGCCGTTGACGTCGGAACCCCGTTCGGCATGGTGTCCGCCGAGCGCGATGTCGTGGTCCATCAGGCCGAGCTTCGCCTCGTCGATCCACTGACTCTGTGCCTGCGCGGCAGGCATCAAGACCACGAGGAATCGCGCGACCACGAGCCAGCGGATAATCCTCCCGAGCGTCGCAAACGTCAAAACACGACTCCGCCGACCTTGGTGCCTGTGGCGCCGTTCCGGCCGATATCGCAGCCTCTGACACTGCTCCCGATCCGGTTGATCGTGCGGTCGCTCAAGATAGAATGACTCCTAAGCTGAAATGAGAATGCTTACGCGCCAACGCGCGAAGCGCCCCGGACAAGCTGCTCGACGACGTTGGGACCCGCGTCTGTCGGCCCGTTTTCGGCCATTGCGCTCTGCCAATTCACGAGAGCGGTTTTCATCCACTGCACGGGCTTGTCCATGACCGGACCCATGTGAGCGATCCACAACTCGATTTCCTTCGCTGTGTGTCTGTAGCCGCTTTCGACCGACACGAAGGCAATACCGACAATTTGCTCGGCAAGCTGCTGTTCAATCATTGATTCAGGCCTGCTCCAGTTCGCATCCCCCAGGCAATCCGTGTAGAACCCGAGCCGCTTCAGAATGTCGATGGTTCCCGACTCGGCCAGTGCGTCGAAGCCGCGGTGCAGCTCATCCGGATGGCGGCCGGCCTGGGCAAAGGGTCCCGGAATGATCGCGTGGCGGTTCTTGCTGCGATGTGATCGATACTCGTTCCAGACCTCGCGCCGTTCGGCGTCGTCCTTGCACGTTGCGATCCGGCGTAAGATCGAAACCTTCGCCGCTTCCTCGATGCAGAGGATCGCAACAGAAGCTGCCGTAGGGTAACGCCCGGCATTCAGGAGCAGCTGGGCATCCGCCAACAGCCGAGCCGCGTTGTCCTCCGCCGCATTCATGCCCGCCGCGATCTGCGACGCGCTCAATCGTCCGCCGAATTGGTCAAACCTAGGTGCGACCATGTTCTGCCCTCATGCACAACGCTCCCCGTCGGAAGGATGACAGGCGTTCGTTACGAGTCCGCACGATGGCACGACGCGCTGACGGCGTCTCCGATCAAGTAAGAACCGTCATATTGTTGTAAGCCGAAATAGCTACACTGCCTGCGCCTGCGTGAAGGAGTGGAAGAGCGTTTGTCGATTCGTTCGAGATCGGCAACGCATCTTGTTGCTTTGATCCGTCGCAGGAAAATGACCGTGAGTGGCGCACGGCCCGTGTTCACCCGCCCGAAACGGAATTCATGTAAGGCCCCGTGCTTTGCCCGACCCGCGGTTTTTTCATCGTAGCGGCCCGTTCCCTTTAAGTTACATCGCCCGGCACATCGGGGCGGAACCGCTGGACGACGCCAGCGGTTCGATGATGATCGATGATATCGGCCCTCTGGAAACCGCGGGGCTCGGCGAGATCACCGTCTTCTGCGATGCGCGCTACGTGGATCAGTTTCTTGCGACCCATGCGAGCGCGACTGTCACGAACCATGACTTGGCGCGCCACAGGGCGCGAAGCGGCTTGCTCTTCGTCGCGCATCCGCGATTGGCCTACGCGCAAATCGGCCATCTGTTCTACCCGCCCTCTCCACTGGCGTCGGGTGTCAGTGCGCGTGCTTCGATTGATTCGACCGCCGTCATCGGTGATGGATGTCGGATCGACGCCGGCGCGGTCATCTCAAACGGCGTGAAAATCGGGGCGCGGTGCCACATCGGTGTTCATGCGTTTGTCGGCCCCGGCGTCGTCATCGGCGATGACTGTGTGATCGGAGCGAACACGGCGATCAGCCACGCCCTCCTGGGCGACCGTGTGCAGATAGAAAGCGGTGGGACCATCGGCAGTCAGGGCTTCGGCTTCGTGCCCGGACCCAAAGGCTTGCTGCGCATGCTGCAACTGGGCCGGGTCCTGATCGAGGACGACGTTGAAATCGGCGCGAACTGCGCGATCGATCGCGGCGCTACCGGGGACACGGTCATCGGCGCAGGGACAGTGATCGATAATCTCGTGCAGATCGGCCACAATGCGCGGATTGGTCAAAAATGCGTCCTGTGTGGACAGGTCGGCATCGCCGGGAGCACTGAAATCGGCGACGGCGTGATGATCGGTGGACAGACGGCTATCAGCGATCATCTGACGATTGGCTCCGGCGCGCGGATTGCCGGCAAAAGCGGTGTCATGCGTAACGTAAAGCCAGGTGAAGCGGTCGGCGGATATCCCGCAGTGCCAATTCGCCAATGGCACCGACAGAGTTCTGCCCTGTTGCGTCTCCTTCAACGGAAGCCCAATGACGGTTGATGGGCTGCAGTGCGGAGCGGCCTCGATGCCGACTTTGCGTGAAATCGTTATTCCTTCTTTATGAGTGGCCTTGGCGCTGGCGCCAGGAGCACCGAGGGCATTGGCAAGGACGCAGAATTATTCGTCCGCCGCAAGCACACCGCCCAGCCGCGGGCGGCGACCAAGTCCGAGATGAACGGCGGACGGGCAGTGGATCGCCGCAGCAGCGAACCACCGAACCAAGGAGATCGTGCCATGATCAATGCTTCCCTCAAGCGGGTGCTGTCCGCGGCCCTGGGCCTGGCGCTCGTGTCTGCCGCAGCGCCGATGGCGCTTGCGGACTCGCCCGGCTATCTGTTCCAGGATTTTGTGCAGCAATCGGCGGCCAGCACCAGCAAGCCCGCGCTAGCGCCGATGACTGCCCGCGACCAAGCTGATCGCGTCCAGGGTCACGGCAGCGTGCGCACCAACTGAAGCGTGGCGGTTGCCGCAGCGGCGCTGTCGGCGGGAGCAGCACATCCGCACCCCTCGTCAGCAAGGAGTCACGATGGTCTTCCTCCCTCGCCGACAATTCCGGCTGCGGTCCGCCGCGTTCGCTGCCGGCCTCGTCATCGGCGCCGCAACCTCTTTGGCCGCAAGCCCGGAGGAGGCGCCGTTTCTCGCCGAAAATGACGCCGCCATGGCGAAGATGATGGCGGAAATGGAGATCAAGCCCTCCGGCGATGTCGACCTTGACTTCGTCGCCATGATGGTGCCGCATCACCAGGGCGCGATCGACATGGCGCAGGCCGAGCTGCGCTACGGCCATAACGAGCAGCTCAGGCGCATGGCCCAGGAAATCATCGTCACGCAGCAGCAGGAGATCGCGGCGATGCGGCTCGCGGTCGGCGAGCCGCTTCCGCCCTCCGTGCCGTCACCGGACCAGCCGGCCTCGGTCAATCCGGCCGACGCGCCAGCCATGCCTCGCCGCACGATGCACAGGCACGGGGAGCCCTGACGTGAAACGCATTCCCTTCTTGACCGCATTGCTGGCCGCCACGGCCCTCGTCTCAATCCAATCCGCTTGGGCCGGACAGGCGCCCGGGGCGGCTGCCGATCCGGACGTGCCCGTCAGCCATCGCGACCGCGTCTATGCGGCGGAGCAGTTCTCGAACACCGTCTCCGTCACCGATCCCGCCGACAACAAGCTCCTCGGCGTCATCCGCCTGGGCGATCCGACGCCGGGTAATTTCAGCCCGCTCTATCGCGGGCAGCTGCTGGTGCACGGCATGGGCTTCTCGCCCGATCATCGCACCATCGCGGTCGTCTCGATCGGCTCGAATTCGGTGACCTTCATCGACACGGCGAGCAACGCGGTGAAGCACGTCACCTATCTCGGACGCTCGCCGCACGAGGCGTTCTTCACCCCGGACGGCAAGGAGGTCTGGGCGACCGTGCGCGGCGAGAACTACATCGCCGTTCTCGACGGCGCCACCTACGAGGAGAAGACGCGCATCATCGTGCCCGGCGGCCCGGGCATGCAGATCTTCTCGCCCGACGGGAAATACGGCTACGTCTGCTCCTCCTTCAACCCCGAAACCGTCGTCGTCACCGTCGCCGATCACCAGATCGTCGGACGGGTCGCCCAGGCGAGCCCGTTCTGCCCGAACATCGCCGCGACGCCGGACGGCAAGCAGGTCTGGTTCACGCTGAAGGATGTGGGCAAGACCATGGTGTTCGACGCGCGGCCGCCCTTTGCCGTGTTGAAGACGATCGATACCGGGCCGATCACCAACCACGTCAACTTCGCGCACAACGCCAACGGCACCTTCGCCTATGTGACCGTCGGCGGCCTCAACGAGGTCCAGGTGTTCCGCACCGACGATTTCGCGAAGGTCGCCACCATACCGGTGGGCGCCCTGCCGCATGGGATCTGGCCCTCGGGCGACGGGACACGCGTCTATGTCGGCCTCGAGAACCAGGACCGCCTCACCGCCATCGACACGCTGACCAACAAGGTGATCGCCACCGTCCCGATCGGTCAGGCGGCGCAGGCGGTCAACTACGTGCCCAACGCCGTTCCCGAGGGCGACGGGATGCAGGGACTGCAGCCGCTCGGCATCGCCGGAGAAGCCGCGCACCTGGCGCTGGTGCCGCCGGCGGACGCCAAATCGGCAGGCAAGAAGAAGGCGCCCACCAGCGTCTCGCTGTTCGATCAGGGGCTGCTGCAGGTGCTGCAGGCATCGGCGACCGGTCTCGAGCCCAAGCAACCTTACGTCCTCGCGCTCGCCACCGCGCCGGATGGCGGCGGCATCCTCGAGCCGCTGGCGGCATTCACGACGAACCCGGCGGGCGCCGCGATCGTCAACGCAATCGGCCCGATCCGGCAGGTGGTGCGGGGAGAGGACAAGGTGCAACGCCGCTATCTCGTGATCGCCCCCGGGACTGCGGACAAGCATGGCGCTCCCGTTCAGGTCCAGGCAGAGTGACCGAGGGCCGCGCGCCTCGGCACACATCATCCGATGCCGCGTCGGACAACTTGTCGAGCAGATGACGGAAATCGTTCAAGTCAGAAAGGAACAGTCATGAGAACCAAGATCGCCACCCATTTGACGAAAGGCCTGATTCTGGCAGCTGCTGCGTCGCTGCTCGGATCTGCCATGGCGCAAGCTGACGTTCCCGGCTACGAGTTCATGATGTTCCCTGAAGGAATGGCCATGGTCGTCGATGCAACCGGCAAGGCGACCAGGGCGAAAATCTCCGAGGATACCGCCAAAGCGATCACGGCCGGCGCGCAGCCGCTAAGCGAGGCCGGTATCGTCCTGCTGTACCAGGGGAAGCTCTACATTGTCCCCGACAAGCGGCTCGGAGACGGCAGGATGATGTCCACCATGGTGATGTCCTCGGCACCGAACGCGAACAAGTGAGAACGTGCGGCTGACGGAAGCTGGCGTCCTAGAGCGTTTTTCGAACTGAGTGAATCGGCGCGGGATTCCCAAACCAGGGAAGGTCTGATTCAAACTGCATGCTGGTGAAGCATGCATGAGCGGAGCGTTGTCGGTTGACCTACGCGACCGGGTTATTCGTGCGATCAGTGGGGGCATGTCGCGCCGGCAGGCGGCGCGGTTTGGAGCTCAAAAGGCACCGCCCCAAAATAGGAGGTATCGACATGATTGATCGACGCACTCTCTCGACCATGCTCATAGCTGGTGCTGCAACCTCGCTTTGGCGACTGCGGTGCAGAACCCGCTGACCTCGCTTGCGGACGACGTCGCGGCCACGCGCCGCATCCTTGCGTTGCAGGACGGGCCGACGGTGCTCGTAGGCCACTCCTGGGCAGGAACAGTCATCAGCGAGGCCGGGGTTGATCCCAAAGTCTCTGCCCTTGTCTACGTCGCTGCTCGCGCGCCGGATGCCGGCGAGGACTATGCGGCACTGGCTGCCAAATTTCCCACGCCACCGGCAAATGCCGGCCTGGTCAAGTCGGGCGGCTTCGCCCAACTGAGCGAGGAGGCCTTCCTCAAAGACTTCGCCGGCGGCGTCGATCCAGCCAAGGCGCGTGTGCTCTACGCGGTTCAGGGGCGGATCGCCGACACGCTTTTCGCCTCGAGGACGACCGCAGCAGCGTGGAAACTCAAGCCTTCTTGGTATGCCGTATCGAAGCAAGATAGAACCACGTCTCCTGAGTTGGAGCGTTTCCTTGCAAACCGTATGCATGCGAAGACGATCGAGGTGGACGCCAGTCACTTGTCTCTGATCACTCACCCGCAGGAGATTACTGACCTCATCTTGAACGCCGCCGGCCGTAGCGGCTGACCGGCTCCAACCAAATCCAAGCCGTTGTCGCGCAAAGGCTCGCTAGCCTTGTACGCTCGGTGCGAAGGCTGCGATCGTCTCAAAGACGCTTGCCCGTCGCCTCGATGAGCCCGCGCAGCCAGCGGTGAGCCGGCTGATTCTCGAATCGCCGATGCCATAGCATGCCGATCGACACGTGCGGCGAGGGACAGGGAAGCTCGCGGAGCTGCAGCGGATCGCTGCGGACGAACGCCTCGGCGATGCGCCGGCTGAGCGTTGCCACCATATCCGAGCGCGACAGGATGCCGGCCGCCGAAAGGTAGGGCGCCCGATGCATGATGCTCCGCTTCAGGGTCAGCCCGGCCAGCCAGCGGTCGATGAAGCTGGTGTCTTCGCCGCTCGAGGAAATTTCCAGATGGGCCAGAGAAGCGAACGCCTCGGCCGTCAGCTTGCGACGGCCGGCGGGATGGCCGCGCCGCATGGCGAGGACGAAAGGGTCCTCGAGCAACGGAGCCACGGCGAAGCGCTCGCCGGGATGGGCGAAATCACCGACCGCCAAGTCGAGCTCGCCGCGGTCGAGCAGGTCGACGATGTCGAGCGTGCCGCTGGGGCGGACGTCGAGGTGGGCCGATGGCGCCGCCGCCGCCACCGCCATGACGATCCGGGGTGACAGGACGACAGCGGCGTAATTGTTCGCGGCGATCGTGAAGCGCCGGTCTGCTTGCTGGGGAACGAAGGTCTCGGGCTCGAGAGCCAGCTGCATATCGCTGAGCGCACGCCGCAGCGGCGCCGCCAGCTGCTCGGCGCGGGCGGTCGGCACCATTCCCTCGGGCGTGCGTACGAAAAGCTCGTCTTTCAGCATGTAGCGCAGCCGGTTGAGCGCGTGACTCATCGCCGGCTGGCTCAGGCCGATTTTTTGCCCCGCGCGCGTGACGTTGCGCTCCTGCATCACCGCATCGAAGACGATGAGCAGATTGAGATCGAAGACGCCCCAATTCATTCTACACATGTACACGTGACGAGAATGCATTTCCAGCATTTCATCGTCGGGCTTATGTCTGAGCCCGTGAGGGACTTCCCCTCGCTTGGCAACCAGCAGCAGCGCCAAACCAATTCACCTCCAGCGAGAAGGATTACCACAATGAAGATGCTTCCTATCGCGATCGGCCTGGCGATGGCCGCCAGCCTGTCCGCCTGCGAAACCGCGTTTTCGGGCCCGATGTCGGGGCAGACGGCGTTCGTCACCGACCATGCGACTTTCGCGTCGTCCCCCGCGGCCGGCGTCGTCACCACGCCCGAGAGCTGTCCCGATCCTTGGCCGATCGACTCGCTCGACCGCAACAACGGCAACGCGACGCCATTTTCAGACCGCTCGTTCAGCTACGAGGGGTGCTGATCGATCGCGCCGCCGCTCGACGGAGAGCGGATTGGCCAAACCGAAAGGAAGATCGCGATGAGGTTCTTGCTGGCCAAGACGGCCGCCGTCTCTGCGCTGATGCTCGGCACCGCCGCCGCACAAATCGGCGGCGCCGGCGGCGGCATCGGCAGGCGTGCCGCTGATGCTCGGCACCGGCACGGGGTCGGAGATCCGGCAACCGCTCGGCTACAGCATCGTCGGCGGGCTCATCCTGTCGCAAATCCTTACGCTCTATACGACGCCGGTCGTTTATCTCTACCTCGACCGCCTCGCCAGATCCCTGCGCCCTCTCCTGTCACGACCGACGCGAGCGATCGCAGCCTCGACGACGCCGGCGGAGTGACCCGGACTCGCTCAACGACGCGTCGGCTCCCCGTGCCGGGCGGCCGCACCGACAAGCCTTTTGCGCATCCGAGGCAAAGTCCCTGCAACGCGGGAGTTATGCCGCCTCCCGGTGTTTGTTGACAGAGCGAGTTTGCCGCAGCGACGGCCGCAGGTGAATCTTGATGGCAAGCGACCCCCGCATTCAGAGCATTGCCCAGCTTCTGGTCGACAAGCACGGCGACGAGGCGCTGGCCGTCACGACCGAGCGCGTGCATCATCGCCTCGCCATCCGGGATTATCCGTCGGCGATCATCTGGACCCGCGTCGCCGAGGCGGTCCACATCCTGCGGCCCGACGCCAGGCCGGAGCGGGCGCCCGGACGCGTCGGCGCGTCGCTCGACGAGCTGATGGACGACCCGGTGATGACGGCGATGGTCCAGGACGACGACGCCCGCCGCGGCGAGATCCGCGCCACGCTGACACGCGCCAAGCGCAAGCTGGGGCGCAAGCGACGGCACAACTGAGGTCGCGATCGGCTGCTGCCGGCAGCGGCCGAACACGCGCGGCGCTTGACATCCAAGGCATTTTCCGGTTGCTGTGGCGCACGAGCCGACGGAGATCGGAGCAAGGGCGCGTGGCATGAACGGCAACGATTGGATGGCGGCCAAGCTGGTCGGCCTGTTCGGGCTGATCGTGCTCGCCTTGGTTGCCGTGTATTTCCTGGCGGTGTTCACGTAGAACGAGCAAGTCTATGCGCATGCGCATCGCTTCGCATTGGGCGAGCATCCGGGCGCGCGGCGCCGCGCCGTGGCAGGCGGCGCGTTTCTGCGCCGCGACTCCGGACGGCGGTCGAAATAGCCCGCGCGCTTAGGCCGACCCGGCCCTTTGGCGCTCGCAATCGGTTCCGGTGCGCTCGAGCACCTGGTGGATCGTCTCGATCAGGCGCGCGATCCGGAACGGCTTCTCCAGGAAGGGGTGCGGCGACTTCTCGGCTTCGTCGTACAGGCTGCGATTGCCGGACATGAGAATGACGCCGATGCCGGCGGCTGCGGCGCGCTGCGCCATCGCGAAGCCGTCATGCCCGCGCGGCAGCGACAGGTCGATGAGCGCCAAATCATAGGCCGCGAAGTCGATGTCCGCGGTATCGTCGAGCGGCGGCCGCACAAGCTCGACCGCATATCCTTCGAGCGAGATGACCTGATCGAGCAGCGCCGAGACGTGTTCATTGTCTTCGATGACGAGAATGCGGCAATGCCGAACCACCATCTCCCTCCCCTCGCTTGCCCTCTCATCGGCACGGCATTGGCCGCGGCCGAAGCGATCCCGCGCAACCAACGGGATCGCCTCCCTATCGCGCCCGCCGCACGGAACGCAGCACGCGCCACCGTATTCATACATACGGGGAGCGCCGCGTTTTCGTTCACTGTTTCTGCGGCAAAGGAGCAGGCACGATCAGTGGAATCCGTCGCAGCCATCCAGGAGAGATCGCTCGAGAGCGCTCGCCACCTGCGCGATCCGGCGCAGCAATGCTATTTGCTCATCGGCCTGACCGATGACGCGCAGGTAAAATCGCATTTGCTGGATTTGGGACTCGCGCTCGAGCGCCAGGTCGGGTTGATCGAGGGCGGACCGCCGGTGGCGCGCCGCCGCGCCTGACCGCGGTCACGGCGCCGGCGGCGGCTCCCGCACAGGCTTCGCCTCGAGCAGTTGCGCGCGTTCCTCGAGCTGGCGCGCATACACCTCGAGAGCCGCCGCCGCCTCGGGATTGTAGATCGATTTGGCAAGACGCCAGCAGCGCCGCGCCTGCTCGCGCAGTTCCCCTGTAAGCAACGCAACCCTCCGGTCCCGCGCCTGCTGATTGGCTTGTTTCGATGGACGCCGAGACGATAGTTGCGCTCGTGTTGCGGCGCAATCGCGCCGGTCGATTTATCCACCGGAAAATGGGATGGGGTTTTTCCGCTCGGCGCGGAACGTTCCCCGCGCTGGTCGCTCGTGCTCAGACGATGCCCTTGCGACGCAGCTCGGCAATCTCGGCGGCGCCCATGCCCAGCCGCTCGCGCAGCACGTCGTCGGTGTGCTCGCCCAGCAGCGGCGGCGGCAGGCGGTAGTCGGGCGGCGTCTCGGAGAGGCGCACCGGGTTGGCGATGACCTTGACGCCCGCGGGCGTCGCCGCATGCGGCATGTCGACGACGGCGCCGCGCGCCTTGACCTGCGGGTCGGCGAACACCTCCTTCAACGTGTTGATCGGGCCGCAGCCGATCTGCAGGGCTTCGAGCCGCTCAACCCACCAGGCGGTTGCCTGGCGCCTCAGCACCGGCGCCAGCGTATCGGTGACCAGCGCGCGGTTCTCGACCCGCGCGGCGTTGCTGGCGAAGCGCGCGTCGCCGAGCAGCGGCTCCAGGCCGAACTCCTTGCAGAAGCGACGGAAGGTCGGGTCGTTGCCGATCGACAGCACGATGAAGCCGTCGCTGGTGGCGAAGACCTGGTAGGGCACGATGTTCGGGTGCTGGTTGCCGAGCCGCGGCGGGTTCTCGCCGGTGGCGAGGTAGTTCATGCCCTGGTTGGCGAGCCACGCCACATGCGCGTCGAGCATGCCGATATCGATCTGCTGGCCGCGCCCGGTGGCCTCGCGGTGCCGGAGCGCCGCGAGGATGCCGATGCAGCCGTAGAGGCCGGCGAAGAGATCGGCCAGCGGCACGCCGACCTTCTGCGGCGCGCCCGCGGGCTCGCCGGTGAGGCTCATGACGCCGCCCATCGCCTGGATGAGGCTGTCATAGCCCGGCCGCGGCGCGTAAGGGCCGGTCTGGCCGAAGCCGGTGATCGAGCAATAGATGAGGCCGGGAAAGCGCCCCTTGAGCTGGTCGTAGCCGAGCCCGAATTTGGCGAGCGCGCCGACCTTGAAGTTCTCGGCGAGGATGTCGCTTTGCGCGATGAGCTCGAGCGCGATCGCCTGGCCTTCCGGCTGCGCGATGTCGAGCGTGAGCGAGCGCTTGTTGCGGTTGACGCCGACGAAATAGGCGCTCTCCTTGGTGCCGGGCATGAAGGGCGGGGCGAAGCCGCGGGTGTCGTCGCCGGCGCCGGGCTTCTCGATCTTGATCACGTCGGCGCCGAGGTCGGCGAGCATCTGCACGCAGGTCGGGCCGGCGAGAACCCGCGTCAAATCGAACACTTTGAGGCCCTTGAGCGGCCCGCTTGCCTCGCTCATCCCGTCTCCTCCGGCGGCCGCTTGGCTACGGCTGCTTCGCCCGCGAGGATAGCCGCGCGAACCGCGTGAATCTACCGGCCGCGGCCGGTAGATCGGGCCCGCGCGGCGCCGGCGGGCGGTGGCGGCGGCGCGAGCAGCGCGTCGATCGCCGGCGAGCGCACGACGGCGCCGTCGCGCACGAAGGCCTCGTGGTTGGCCTCGATCGCCTCGGGATCATAGAGGTAGTTCACCATGACGCCGAAGGACTCCGTGATGCCGCGGCGCGCGACGTTGCCGAGCCAGTTGATGCGCTCGAGCCGGGCGCCGTTGCCGAGATGGAAGCGCGCCACCGGGTCGGCCGGCCCGGCGCCGCCGGCCGAGCTGGTGAGATAGAGCGCGCAGAGCCGCAGCAGCGGCCGGCGCAGCGCCTCGACCAGCTCCGCATCCTCCCACCAATCCTCGCGCCGCAGCAGCGACAGCAGCAGGTCCGCCGGATCGGCGGCGGGCCCTGCCGCGCCCGCCGCGCGCAAACCCGCGCTCTCCGCCGGACGCAGCAGATCGGGCGCTTCCGTCGTCGCGCGCTGCTCGAGCCAGCGGCGGAAGGTCGGCACCGGCGACAGGGTCGAGAAGCGGGCGAGATGCGGCAGCTCGGCCTTGAGCTCCTCGACCACCTGCTTGATGAGGAAATTGCCGAAGGAGACGCCGCGCAACCCCTCCTGGCAGTTGGAGATCGAGTAGAAGATCGCCGTATCCGCGCGGGCGGCGCGCTCGCGCTGCGCCTTCTCGTCGCGGTCGCGCGCGAGCAAGGGCTGCACCGCCGCCGCCAGCCCCTCGACCAGCGCCACCTCGACGAAGATCAGCGGCTCGCCCGGCAGCGCGGGGTGGAAGAAGGCGAAGCAGCGCCGATCCGGGCCCAGCCGGCGGCGCAAATCGTCCCAGCCCTCGACCTCGTGCACCGCCTCGTATTCGATGAGCTTCTCCAGAACCGCCGCCGGCGTGTCCCAGTCGATGCGGCGCAGATCGAGGAAGCCGCGGTTGAACCAGGATGCGAAGAGATGGCGCAGATCGCTGTCGAGCGGCTTCAGTGCCGGCTCCTGGCGCAGCCGGGCCAGCACATCCTTGCGCATCCCCACCAGCGCCGCCGTGCCGCCCGGAGACAAATTCATGCGCCGCAGCACTTCTTGGCGCGACGGTTCGGCCGCCTCGGCGAGCTGCGCCGCGCGCTCCGGGCTGGGCCCGGCAAGGTAGGCCTCGGCCGCCGCGCGCAGGCGGCCCTCGTCGGGCAGGAAGCCGGCGGCGAGAAAGCGGTAGAACCCCAGCCGCTCGTCATGGCCGAGGTCGCCCAGCACGGCGTGCAGCTCGCGCGCCACGGCGGCGCCCGACGCCTCGCCGCGTTCCGACAGCAGCGCCGTCGCCAATTGCCGCGCGCGCTCCAGCGGCGCCAGCGTCGTCTCGGGCACTTCGACATGGGCGCGGCCGCGCTCGGCGACGGCGACCCACAGGCGGTCGATCCAGGCGCGCGGCTTGGCGGTGAGCGATGAGACGATCGTCGACCTCAGCGGTGACGCCATGGGTGAGCCTCCATTGCCGCGACCGGCGGCGGCCGAGACAGGAGATGGGATCGCCGCCCCGCTTCCACCATAGCTTGACACCGCGGGCGCGCGACCGGAAGGCCCTGCGCCCGGCGGCGGCGCCGGCTTCGGCACGGCGACGCTAACGCAGCAGGCGAACGACCAACGCGGGGCGTGATTTTTCGGATGATTCGCGGGGCCCGGCGTTTCCCGGCGGCCAAGGAGGTTTGCCATGGACATGTCCGAAGACCCGACCAGGAAAAGCTACCGTGAATTGGAAGACCCGACCAGGAAAAGCTACCGTGAATTGGCCGAGAAATGTCGGGAGATGGCGGCGCACACCGCCAAGCCTGCCTCTCTCGTCATGCTCGCCGAGCACTACGAGGCAATCGCGGACGAGATCAAGCCGCCGCGCACTTAGGGTAGCGCCCTGCCCCTGAACCGCGCGCGAGACCGGCGCTCCGCGACGACAAGAGACGCCTTGTGCGATGCCGCGCTTTAAGCGCGCCGCGGCGCGTCAGGCGCCGTCGGCGTTGCGGCGAAACAGCCGCAACAGGGCGGCGTTCTGCTTGTGCCATTGCCGAAGGGGCACCGCGGGATAGCCGCCCACCGCTTCGCCTTTCGCCACGTCGCGCATCACGCCGCTT
>WNFG01002275.1_pt1 | contig 21091 bp, 20 predicted proteins | sample 5400431 | NCBI WGS metagenome assembly WNFG01 (sample SAMN13153346, study PRJNA577476) | soil metagenome | isolation source: 120 cm saprolite under Douglas fir tree site 2 hole 3 replicate 2 | place: USA:California | collected 2015-04-18 | reverse complement strand
CGCGTCCTGGGCTTGCCGTTTGGTGCCGACAAAGAGGACAGTCCTGCCCTCAGCGGCGGCGTCCTGCACGAATTTGCTCGCGTCCTTGAACATTTTGAGCGTTTTCTGCAGGTCGATGATGTAAATCCCGTTGCGCTCGCCAAAGATGTATTCCTTCATCTTGGGGTTCCAGCGCTTCGTCTGATGCCCGAAGTGAACGCCAGCTTCGAGCAACTCCTTCATGGTGATGTTAGCCAAAATACCTCCTCATTGAATTGCATCCTCCGCGGCTTCTAGTGCCCGCTCGGGATTGATTCCCTTGTCCGCTCCCGTCGGAGCGGGAGGGAAAATTAGTCCCGTTGTACCACTCCCATCCGCCTCTGGGACCTTGCTGGCGGAGGGAAAAATTGAGAGTCAGCAAAAACAAAGGACGGCCCCTGCCGTCCTGCTGAAAAATTACCGCTTGCTGAACTGGAAGCGCTTGCGGGCGCCCTTCTGCCCATATTTCTTGCGCTCTTTGCCGCGAGCATCGCGGGAAAGAAAGCCTTCCGCTTTCAGCTTTTTCCGCAGTTCAATGTTGAAGACCAGCAGCGCGCGGGCAATGCCCATCTTGAGCGCGCCAGCCTGTCCGTTGATGCCGCCACCGGAGACGCTGGAAACCACGTCAAACGTGGACCCGGTCTCGCTGGTGACCAGCGGCTGGCGGACTTCCACCCGCTGCGCGGGAGTTAGGAAGTATTCGTCAAGTGGGCGGCCGTTGACGACAAGTTTGCCGCTTCCGGGACGCAGGAACACCCGGGCCACGCTCGACTTGCGGCGACCGGTGCCGTAATACTGGACTTGTTCAGCCATATCTAGGTTCTCAACTCCGGGCTATCCATGAGCCCTCTGCAAAATTTTTACCGCTGCTCGCGTAGCGCCAAAGCGAGAGGCGCTGGTTTTTGCGCCGTGTGGGTGTGCTTGTCACCCTTGTAAACCTTCAACTTCTTGCCCATGGCCCGGCCCAGTTTGTTCTTGGGCAGCATGCCAAGGATCGCATCCTGCACAATGCGGTCGGGACGGCGATCAAAACGCTTCTTGAACTCTTCTTCGCGTAGGCCGCCCGGGAATCCGGTGTAGTGACGATAGATCTTCTGTTCCGCCTTCATGCCGGTGACTCGGATCTTCTCCGCGTTGATGACGATGACGTGGTCGCCGGTGTCAATAAACGGCGTGTACTGGGGACTCTCTTTGCCCGCGAGAATGCTGGCCACACGTGAAGCCAGGCGTCCGAGCGTCTGCCCGGTGGCGTCCACCAAGAACCACTTGCGCGCAATTTCGTTCCCGCTAGGAAAACGGGTTGACATTCCTAAGCTCCTGAGAATAAAAACGCTAAGAAAGACCGCTCGATTGCCGCTTACTACTTCCGGATGGAAGACACAAGGCAGGCCAACTGCAGAGCAGTGAAGGTTTAAGGATACTCAATTGGGCGGGAAAATGTCAACGCTCAAGCATCATTCTTGCCGGAAGCGGTTCGCCTTTTAGAGTCACGTCCGCGGCAGTTCAGTGGGAGTTGCCGGCTCTGCTGAACTCAAATGCTCGTGGATGATGACCAGCGCTCCTTCGGAATCGCGCTGGAAGACCTGCGTGACGCGGGCAAAGGGGACATCCACTTGCAGGCGTTTGCCGTTAGGCATGACTCTAATGAGGGCAAAGTGAAACCCATAGCTGGCAATGGCGAGATCAGCCCTGAGAAGTTGTACCTGGATGGCGCCCAGTTTGGCGCTGACCGACGATTGCGCGCCAAAAAACTCGCGCTCGCGGCGCACCCACATCAGACGCGCGGGTTCGGCGCGCCGGCCGTCGCCGGAAAAGCAGGTTGCTGTCGGCAAGTACCGCTGCTGAAAATCGGCCTTCTCCTTCGCGGTGAACGAGCGCCAGAATTTCTGGACTTCGGCGCGTATCTGATCATCCGAAATTTGATTCATCCTCAGCTCCCTGGCATTGTCCGGACCGGAGGGAAGGCGCCACTCGGGTCTACTTTCGGATTTGCGGCCGAACTCAAGTGCTCATGCACAATCTTCAGCCCTCCCCGCGGGTCAAGCTGGAAGATCTGCGTGGCCCGGCCAAAGAGCGTGTGCTGCTGTTTGAGACCTCCCTCCGCTATTGGCTTGGTTGTGTGAAATTGATAAGTGTAAGTGGCCACCGCGACGTCACCAACAACCTGTATTTCAATTTCACCGACTTCCGCGTTTGCATCCTGGCCCGCATCCCCGAGCAGGCGCGTGCGGCGGGCCAGCGCCAGGATGCCAGCCTCCGGGTTCCGGGACTTCCCGGTGATCAGAATGGCTGACGGCGAATAGAGATTCTCCAGCCTGTCAGCTGATTTGCCGGACATAATTTCCCAGAATTCCCGAACTCCCTGACGAACTTGCTCAGGCGCAATTGTGTCCATTAAGCGAAGAATAGCACCTGATTAGAATTTTCTAACCACAAAATCCGGGCACGCAGGAAACCAACGTAATGCAGGAAACCAACGTCAGGCTTGCTTCGCGTCGAACCCGATCAGGGTGCTCTGCGACGGCCCGGCGACCAGGAAGATGTGGGCATCATCAGGCTGCATTTTTCCGGAAGGCATTAATGACTCTTTTTCACGGGGGCTGGTTCGATGCGATTGTCCGCGACCGGGAGTTTACCGTTTTCGAGCAAAAGAACTGCCCTACGCGCGATCCAGCGAACGCGGTGGAGAATGAGAGAATGGGAACTGCACTCTCATGATTCAGCTCTCTGCAGCGGGAAAAAGATTCGGTCCCAAGGTCCTTTTCCAGGGCCTCGACTGGCTGATTACACCACATGATCGCGTCGGTCTGGTGGGCGCGAACGGTACCGGTAAAACCACGCTGCTTAAGGTCCTGGCCGGTATGGATGGTTTGGATTATGGCTTGGTTACGCGGCAAAAAGGCACCCAGTACGGATATCTTCCGCAAGACGGACTCACGCTTTCAGGCCGCACCGTTTTTGCCGAGTGTCTCTCGGTTTTTGATTTCGTGCATCAGATGCAGCGCGAGATGGAAGATCTGGCACAGCGCATGGCTGAAGTAGACCACGCCGGCGCGGAGTATGCGCAGATTGCCGAGCGCTTCCAGCATGTCCAGGCGGAGATCCATTCCCGCGATGGCTACAGCATTGAAGCGGAAGTAGGCGCCGTTCTCAACGGCCTGGGCTTCAAGAAAGACGATTGGGAACGCCGCACCGAAGAATTCTCCGGCGGATGGCAGATGCGGCTGGCGCTGGCCAAATTACTGCTGGCAAAACCTAACCTGTTGCTGCTCGACGAACCGACGAACCATCTCGATCTGGAGACACGCAACTGGCTGGAGGAGTATTTGGTCAATTATCCTTACGCCTACGTTCTGATCTCGCACGACCGCTACTTCCTGGATGTGACGGTCAAGAAAATTGCTGAAATCTGGAACAAGCAAGTCCACTTCTACTCCGGCAACTACGAAAAATTTCTGGCCCAGAAAAATGAGCGCCGCAGTCAGCTCGAGGCCGCTTATCGCAATCAGCAGGATAAGGTGGAGCAACTCAAGGCGTTCATCAACCGCTTCCGCTACCAGGCGACCAAAGCCAAGCAGGTGCAAAGCCGGATCAAAGAACTTGAGCGGATGGAGCGAATTGAAGTTCCGCCGGAAGAAAAGACCATCCATTTCAATTTTCCCCAGCCCAAGCCCAGCGGCCGCCAAGTGGTGGAGGCAACAGAGCTTGCCAAAAGCTATGGCCCCAAGAATGTTTTCAGCAAAGTAAATTTCGTGATCGAGCGCGGAGACCGCATTGCGCTGGTGGGCGCGAACGGGGCAGGCAAATCCACTCTCATCAAGCTGCTCGCAGGCCTGGAACCGGCCACCGCAGGAGGGATCAAGCTTGGCCACAATGTGGAAGTAGATTATTTCGCTCAGGACCAGTACAAAGCGCTGGATCCGCAGGCGCGCATGCTGGACGATCTGTTTGAAGCCGCTCCACGGTCCACGCAAACCGAGTTACGGAGCCTGCTGGGATGCTTCCTCTTTTCTGAAGATGACGTGTTCAAGACCATCGGCGTGCTCTCCGGCGGCGAGCGCAACCGGTACGCGCTGGCTCGAATGCTCCTGCATCCTTCAAACTTTTTGCTGCTCGACGAGCCGACCAACCATCTTGACCTGCGCGCGAAAGACGTTCTGCTGGACTCATTGCAGAAATTTACAGGGACAGTGGTGTTCGTATCGCACGACCGCTACTTCATTGACAAGCTGGCCACGCGGATCTTTGAGATCGGTGACGGGCAAGTGCAGGTCTTTCCCGGCAATTACGAAGATTATTTGTGGCGCAAGCAAGGCGGCGGGGAGATAGCTATCGGCGCGACGTCGACGGTAAGGGCTGAAGCTGCGGATTCTCAGAACGCGCGAGATGCGGCGGCGGTTGTAGCGCCGGCGAAACGTCTCAATCCGATCAAGCTGCGCCAGATGAAAGAACGCTGCCAGGAAGTCGAAGAAGAAATCGTCCGTCTGGAAGCAGAGATTGCAGGCGCCGAAAACGCTTTGCAGAGCTTTGTGAGCGTGGAGGAGACGCAGCGGCAGACTGAGTTGCTGGAACGGTCCCGACAGGAATTACAACAACGCATGGCAGAGTGGGAAGAGCTGTCGACGGCGCTGGAAACGACCGAATAGAGCAGCAGACTGCGAAGAATCATTTATACTTTTTGTTGAGTACTCCTTCGCGTGATGTGGCGGGCGCCAAAATCAAAGCAAAGAAGAAACTACCGTGAAATTCCAAAAGTACGAAGAGTTCACTCCAACCAGCAAGCGACGCCGCGGATTCCCGTCTGAGACCCATGTAAAACGCGGCTTTCAGGATGGTCCAGGGGTTCAAGGAACTAACCGAGAAACTAGGCCGCAATGACTTATGCCCTTGCGGCTCTGCACGTAAATTTCAAGAACTGCTGCTTGCGATCCGGGCGCTATGACGGAGCAAACCGCAATTACTTCAGACGATAAACCTTGAGGGCATCGGCAAAGCTGATGCCCTCAATAACGCCTGGAGAGCCGAGCAAACTGCTACATCTGCTTCTCGGGCGCTTTCTTCATTTCCGGCTTCGCTTCAGGCTGGCTTGGAGCGGCGCCTGCTGAAGCAGCTCCCGCCTGATCGGGGACTGTCACCCAGGCTGTCAGCGCTCCAATACGTTTGGAGAACTGGTCTATGACTCCAAGCCGCAGCATGTAATTGCCGGGCGTCAAATCAAGAAATTGGTTGCAGGGAAGGGCCGACTGCATCACTTTGGTAAACGTCTCCGCGTCGAGCTTCGCGCTGACCGTACCGCCTCCCGAGCCAATTGGCTTGCCCTTAACCGGAAACGCCCAGACGATGCAGCTGACCTCAGCGTGTTCCAGTCCGTCCTCTTTCTTATCGAAGGCAATCATGTGTGGATCTACGGCGAAACTCACACGTACTTTGTTGTGCGTCTGGTCTGACGGAGGAACCACGCGCGCCTGAAACAGAAGTCCCGTCGAGACCGGCAGATCGGGATCAAGCGCCTGGGCAAAGTCAATCGAAGTTTGCTTGATCTCCTTCTTCGTTCCCGGCAATATCGAGGGATCCACCGCGTAATATCCTTTTCGATAGCGGAGCGTCACGCCCGGACGCGTAGTCTTGATCTCAATCTTCCGTAATTTGCCGTCCCAAGTTTTGTTCGCCGGCGTATAAGAGGTTGTGTAATAACTGGAGCCGTCGTCGATACTGTTGCGGATCCCGATGTCGAGATCGTTGCGGTTTGTGAACGCTTTACCGCCAGTCCGCTCTGCCATCTCGCGCAGCGAGCTTTGCTGGCCGAAGCGGTTCAACATCGGACGGAACGCGTCGCCAGAGAGCCCGGCGGGATCGATAGCGTAGATGGCAATCTGGGCCTGCATCAATGCGTCCGACATCATCTCAAGCTCGCGCGAATATTCGCTCATCATGAGCGGCCCTTGCCTTGGATTCATGTCCGGCATGGTATCTACTACGAAGGATTCCGAGATCCAGATCAGGTTTTTACGGCCTTTATAAGCGCTCATGATCCGCGCCAGCGACCTGAAAGCGTCCAGCGTGGTCCATTCCCGATCCGCTCCCATCGTGGTAAATGTGCTCTTGTGCTTGTACGCCTTCTCATCATCGGGCGAGGTCGTAACCAGTTGTGAACCCTGGCCTTTGAACTTGCGCATTACCTCCTTCAGCGCCTGGTGGTCGGTGGTGAAATCGTGCAGGAGCCACAGCTTGTTGCCCAGCGCGTAAATCGCGATAGGCTGATTCGGCGGTGTATGGTCCAGATACTTGATAATTTCATCGTGAGCATAAGCCAGGCTCGGGAAGCTGGTGTTCAGCACGTCGAACAGGATGACGTTATAGGAGCTGTTGCCTCGATACTGCGGCGCATTGCTGTAAACATCCGGCGGTAGATGCAAATTGACCAGTTGGGCGGCTTGTTCCGGACTCGGCTGCAAGAAACTGAAGTCCCGCTTGGCTTGCTCTTTGCCGTTTTCGAAAATCTGCACTTCTTCTGGCTTCAAATCAGAGACGGTACGTCCCTGAGCGTCGGTGGCCACAAGGTCGAGGATGACCAGCCGGGTAGTCGTCCGAAACACATACTCAGGCGGCTTCTGTGCTTTTGCAGGCTCTTCCTGCTGCGGTTTTTCACTTTGCGGATACGCGTTAACGGACCCAATGCCCAAGAGCGTAAATAGAAGAGAACGCAAAAGAAAGGGTTTGATCACTTGATATCCCCGAGCTCGCAATAGTTTTGCATCACGGCACAACCACCGTCGTGACGGTAGTCCCGATATGGTTCGTGATCCGGTCCAGCACACCGAGCTTTAGCGTGTATTTGCCCGGCTTGAGGCTGAAAGTGCGCTGGCACGGCAGGTACGACTTCATGACCTGGGCATATACGTCGGGCTTCAGGTCGGCGTTGGTGTTTCCCTCGGCCCGCTGCGGATCGGCCTTTCCGGAAAATGCCCAGACCACACAGGCGACTGAAGCGTGCTGCAGCGCATCATCCTTCTTTTCAAATGCGAGCGTGTGCGGATCTATGGCAAAGTTCACCGTCACCTTGCCGCCATTGTTGCTTGGGGGCACTACTCCGGCCTGGAAGAGTACAGCGGTGACCGCAGGCGCATCCAGCGTAAGGGCCCGGCTGAAGTCCTCGGCCAACATTCTGGGTTCTTCTTTCGCGGTGGCCTCGGGATCGGTTGCGTAATAACCAAGACGGTAGCGAAGATTCACTCCTGGACGCGCGCTTTTGACCGTGATGACGCGGAATTTTCCGTCCCACTTCTTGTTATCGGGATAGTAACTGAGGGTGTAATAGGTGGCGCCGTCTTCCAGGCTGGTGCGCAGTCCGACGATCAGATCATTGCGGTTGTAAAACGCTTTGCCGCCGGTGCTCTCCGCCAGATTATTCATGGTGTGCTGGGCGGCAAGATGATCGTCTTTCGTGAGCGCAGTCGAATCCACTGGATAGACCGCCACCTGTGCATTGGTCATGGCCTCTGCTACTTTTCTAACGAGTCCAGCATAGTCCTGGGTGGGGTTGGTTTGTTGCAAGACATCAAATTGAGTAGGCGCTTTGCTGCCCGGAGCGTCACCAAGACTGGCCACGCTGATGCTGTCACGTACCGCTGTTTCCGGAGCAAGTACCAGGGGAAAACTCTCCGATAGCCAGATAACATTCTTGCGTCCGGGATATCCACCCAATGTTCTGGCTAAACTATGGAGTCCATTCAACGTGGCTTCAATGTTGCGGTTGTCGGTATGAAAGTCACCCTTGGTTGTGAACGCAGAAGCCCGAGACTCCAGGCTCTCCGCCGAATTGATGCGGGCAGGGGCCCTGAACTTCTGCACGACCGACTTGAGCGCTTCACTGTCGGTGGTGAAATCGTGCAACAGCACCAGCTTTTCCTGCAGGGCGAAAATCGCCATCGGCTGGCTCAATTGTGCCGTCTCCAGATACTTGATCAAAGCATCTTGCGCCTGCGCGTGGCCGGCAAAGTCTCCGTTGAGCGTATCCAGCAGGACCACGTTCAGGCTGCTCGCCTTGTGCTGCGGAATATTGGAGACAACATTCGGTGGCAAACGCAATGTCGCCTGGACCACAGTCGCGCCGGGGTGCTGGAAGCTAAAGCTGCTGATCGTCTGCGGGTTTCGGTCTTCCAGTATGGTGAAGTCCTCGGCGGTGAGCCCGGAAACAGGTTGGCCGTTACGGTCGGTAGCAACCACATCAACCACCACCAGCCGTGTGTTCGACTTCAGAACTGGTTTGTTCTCCTGGGCGCCAGACTGAGGTCTGAGGGAGACGGACACTATCAGGCAACAAAGGATTGCGATACGCACATAGATGGATTGCACGAAAAACCTCCTCGCACGCGTCCAGCATAATCTTGAGCGGGTCTCGGGGCAACCATCCCTCAGCAAGAATAATAGCGACCACTAAGGCACGGTAAACTGCGTGGCGGTGCTCCCGATCAGATTAGTGGTCCGGTCAAGCACACCGAGACGCAAGGTATAGCGGCCTGGCTTGAGATCAATCGTGCGCTTGCAGGGAAAGTAACTGCGCTGGACTTGCTGATAGACATCCTGATTGAGCGCTGCGTGGGTTTCGTTTTCCATTCGAACCGCCTCGCCTTTCGACGGATACGCCCAGACGGCGCAGGTCACTTCAGCATGGAGCAGATTGTCTGCGCCGTTGTCAAAAGCGAGGGTATGCGGATCAATGGCAAAGTTCACCACCAGGCTGCCGGGCTTCCCCGCAACCGGGACGGCCGCGGCCTGAAAGAGCACTCCGGTAGCCGGAGGAGCATCAAGCAACATGGCTTGCGTAAACTCTCTCGCCAGCATGTCCGGACCTTCCTTAACGGGCCCTTGCGCGAAATATCCCTGGCGATACCGCAACTTCGCTGCCGGCCGCGTCACCTTGACTTCAATGCGCCGGAACTTATTGTCCCAGGCTTTGTTCTGCGGGTAGTATTCGAGCGTATAGTAAGTGGCGCCATCGTCAATGCTGGTGCGGACACCTATATCAATATCGTTGCGATTGTAGAAAGTCTTGCCGCCGGTCCGCTCCGCCATGCTGATCATTGACGTCCGGGCAGAGAAGCGATCGTTGATGGAAACGCCGGCCGCGTCAATCGGGTACAGAGCAATTTGGGCGTTCATCAAGTCGTCAGCGATCTTCTCCACCAGGGGAGAGAAATCCTGGATGTCGATGAGCCCGCTATCCATGTTTACTTCAGGAAACAAACTGATAGGAAAGCCTTCAGAAAGCCATATCAGGTTCTTGCGTCCTTTATAGCCGGATAGGGCTTTGGCGAGAAAACTGAATGCGTTAAAAGTCACGGACCGGCCCTGGGCTGTGGTTTGAAAGGATCCGCGCCTGCTGAACGGAGAGGCCGCTGCGTCCACGGTTGGGATGTGGGTTGGCCCCTGCGGACTGAATTTTGCGATTACGTCCCTCAGCGCCTTGGTGTCCGTGGTGAAGTCATGCAGCAGTGTCAGCTTGCTCTCGAGGGCAAACACCGCGGTAGGCTGGATGGCCGGATTCGTTTCCAGATACTTGATCAGCATGTCCTGCGCGTAGGCGTGGCTGGAAAAATCAGTGTTGATGGCATCCAGTAAGATGACGTTCAACGCGCTGCCGCCCACATATTGCGGAGCATTGGTGACTACGCCCGCCGGCAGACTCCGTGGCTGCGTCTCCGCACCCCTGGCCCGCTGAAAGGAAAAGCTGCTGATGGTTTGCGGCTTGCCATCCTCCAGCACGACGAAATCCTCCAATTTCAGATCAGTGATCGGGCTGCCTTTGTCGTCCGTGGCGACCACGTCGACTACAACCAGCCGCGTTGTGGCCCGTAAGACAGTCGAAGACTTGCTGGGAGCCTGGGTTCCGGGCGCGGTTTGTGCGATGGAGTTGGGCAGAAAACCGAACAAGAACAGCAAAAGAAAGGAAGCAGACGCAGTGCGTATCATCCCGAATAACCTCAGAACTGCTGGTCGAAATCATATCAGGAGTGATACTGGCTTGAAGGGCCAAAAGCGCTGGCCAGCCGGCGGCCACCAGTCCAGACACGATTGTTTTGCATCTTACGTGACAAGCGAGTATGTTTAATTCGCTTTCCATCTCTGTAGACTGCTGTCAGTACTAAGGAAAGAATGTTCCAACCTATCACCTCACGCCGCGAAGAGACGTTCCTATTTGCCAAGAACTTTTTGCAGCATCCAAAGATGCTGGGCTCTCTTATTCCCAGCTCGCGTTTTTTGGTAGACCGCCTTTTGGGAAAAATCGATTGGGGCCGCGCCAGAGTCATTGTGGAGTATGGTCCCGGCGTAGGTACGATCACCGCCCATATCCTGAAGCGTATGGCCCCCAATGCCCGGCTCGTTGTGTTTGAGATGAATGAGGACTTTGTCCGCTATCTGCGGCGCTCGTTTCCTGATCCCCGGCTCGACGTGGTGCACGCCTCCGCGGAGAACGTCCAGACAGAACTGGCGCGGCTGGATCTTGGCGGCGCCGATTACATTATTTCCGGCATCCCGTTCACGACCATGCCGGAAGAGCTGCGCGCCAAAATCATGCGGGAATCTCGCCAGGCCCTGAAACCGGGAGGCGCGGTCCTGGTCTACCAATTCACGCGCGCTGTTTTGCCGTATCTGCGGGCTTGCTTCGGACAGATATCCCAGGATTTCGAGCCACGCAATATTCTGCCGGCCCGGCTGTTCTATTGCACGCACGACATTGCGTAGGAACTACTCCATCATCACCACGACTTTGCCAAATGTCTGGTTCGATTCCAGACGTTCGTGGGCTTTCCCGATCTCCAACGCCCTGAACGTGCTGTCGATTGTAGGACGCAAAATCCCCGTGGCAAAGAGCGGTACAACTTCTGCCGCGAAAGTGGCCGTCGCCAGGATTTTTTCTTCCAGCGCTCGCGCCCGCAGGACGGTGCCGCGAATCTGCAAACGCTTGCCCATGACAAAGCGGGAATCCAATTCGTAGTTTCCGCCAGCGACCGTCCCGACCAGAATCATTCGTCCTTTCAACGCCATAAGTTTCTGGCTCGCTTTCACGTACGGACCGCCGGCAAGATCGAGGACTACATTAATTCCCTTTCCGCCGGTCCATTGCTGCGCCTCAGCGACAAGCTCGTCGAAGTTTTCTCGGACAGCCATACCTGCTTCCAGGCCGTAATCTTTGGCCCGCGAGATCTTGTCGAGTGTCCGTGAGGTGCCGTAGGGCACTGCCTGGACCGCGCACGCCAATTGCACCGCTGCCAACCCGACTCCGCTTCCAACGGAGTGAATGAGCACGGTCTCCGCCGGACGCAAGCCGGCCTGGATCCAAAGCGCGTCATGGGCGGTGATGAAGGCTTCCGGAACGGACGCCGCTTCGGCCCAGCTCAGATTCTCCGGAATCTCGGCCAGCAGGCGCTCGTGCGTCACAATGTACTGGGCCTGAGCGCCTCCCCCGGCAAGTCCGAAGACCCGCTGACCTGCCTTCCACATCCGGACGCCGGGACCGACTTCCGCGACTTCTCCGGCGAACTCCATTCCCGGAATCTCCTGCGGCGATCCATGCGGCGCGGGATATTTTCCCTGGCGCTGTAACAGATCAGCGCGGTTCAGGGCGGCCGCCCGCACCCGGACCAGTACTTCCCCTGGAGAAGCAGCAGGACGGCTGACTTCCCGGACTTCCAGGACTTCCGGTCCACCGAAGCGGGAGATCCAGATGGCTTGCATGGTATTCATAAAAGTTCTACCTTCGCTTGACTTCCTGCGATTCTACTGCTTCTTATACACCTGTGATTCGCATCACATACGGGCTCAGGCTTGCCGCTCTAAGCTGCCTTCGATATAGTTTTAGACAGAATGTTTGAGGACTTTCACGCTTCCGACCGCTGGACGGGTCAAAGGCTGCACAGCGTTTACCAGGCCTTGATAGTCGCCGTGGCCACGCGCCATGCGGATGCTGTAGACATCAAGTTCCTGGTCAGCGGCCGTCCAGTATGGATTGCGCTGCCGCACCCAGCCTGGGTGGAATACAACAAGCGCACTGGACGCGTGATTACAGATCCGCTGGCCATTCAGGTCGCCGGCCACTTCCTGAAGACCGCCATCGAAAGCGGGAGCTACGAGCACGGACGGGAGATGTATACCCTGACCGTGGATGAAGCGCTCGCGCATTTGAATGCAGTCCTTAAAGACGTCGGCGCGCCTCAGGACGCGTTTGTGAAAACGGCCTAGCCGTCAATTCACGCCCAAACCCGTTGCCATTGCCGCCATCTGACGCGGCATTCAGGGTTTGGAACAACAGGAGATCTACGACCATGTCGCAAACTTTGCCCGTCATTGATGCAACTGCCGCCCTCGAAGCCTTGCTGAAAAACAATCAGGTCCAGCGCAATCTGCACTCCGGGATCCTGGTCGAGCATGCCATCCGGCGCGGCGAAGGCCAGCTTGCCGACAACGGCGCACTGGTGGCCTACACGGGCAAATTCACCGGACGTACGCCAAAAGACAAATTCACGGTCAAAGACCCGATCACCGCCGATCTGGTGAACTGGGGCGACATCAATCACGCCTTTGCGCCGGAAAAGTGCGACGCGCTCTTTGAGCGCGTAGTGGAGTTTTTGCGCAGCCGTGAACTCTACGTTCAGGATTTGTTCGCCGGGGCCGACCCGAGGTACCGCCTGCCGATCCGGGTGATCAATCAATACGCCTGGCACAATCTTTTTGTTCGCGCGCTGTTCGTGCGTCCTACCGACGAAGAGCTCAAGACCCATCAACCCGAGTTCACCATCGTTTCCGCTCCCGACTTTGAAGCCGATCCAAAACGCGACGGCACCCGCTCGGAAGCTTTCATCATCGTCAACTTCACGCGCAGGGTTATCCTCATCGGCGGGACGAAGTACGCCGGTGAGATGAAGAAGTCGATCTTCGGCGTCATGAATTTCCTGCTGCCGCAGAATAATGTTTTCCCGATGCACTGCTCGGCCAATGTGGGCAAGCATGGCGAGACGGCGCTTTTCTTCGGTCTATCCGGCACAGGCAAGACCACGCTCTCGGCCGACCCGGAGCGCCTGCTGATCGGCGACGACGAGCACGGCTGGAGCCCAACTGGTATTTTCAACTTTGAGGGCGGCTGCTATGCCAAATGCATCAAGCTGTCCAAAGAAAACGAGCCGCAGATTTGGAATGCCATCCGTTTTGGCTCGGTGCTGGAAAATGTAACGCTCGATCCGCAAACCCGCGTTCCTAATTACGACGACGATAGTCGCACCGAGAATACGCGCGCCGCTTATCCTATCGACTACATCGAAGGTGCGGTAATTCCAGGAGTTGGAACACATCCAAAAAACATAATTTTCCTTACCGCCGACGCTTTCGGCGTGCTCCCGCCAATCTCAAAACTTTCGAACGACCAGGCGATGTATCACTTCCTTTCCGGGTACACCGCCAAAGTTGCGGGCACCGAAGCTGGAGTAAAAGAGCCGCAACCGAATTTCTCGACCTGCTTTGGCGCGCCATTCATGTCGTTGCGCCCGGCCGTCTACGCGGAAATGCTAGGACGCCGCCTGCATGAGCACAGCGCGCAGGTCTGGCTGGTAAATACCGGCTGGTTCGGCGGACCTTACGGCACCGGCAAGCGTATGAAGCTGGCCTACACACGCGCGATGGTCAGCGCCGCCCTCAGCGGCACTCTCAGCCAGGTGGAGTTCGAAACCGATCCAGCCTTTGGGTTGACTGTTCCCAAGAGCTGTCCGGGAGTTCCGCCTGAATTCCTGAACGCCCGCAACGCCTGGAGCGACAAAGCTGCCTACGACCGTGCCGCAGCCGACCTATCCGCTCGCTTCGCCAAGAACTTTGAACAGTTTGATGCGCCGGAGAACATTCGAAAGGCCGGGCCGGGGCTGAAGAAATAACAGCTACTTGGCTTCCAACCCGCGTTTTCTCTCGGATTTCTCAGAGTTAGGGTGGGGTATTAATGCGAAAGACGTCAATACTGTGGCCCACGTTATTGTTCGCTAGTCTTTGCCTTAGTTCCGACAGTCAATCAAACCAGCGCGCCAACGGCACCCAAGTCCTCAATCCACCGGCGGTGAGCGGCGCCTTCAAGCCCAAACTCTCGATGCAGGACGCGCTGAAAATCGCAGAGGGCTACATCGGCAAACAAAATAGTGATATCTCCCCATATTGGCTGTATCGGGCGGTCTATATGCTTTCTGGAGACAAAAATTCCGTCGACAAGGACAAGATTCCAGGCTGGCACTTTTGGTGGGTCAGTGAAACCGGAACGATGGGCGACGACGTCGAGATCTTTGTCGACATGAACGGCAGAGCGTCGCGCGTTCCTTCAATGTAGGGCAGCGCAATACGCACCTTAGCGCGGCTGCAACCGCTCTAGTAAAATGCTCTTTCGTCCCTCGAAGCTGGACCTGCGCACTTATGTATTCCAGAAAAATCAGCGTGAACTACCAGGCAGAAGGCGAGCTGCTGCCCTGTCCCATGAAGTGGCTGGACAACTTTGCCATGCGCAGCTTTACCAACGATCCAATTTTTGATGACACACTGCCCGTCGCTGATGGCGTCATGGAGATTGGCACCCGCGTGCCGCTGGACCGGCTTCAGTTGGACATGGAAGACTGGTTTCGCCGCAAAAGCTATCTTCCAAAAGATGCCGGGCTGGTTGTGCGCGAAATCGCCAGTTGAGCTTCTCGCCATCCTGCGAGTAAGCTGACAATTCCAACATGTGGGGACTTTTGACAGCGGGTGTTGCCGCCGCAGCCGCGGCGGGTTACGCCGGATACGCCACCATGGCGCCGGGCGCGCAGCTTTATGGACGCACGCTGGTCCACGGCTCTGACCCACGGCAGATCGCGCTCACCTATGACGACGGTCCCAATGATCCTCACACTTTGCGCTTGCTGGACATTTTTGCTGCGCGTCAGGCTAAGGTTACATTTTTTCTGATTGGCAAGTACGTCCGCCAACGGCCCACCATTGCTCGCACCATTCAGGCTGCTGGTCACGCCATTGGCAACCACACGAACAGCCATCCGAACCTGATCTTTGTTTCGCCGGCGCGTTTGCGCCAGGAGTTGGAGGACTGCCGTAAGGCCCTGGAAGACGCGATTGGCGCCAGCGCGCCATTGTTCCGTCCACCTTTCGGCGGACGCCAGCCGCTTGTGCTCAACACGGTTCGCTCGCTTGGGCTGACACCGGTGATGTGGTCAGTGACCGGTTTTGACTGGAACGCGAGGTCCTCTGACGCAATCGTGCAACGAGTTGAAAGTGAGATTGAGTCCCACCACAATCGATTTGGCGAGATCATTCTGCTGCATGATGGCAGTCATCGGGCCTTCGGCGCAGACCGTAGGTACACCGTCGAGGCAACACGGATCTTGCTGGAGAAATATTCGGCCGCAGGGAAGAAGTTTGTATCGATACCGGAATTAAATTTGGCCGCAAATCTGCGCTGAAAAAACGCTGATCTGCGTGTTTCAGTGTCTATCTGCGGCTAATTCTAGAAACTCAGTCTCACACCAAATTGCGCTGCGAATGGGATTCCCACCGTGGTCCCGGGACCAAAGAAATCTCCCAGCGCTCCCGCGGGCATTCTCAAATCTTTCAAACTGCGGATGGGCCGCGTCATATTGCACGCTGCATCCAGGCAGATGTCAGTGACGTTGCCGGCATCGACTTGCGCGGAGGGCACAGGAAGCGCGCCAATGTCGGTAATGAAGTTGTTGCCCGGATTCTGCCGGTTCAGCAGATTGAAGAATTCCGCAAACGCTTTGAGAGAAAGCCGCTCGTTGAATTTGAAGGTGCGCATGACGCGCATGTCAATCTGGGCGAGCGGCACGCCGCGGAACTGGTCGAGTGTGGTCTGCTGTCCGTTGACTACGGCTCGGTCATTGCGAACGCCGTCACCGTTGATATCAGTTCCCGTGGAGAGCGTATAGGGCCTGGCGCTCTCGAATTGCGAAAGCGTACTCACCGCACGTCTTCACCGGAAGGTCCGTGGTCGCCGGGGCCGAATGGATTCGTCGCACTCGAAACACCGTTCACATAGTCGAAGAGTTCGCCCACCGTCGCCCCCCACGTGCTAGCGCTGGCCAGTGTGTAGTGCGCAGTGATCTCAAAGCGGCTGGATAAGCTGTGGGTCGCAGCGAAGGAAACGCCGTCGTACCGCGAACGATTGTCCGTGCGGAAGACCGAGAGGTCTGGCGCCGTGGCGGGCAGCACGTTCTGCGTAGTGTATTCGTAACGCCGATATTGATGGACGCCCTGCTGGTGCTCGTAGTTCACGACCATCTTCCAGCTCTTGGTGATCGCGTGCTCGAAACCTGCCGAGGCTTGCAGCGCATAAGGCGAATGGTAGTTGGGATCGATAAGTGCTCCCTGCACCAACACTGGTGTCGCTACTCCAGGGCGGACCGCGCGAAAGGCGTCAACCCAGCCGTTCTGCGCCAGGTCATTGAAATAAGCCCGGCGCCGGCGCGAATTACGGTGTTGCCACTGCTGCCCGGAGACCACGCTATCCCTAACCGCGGAGCAAAGGCCTTGCGATAATCGTGCGGAACACCCTGAGGGACCGGCAGATTCTGGAGTTTCGCCGCGATCACGGCCGGATTGGACTGCTGGTCCGCGCCATTGGAGTTGAACAAACCGAAAGTAGTGTCGTAGCGAAGGCCGTAGTTCACCGTAAGATTGCGCCGTATGCTCCAGGAATCCTGCGCGTATACACCAATCCGCCGGACATTTTGCGAAAAACGGCCGTCATTGGGCGCCAGGCACTGTCCCGGCGGCGAATTGGGATCACAGGACGCTTTCTGGTTGGCCGTATCGTTGAAATCCCCGGTAAAAGTTCCGGGATTGGCCACATAGAAGCTCGGATTTTCCGGCAGTATGTGCACGATCTCGCCACTATCGGAAAGCCTGCCGCCCAGCACCGGCTCGTGAATGAAGTTGATTCCGAACTTCGATAAGTGGTTTCCGTGAGAGTTCGTTACGTCATAACGGAACTGGTACTTCTGCTGGTCGCGATTGACGGGAAACGCCGTAATGGGAGTGGCGAATTGATTGTCGCCAAAAGTCTCAAAGCCTGAAGTCGTGAGCGTGGTGGAACTGAAGGGAAACGCCAGGCCAAATCCCAGTTGCGAGTTGCGCGTTTTCACGTGATGGAAGCCGCTGGCCTGCAAAACCATGTTACCGATCCAGTTGGGCGCGAACTGGAACTGATTGCTCAGCAGCACGCTGAAATAATTCGAAGTCGTGGTGAATCCGGTCGAGGGCAACGCTCCCTCGTGCACCAGATCGTTCTTTGTCCGGTTCAAATCGAAGGCGCCGCGCAGGAACCAAAACGAACGCTCTGACTGCTTGAGGTCGAAGCGTGTGGAAAATAGCGAGTCGTGAAACGGCGTGCTGACTGAGGCGGGTACGGAAATGGAAATGACTCCGGGAATCTGCCCTAACTCGGCCAGTTGCGCCAGAGCGTTGAACTCGCCGAGGCTCAGGTTGCTATAGCCGACGCTCGCGTCTTCGTTGATGTATTCAAACGAGGTAAAGAACCAGAGCCGCTCTTTCAACAGCGGGCCGCCCAAGGTGAACACGCCGTTCTCGCGGGAGAATGGCTGTTTGGGATTAGGAGCAGGATTGTCCAGTGGATTGCGCGCGTTCAGCGATTTGTTGCGATAGAAGGCGGCCAGATCGCCGTGCCAGTTGTCCGTGCCGCGGCGCGTGCCGATGACCACCGACCCGCCGTTGGTCCGCGATGTATCGGCGTCAAACTGCGCGGTGCGTACGGTGAACTCCTGCATGGCGTCCGGAGAAAAGTTTTGCAGGAAGCCGCCAATGTAATCGTCGTTGTTGTCGCCGCCGTCCACCGAGAGGTCAACGTTCAACCCTGAGCTGCCGCCAAACGACACTGCTGTGATCCGCGCTTTCGTGGGATCGGAAGGCTCGACCGGCTGGGTCATCGGCGCAAGATAGGCAATATTGGCGAAGCTGCGGCTCGCCAGAGGAATCTCTTTCAGGTCGTTCAGAGTGATCACGCTTTGGTGCACCGCTGTGGTTGGATCAATGGGTTGAGCAGCGACGGATGAGCCTTCGCCCTCCACGGTCACGCTCTCTCGCACGCTCGCGGGTTTGAGCACAACCTTGACGTCCAATGCCGAGGTGACTGTGATCCTCACTTGTGAGCGCGCTTCGGCGAAGCCGCTGGCAGTTACTGTTACGTCATACGCACCGGGTAAAAGGTCTTCGATGCGAAAGGTGCCTTGGGCGTTCGTGACGGTCTCACGACGCAACGCGGACTCGACTGCCTGCACTTCAACCTTGGCGGACCGCACCCTGGCTCCCGCAACATCCTGCACCGAGCCCTGCAAGGCGCCGCGGGGGTTCTGCGCCAGCGCTCCCAGAGTAAGAAAAATGCAGCACAACAGTGCCGTCGCCGAAAAATGTCTATCGCTCAATGGGCTGATCCTCACCGGACAGGCTATTCTGATCACACGATCTACTACCACAGGTAGTAAGTCGGGCTGATGCGCAGCCGAAGCGCGTAGAGTAAAATGAAAGAAATCAGGGTTACTACTAGCAGGTATTTGTTCAACAGGAGTCGTAATTAAAAAGCTATGAAGCCGTTTACCAAATCGATCCTCTCTCTTGCCGTGCTGGCGCTTGCGGTTTCCGCTTTTGCCGCGGATGGCTCTTCTCTCAAGCCTCCTGCCGGCGCGAAAGTCGCAGTAGTTGTGTTTGAGGACCTTGAGTGTCCTTCATGCGCGGCGGCGTATCCCAAAGTCTGGGACGCGGCCAACGCATACCATGTTCCGGTAATGCTGCGCGATTTCCCTCTCGGCCCCAAGCATCCATGGTCCATGGAGGCCGCGGTGTGGGCGCGCTTCTTCGACGCGCATTCAGAAAAACTGGGAGACGATTTCCGCGGCTACATCTTCAAGAACCAGACTTCCATCTATCCCGGAAATTTGCGCCAATACGTGGACAAATTCGCCGCCGACAATCACATTCCCGTACCCTTCAATTGGGACCCAGGCGACAAGCTGAGGGCCAAAGTCATAGCTGATCACGATTTGGGCACGCGGATCGGCATCAATGAGACGCCTACCATTTTTGTGGTAAGTAACACCGAGTCGCGCCAGATCCCGCAGATCGACCAGCTTGCCTCCACAATCGACGAATTGCAAAAGAAAGCCGGTCCAGTCGCCACGCCGGCGAAGCATCCGGCAAGCAAGAAATCCGCAATCAAGAAAAAGGCTGCTACGTCCGGTCAATAGGGCAATCTCTAAGACGAACGCGGCCCCATTTCAGGGGGCCGTCAGTCTATTTTCGCCAATTCCGCGACCAGTTCGTCGTAATCCGGTTCCTGTCCGAGTTCATACACGCCAGAGAAGGCGATCTTCCCATTCTTGCCCACGATGAAAACGGCGCGCTCGTTGATTCCGGGCAACGGTTCGCCCAGGCGCAGGATGCCGTATTTGTCGGCGACGCCACCGTGCGGCCAATAATCGCTGGCCAGCGGATACTCCAGCCAGCCGATGGATTTCTCCTGCCAGGCCAGATGACTATAGATTGAGTCTGTGCTGATGCCCACGACCTGGGCATTGTGTTCGGCGAACCGGCTCAAGTACCTGCCGTATGCCGACATTTCATTGGTTCAAGTGGGACTCCAATCCAGCGGATAGAACGCTAGTATGACGTTCTTCTGGCCGCGTAAGTCACTCAACTTGAACTTGAGCCGCTGTTTACCCGTGACAGCGGGGAGTTCGAAATCCGGAGCAGTGTCACCTGCCTTCAAAGCTGCCATCCTACCCTCCACTTTCTATTCAGAAATTGATTTAGGACCTAACCGGGAAGAAAATTACGGCTGGGACGGAACAAAAATCATTTTATCGTGGTCAAAAGATTTAAGACAGTTTAGCTTAAGAAAACAGCGGCGGCGCCGGTTGCATCTGACCGGAGGGTTTCCAAAAAAACAGGAGCGGTCATGCTGGGATTGCGCAACTACAACTACGAGCACTTCACCCAGGAAGTCCTGCGCGACGCCGAGCGCGCGGTATTCTCCGGCCCTAAGGCGGGAGAAAGGGCGCCGGATTTCAAGGCCTTGGCCCTCGATGGTGAAAATCATCGTTTGGGCGACTATGCAGGGAAAAAGAACGTGCTACTCGTCTTTGGCTCGGCCACCTGCCCGACTACCGCGACTTGTGTCCCCGGGCTGAACCGGCTGTATGGCCAGCTTCGCGGTGACGATATTGAGTTCCTTTTTGTTTACACCCGTGAAGCCCATCCCGGTGAACGGTTACCGGCCCACGGCTCCCTGAATCAGAAAACCAGTGCTGCCAAAATCCTTCGCGATGAAGAAAATCTGCGGATGCCCGTGCTGGTAGACGACACCCATGGGAGTATCCATAGGAAGTATTCCAAGGTGCCGAACGCCGCGTTCCTGATCGATAAATCCGGCCGCATTGCCTTCCGCTCCTTGTGGGCACGGCCTGAGACGCTGGCTGCCGCCATTCAGGAGCTGTTGCAGGTCCAGCGCGAGCAGGGCGTGGACCACGCAGTAGTCCGCGATGGCGAGTACCTGGAGCTGCCGGCTTCTTACAATGCTCTCTACGCGTACCGGGCCCTGGAGCGGGGAGGCCATCAGTCGGTCCACGATTTCCGCGTGGCATTGGGCCTATCGAGCAATACGGCTATCACGCCGGGTAAGCGCAAGCGGCTGCTGCAACGTCCCGGACGCGTGCTGGCCATCAGCGCACTGACCGCCGTGGTCCTTGCCGGAGGCATGTACGCCGGCTTCGAGCTGCGGAAGCGCCGCTTGGGAATCCGGCGGAACCCGTACCGTGCTTACGAAAAAGAAGAGGTGCGGGACACTGATACCGGCACGGATTACGGGGCAGTAGGAATCTGAACCAGATTGGGTAATTGGGAAATTTAGTAATTGGGTAATTTGGGGAGCCGCAGGTTTTCAAATTACTCAATTACCAGATTACTCAATTACCCAATCTTAAACACTTCTCTCGCCGCATCCACAGTCTTGGCAACGTCCTCTTCCGTA
>WNFG01004550.1_pt1 | contig 21100 bp, 17 predicted proteins | sample 5400431 | NCBI WGS metagenome assembly WNFG01 (sample SAMN13153346, study PRJNA577476) | soil metagenome | isolation source: 120 cm saprolite under Douglas fir tree site 2 hole 3 replicate 2 | place: USA:California | collected 2015-04-18 | reverse complement strand
AAACGGCAAAGCTCGAGAAGCAGCAGAAGGGCATCAACAAGCAAGTCGCGGCGGACCGCAAGGCCAACGGCGGCAAGCTGACGACCGCTGAAAAGAAACAGATCAACAAGGAACAGAACCAAGCGTCGAAGAATATCCACCAGAAGAAGCACGACGCGACGACGCAGCCGCAAACGCAGGCAAAGCCGTAAGTTTCCCCCACCCCCTGAACAAGAAGAGGCGTTCCGACCAGGTCGGAGCGCTTCTTTTTTGTCGTGAACTGGGAGACCTGCCACGGCGGGCAGGCTCGTGGACTAGAGGGAATCGTCGCTGGTTTACAGTATGACCCCCTCCCCCTATGTTTTTGCATAAGTGTTGATTCCAAACGTAGTTAAAGTGCTTTGTTTTGATACGCTTTTGCAAGTGTTGATTCTAAACGTAGTTAGCTGGGGCCGCTTGGGTGCCCGTTTAGAGGCTGGCCTTAGCTCCGCTGCAGTCGTAGAAAATCGGTTAGAGCATGGAACCCACTGAGAGAGAGTCAGCCTCCGCACCCTGCCTAGTTCTGCGCCTCGATTCCAGTGACGAGAAACTGATCGCGATATCTCTTCGCCACCCGCCTTCAGGGGCTAAAGCCCAGTGATTGCAAGCGAGTTACGCCGGGGCTAGAAGCCCCGGCCTCCTAAAGAGAAATGCCACCTATATCCGGGACAGGGTATTAGCTCCAATCTGCGATCGTAAAAATCGGTTAGAGCATCGAACCCGCTGAGACAGAATCAACTCCGCACTTCGCTTTGAGCATCTGATCCTTCCTCCATATGCGATGGCAGGACGAAGAAGCCGGCGAAGCTCGGCGCGGGCACAGCAGTGCTGTGCCCCTACAAGGGCGGAGCGGGGGGTGCGTTCGATGCTGCCGCGGGAGTAGGGGCTGGAGCCGGCTGCGGAGGCGGCGATGGGGGATCTGGCGACGTGTGATTGACGGACTGTTTATGGGAAGTGCGGATGGTTTCGCGCCAGTAATTCGTGCCGAAGGCGTTGATGTATTCGCCCTGGGCGAGGTGCAGGGTTTGGACGAGGGTTTGGCCGAGATAGGCAAGGGTGGAGGCGGTTTTGGGTTTCACCTGACCTTGGGCGACGGCGGAGAAGAGGCGTCCGAGGGCGGCGCTGAGATCGCAGGCGGACAGATAGCTGCCGGAAAGGTGATAGGCGATATCCTCGCCGGCTTCCTGGCCAGCGAGGGCTTGCGCTTCCTTGCGAGCGTGGAACGCACAGAGGTGCGGATGGCCGTCTCGGCGCGGAGTGCGGCATTGTCGGCCATCTGCAAAGGTGAAGGAACACAAAGACGAACGGTCCTTTTGGCGTGCGACCGCACAGCGGTCTTTTTCATGTGCGACCGCAGAGCGGTCTTTTTCATGTGCGACCGCAGAGCGGTCGACGGAGCGATTGGTGGACATGGAAGTCTCCAGAGAGTGAAATTTTGGATTTTGGGGGAGTCTCGCGGAAGCGAGGCGCACTACTGAACAGAAACAGTATACCAGAGCGATGATTACTCTGTCAATAGAATTTTTGAGCGAGTCAGGTTGAATTGTAAGGCCATTGAAATGACCAAGAAGCTGCCGGAATCAGTCTTCCGACCAGCCAAGGTCGACGAGGGCGTGATACAGGCGAGAGAGCGGGAGACCGACGATATTGAAGTAGCAACCTTCCACACGCGGAATGAAACGCCCGGCGTGACCTTGAATGGCGTAGGAGCCGGCTTTGTCATGCGGTTCGCCGGTGGCGAGGTAGCGGAGGATCTCCTCGCTGGAGAGCGCGGCGAAATGGACGAGCGTGGATTCGACAAAAGTAAGGCGCTCTGCGTCGGGGAGGCGGATGAGCGCGACCCCGGTGACGACGGAGTGGGTGCGGCCGGAAAGTTTTTCGAGCGTGTGACGCGCATCGTCCGTAGAGCGGGGTTTTCCGAGGATGAGGCCGTCGATGGAGATGACCGTATCCGCCGCGATGACGATCGCCGGGCCGACAGCGCGCGCGGCTACGAGCTCGGCTTTTGCTTCGGCGAGGCGTTGGACGTGCACGTTGGGCGATTCGCCGGGGAAGGGAGTTTCGTCCACCGCGGAAGAAAGAACAACGAAAGAAAAACCCGCCGCGCGGAGGATTTCGGCGCGGCGCGTGGAGGCGGAAGCAAGGATCAACTTCATGGCGACAAATTCGCTCGGGAAGAATACTACAGAGCGGTTGATGAAGCAGCTTGCAGAGGCGAGCAGAAGAGTCAAGTGAAGACGAATTGTGAAGAACGGGGGAAGCCGACGAATTCAAATGACGACAGATTCCTGATATTCGCCGAAGACGCGGCGCAGAGCGGTGGAGATCTCACCGACCGTAGCGTAACTCTCGACGGCGGCGAGAATCCCAGGAAGGAGGTTTTGTGTGGAGGCGGCGCGGCCTTGGAGCTCGGCGAGGGCAGCCTGGACGCGGGTGGAATCGCGTTTAGCACGAAGGGCATTGAGGCGCGCGACCTGCGAGCGCTCGATTTCGGCATCGATGCGCAGAGTGGGGATACTGCGCTCTTCTTCGGCAATGAAGTCGTTGACGCCGACGACAATTTGTTCTTTTTTCTCGATGGCGCGCTGGAATTCGTAGGCGGCTTTCTGGATCTCTCCCTGAACGAAGCCGCTTTCAATAGCGCGCAACATTCCACCCATGGCGTCGATTTTTTCGATGTAAGCGACCGCGCCTTTTTCGATCTCGTTGGTTAGATGCTCGATAGCGTAGGAGCCCGCCACGGGGTCGACGGTGTTGGTGACGCCGGTTTCATGGGCAATGATCTGCTGGGTGCGCAGGGCGATGAGCGCGGCGTCTTCTGTTGGAAGCGCGAGAGCTTCATCGAGAGAATTGGTGTGCAGGGATTGGCAGCCGCCGAGAACGGCAGCGAGCGCCTGAATGGCGACGCGGACGATGTTGTTCTCCGGTTGTTGCGCGGTAAGGGAGGAGCCGGCAGTCTGCACGTGGAAGCGCAGAAGCAACGAGCGCGGATCGCGCGCGGCGAAGCGATCGCGCATGATGCGGGCCCACAGGCGGCGGGCGGCGCGGTACTTGGCGATCTCTTCGAGCAAATCGTTATGAGCGTTGAAGAAGAAAGAAAGCTGCGGCGCGAAGTTATCGACGCCGAGGCCAGCGTCGAGGGCCGCTTGAACGTAAGCAATGCCGTCGGCAAGGCTGAAAGCGACTTCCTGGATGGCAGTCGAGCCTGCTTCACGGATGTGATAGCCGGAAATAGAAATGGTATTCCACTTGGGAAGCGAGTCGCGGCACCACGCGAAAATATCAGTGACGATGCGCATTGCCGGGCGCACGGGATAGATGTACGTGCCGCGCGCGATGTATTCCTTGAGGATGTCGTTCTGGACGGTGCCGGAAAGCTTGGCGAGGCTCGCGCCTTGTTTTTTTGCGACCGCCACGTAGAGGCACAGGAGAATCGCGGCCGTGGCGTTGATGGTCATGGATGTGGAAACTTTTTCGAGCGGGATGCCGTCGAAAAGAGTCTCCATGTCCTCAAGAGAATCAATGGCCACGCCGACTTTGCCGACTTCACCGCGCGCGAGGGGATCATCGGAGTCCATGCCGATCTGCGTGGGAAGATCGAAGGCGACGGAGAGACCCGCCTGCCCCTTGCTGAGGAGATAACGGTAGCGCTGGTTGGATTCGACGGCGCTGCCGAAGCCGGCGTACTGGCGCATGGTCCAGAATCGGCCGCGGTAGACCGTTGGGTAGATGCCGCGCGTGTAAGGAAATTCGCCGGGATAACCGAGCGCTTCTTCTGGGTCCCAGTTGGGGAGGCTCTCTTCGGTGTAGAGACGCTCAATGGGAAGACCGGAGATGGTGGTGAAGTGAGCCTTTCGCCCGGCGAATTTGGTTTTTGCGTCGGACATGATATTTAGCAACAACGGGCCTTTCCGACAGTGAGTCGGAATCAAGAATCGACTACACTCGGGGTAAACAAGCCCTCCCGACAAAGACTGAAAATCCAGCTACAGCTTGCGCGCGCGGCGGAACGACGTCACCGCGAAAAACGCGAAAAGAGCCGCGACCACCAGGGCCATGGCGATGAGCCAGTGGGCGACGTCGCGGGTCCACGCGCGAAAAGCAGCATTGAGCCAGCCGAAAGCAAATATGGCGAAAGCCGCGCCCGTCATCTCGTAAAAAAGCTGCTTGAGCGTGCGCCAGAAGCGTGCGAATCCGCCCTGCTGCTGCGCCCGTGCCTGTGCGCGCGCTGCCGTAGACATGAGAGCAGTTTAACGCAAAAGACGCGGAGAACGCTCCTGCCCATGGTACGCAAGGACTGGACGAGAGTACTGTGGACAGATTGGAGACAACGGTGCGAACCTTCCTTGTATCCTAGAAAAAGTAGGCCTAAAATAAACTCAGAAGTAAGGGAGAGCCAGCCTTGCAACTCGACGATCACCTAAAAAGTCTCTTGCGCGAATTAGGACACGCGATCAATGACACCGTGTCCGAGTCTGACCGCATCACCGGGGCGATCGCCGGTGTGAGGGCGCACGGCTATGACATTGTGCTGAAACTGGACGCGACGATCGGGCTGGCAAGGCGCGACGCAGCGGCCGCGGAAGCGGCGCAGCTGACGACATTGGATAAGCGATTTCTGGAGTCGCTGCGCATCCAGGTTGATCAGGACTCGATGGAAGAATCGGACAGGCAAAAGAAGCCGACCGCGCGGCTGACGGTGACGCCGCAGGACGTGCGGTTTCTGAAATCGCTGCGGATCGCAGTGGACGACATGGAATGAAGCGCATGGGGAAAATAGCGGGGACGGGGTTGCCTGGATTGCTGCTGCTGGCGGGTTTTTGCAGCTTGCCCGCCGCGGCGCAGGACCCTGTGATTACTCCCATTGTCGTCGATACGGCTGTGCCGATCGTGATAAACGCACTGAAGCCGAAGCCGTCGAAGTGGGCAAAGTTTGAGGGCACGGTGATGCACGCGAACATCGCGCAGATCACCGCGCGCGCCAAGGGCAACGACCTGGGTATCCAAACGTTTCCCCTCAGCGAAAAGGTCTCCGCCAAGATGCAACAAATTGTCGACAAGGGCGGCTACCAGTACGGCGACAAGGTGACCATCTTCTACGACCCCGCCACGATGAAGGCAATGGATATAAAGGGCAAACCCTCGAAGCCCATTTGATCCGCGGAGCAACAAATGCTTCGCCTTCCCGCCGTAGCCGGACGCTTTTACCCTTCCAATCCCGCTGAACTCACGTCGCTGGTCAATAAATATGCGAAGAAAGAGCCTGGAAACGCGCCGGCACAGGTAAAAGCATGTCTGGTGCCGCACGCGGGATATGTGTATTCGGGGCACGTGGCGGGGGCGGTGTTTGCGCGTGTCGCCTTGCCGAAAAAGATTTTGATCCTGGGCGTGCGCCATTTTCCGCGCGGGGAGCCGGTGGCGATTCTTTCGAAGGGAGCATGGCGGACGCCGCTGGGCGACGTGGAAATTGATGCTTCGCTCGCGGAAACGCTGCGTGGCGCATGTCGCTTGCTGCAAGAAGACAGTGTGGCGCACAGCGCGGAGCATTCCCTGGAAGTGCAACTCCCTTTCTTGCAAGTTCTCGCGCCAGGATTTACGTTTGTGCCGGTGGCGCTAGGGACTGTGCGCTACGAAGACCTGGTGAGTGTGGGCGAGGCTGTGGCGCGAGTGCTGGCGGCGCAGAGCGAGGATGCGCTGCTTCTGACAACGTCGGATTTGAATCACTATGAGGATGATGCGACCACACGAAGGAAAGACGGAAAAGCGATCGACCAATTGCTGGCGATGGATGCGCGCGGGTTGTACGACACCTGCCGGAGAGAAGAAATTTCCATGTGCGGATTGGGGCCGGCTGTGGCGATGCTGACGGCCGTGCGTGCGATGGGCGCGAAGAACGCGGAGTTGGTACGGTATGCGACCTCAGGAGATGTTTCCGGAGACCGCGACGCGGTGGTGGGATATGCGGGCATGATTTTTCACTGAGAGATAATTGGGACGCCGTCCGAATAGCATTGGCGTGAAACGAAAAAAGAGAATGACACTTGGAAATCACGGCTGGAGTGGTTACATCTACGAGATCGACACTGATCGCCCAGTCTCCAATCCGGGAACACGGGTTACTTTGCCGCAAGCCGCTTCGCTCGGTTCCAAAACGTGTATGAGAGTCGAATCGGTATCGGCTTGTTTTTGTACTTCCCTTCAGTCAGGGATTCACGCTGAATGACGAGTTCACCGGCACTGTTGACGCGAAGATAGACGGTCTCTCGGGCACCGCCCTCACTAAGCCCGACCTGCTCGGCCGCACGGTGCTCCTCAAAAACGAAGGCTCCATTTTCTTCACGAATAGGGATTGCCCTCCGGAGCACCTCCTGGTCACCTTTCCTGGCGATGACTATAAGCGTGGCTGGCGTCGCGACGCTGAGTTCGAATGACGTTGCGCCAAGAACCTTGTGTTGATCCTCGAAAAACAGGATTGGCCCAAGGTAAGCGTCAAAGCTTTCCACATAAATGCCAGCGATCTTTGCAGGAGAGGATTGGGGTGCGAGTGCTGGCCAATCCTCTGGCATCTTTTCGTTGTGCTCTTCAACGTAGGTTCCGTTCGCGACGCCGACGTTGCCCACTCCTTGCTGCTCCCTCTGTTTACGGATTTCATCGCCGTGCGTGGCAAGATAGTCGCGCAACTCCGCTAAGCCCCCACGTGCCTTCTGCAACTCGCTCTTGTGATTGGCCTTCGAGGTGAACCCATTCGCGGTGGCCTCATCCCATGCCAGGACCGCGTCGATTTCCTGTATCCACTTCTTCAAGTCAGAGCCAGCGTAGAGGTTAATGGGCCGTCCGATCGTGTCTTGCAAAGACGCGAAGAGTGCAGGATCGCCGGACGGGTCAGCCCCTGGATTGGCCAAAAGATGAAACCGATAACGCAGCTGGCCCGCATAGAACCAAAACACGGCTTTGTCTTTGTTTCCCGCCGCCCAGAGTTGATTGGCGTAGACGTAATAGTCGGCCGGATGGGCGGCAGGTAGCTGCCGCTCGATCTCCGTGGGCGGGAGCTTTGCCATATCCTGGATCAATTCGGGCGTACCGCTGCCAACGACCGGTGATCCCGAACCTTGTGCAGCCATCGCCATCGGAGCCATAGCCGAAACCAGCGACACAAGCAGCGTTTGGATAGCTCTCATATTGCCCTGTTACTGTCGTTTGATCCGATTCTTATCGTGACTTAGGGCGTTCCCGGATAGAACGTCACTTCATAACACTAGCATGCACGTTGCCATCGCTCCAGCCGTGATATCCAAAGTGTCATCCTCTTTTTTCGTTCAAGAGAAAATATTCAGTGCGGGTGGCCCGAAGGAGCAGGCGCAGGATGCGATGCCGGCGCGGACGGCGCAGAAGAACGCCCGGACGCGGACCATCGGGATGAACCTGCGCTCGACCCGCCCCCAAAGCCGGAAGCCCGAGGCGGCGGAGGCGGTGTCATGCTGCGCGGAGGACGCGGGACCGTTGCGGTAGAGATTCCCGCCCGCTCCGGAACTGTTGCCGCGCCAGCAGCGCGCGTGACAGTCGCGGTAGAGATTCCAGCGCGCTCGGAAGCTGACGCGCCAGGAACGCGTGTGGTGGTTGCCGTAGAGATGCCGGCATTCTCACCGTGCCCGTCGGCTGCGCGGTTCTCTTTGCTGGTTTCTTGCGGGAGAGCATTATTGTTCACGAAGCGATGCTCGTGCGGGTCGTAAGCGATGGAGGAATCCTTGTTGAGCGTCACAACACGCGACGTGGCATTACCACCGGCAAGGACAGTGCGCGAGAGGCGCGCCGGAGGTGAAGACGCGGCGACACTGCTGACCAAGGCTTCCCGCGACGGATGTTTAAGAACTTTCCAGTTTGTGCTGCTGTTGCTGGCTGCGCTCACGGAAGCAGCAGGGCCGCCAACCGGCATCACGCCCTGGCCAAGATTAAGGGGTGTCTTGCCGCGCGCGTCCAGCGGATGGGCGGGAACAATTCCCAGCGTGCCGCCGGAGCGGACCCAAACAGCCGTGACGGGGCGCCAGGGGACGCGCCTGTTCCAAACGCCAAAACCAGTCGGCGCCCAAACCCAGCCAAAACCGGGTTCGAAGATCCATCCGCCGAAGTGATACGGCAGCCAACCCCACGGTTGGTAGCCGATAAACGACCAGCCGAGGAACGAATCGAAATACCAATTGCCGTAGCCGTAATCGAACGGCGACCATCCGAGGCCAACGCCATAGGGCCGCCAACAGTTACCGTAGCCGGCAATGGGATACCAAGAGCCGTAGGTGTAGAGATCACCGAAGCCGGAAGAATAATAGGGCGAGCTGGTGTATTGCATCGCGGCAGTCGTGGCCGTCACGACGCTGTCTTCGCGGCCGGAGACCCAGTGGTCAAAATCGTCGTTTTCGGGAAGCCGGCCAACGTTGACGGAAGAGTCTTCGCCGGTACGCATGGTGAGAGACTGGCCTTTTTCGAGCGGGGTGGTGTTGTCCTTGTGTCGAACGTTGACGTAGCCCTTGAGGACGTTGACGTTGCTGCCGTCATCGAAATTGTCCATGCGGAAGCCAGCGCGGCCGGAGGCTTCGACAGTGAAATCGCCACCGGTGACGCTGAAGTAGTCGCTGCCGCCGGGATTGACGTAGAACGATGCCGTGCCCTGGCGAAGAACCAAGCGCGTCGTGCGCGCGCCGTCATCCAGAGAAAGATCGTAGAACTCAAGGACCGTGTTTTCACTCAGGAAGGCCATGGCGCCATTTTCAAATTCAACTTCAGCGCGGCCCTGGTCCGTGGCAACGACGTAGCCTTGGCGAATGGGAAGATTGAGCACGGCGGTCTCCCAGACGGCTTTTTGGTCGGCGAGGGGGTCGCCGTGGGTATCGCGCGCGAAGCGCACATCGCCCTGAACGAGGCTGAGGCGGATAATGCGGGCGTGGCTCGAATCGGCGACCGCAGGATGCGCGCCGGCGAATAGCAAGGTAACAAGCAAGAGAACAATAGAACGGAAGAAGGACCGGAAAGTCATTTTTGCCCCCATCTCGGGGATGTCGTTCATTTACTTAGACGTTGCGTCGAGCGGGCGGGTTGCGTGGAACTGGCCCAGTGCGATGGTCTCGCCGGGGCGCGGGTACGTCAAGCGGAGAATGGACGGGCCGCTAATCTGCAGAAGATATTGCACGTTAAGTGGTTTTCAGAACAGATTCAATAAATTCAAAAATTCATTTTTTGGGTTCTTGACACTTCGGGAGTGAAACGTTAGTTTCAGGAGCGGGGAAGTGCCAAGACGCTCTAACGCGGTTCCGTTGAATGAGTAGTCCCTGGCAGGGGTTCGTGGAGGGACAGGGGCCGTCCACGAAAATCGGAACAGCGCAGTCCTAAGTCCCTTCTGAGGGAAAAACATGCAAAGCATTTCCAGATTACTTGCAGGCGCGTTGGCGTTGGTGTTTTCGCTGGCCGGGACAAGTGCCTACGGGCAAGGAGGCGCCACCGGTGCGATCAGCGGCGTGGTCGTGGATACAAGCGGAGGATCCGTGGCTGGCGCAGAAGTACAGATCATCGATACGCGCATGGACGTAGTGGCACGCAAACTGCCGACCAGCAGCGACGGCACTTTCACCGTGACGCTGCTGCCGCCAGGCACCTATTATGTGCTTGTAAATAAACCGGGTTTTGCGCAAGCGCGAGCCGACGGAATCGAAGTTCGCATCACTGAAACGACACGCATCACGATTTCGTTGAAGCCGGGCGCGGTGACGGAAAAAGTGGAGATCTCCGCGCAGGTGGCGACCGTCGAAACGACCACCGCCGCGACCGGCCAGTCTCTCGGCACGGACACGGTTCGGGAGCTCCCACTGGCCACGCAGAACTATCAACAGCTCCTTACACTTTCCACCGGCGCGCAGAGCGAGTTGAACGCGGCGGCGCAGCTCGGCCGAGGTTCTGTAAAACTCTTTGTTAATGGCCAGCGCGAGGACAACAACAACTTCCTGATTGAAGGAATCAGCGCTACCGACTACAACGTGGCCCAAGCCACGTACGTACCGCTGCCCAACCCCGACGTCATTCAGGAGTTCAAGGTACAGACTTCCCTCTATGACGCCAGTCAGGGGCGGGACGGCGGGGGGAACGTCAACGCGATCCTGAAGTCTGGCACAAAAAGCTTTCATGGCGACGCTTATGAGTTCTTTCGCAACGACGTGCTGAATGCCAACGAATTCTTCCTGAACCGCCAGGGCCAGCGTCGGCCGTCTGTGAAACAGAACATCTTTGGCGGCAGCCTCGGCGGGCCGGTGGGAACGGAGAAATTCGGCTTCTTCTTTGTGAATTACCAGGGGACTCGGCAGCGCAGCGGACTCTCTCCAGGCACCTTTATAAGCACAACCATCCCGGCGCTTCCGAATGACCGCTCGGACGCCTCAATCTCCCAGGCATTCTTTGCAAATTCCACGACACCGATCGATCCCGTGGTGAGCAAACTCTTGAATTTCAAAAGCAATCAGTTCGGCGGATCTTCAAATGGCTTTCTGATTCCGAGCGGCAACCCAACGACGGGAGCCTTCGTTGTCAGCCGCCCAGGGAAGTATACTGACGACCAGTTCACCGCGAACTGGGACCGCGAGTTCCGAGCCGGTCAGGACAAGGTCTCCTCGCGATTTTTCTTTTCCGATTCGGAGAGCTTCCTGCCGTTCGGCGCCGGGGACCTCCAGGAATCGCTGGGCAGCACGCTCGCCAGCAGCATTAGCTCCACGGCGCTAAATTTCCCGTTCGACACTCCGGTGCACGCGCGATTTTTCAACGCTACGGAAACGCATCTGTTTTCGCCGATGCTGGTGAATGAATTTCGCTTCGGATTCGTGCACATCAACGACGACCTGATCAATGTGCCTCCTGTGACCGCTAGCCAACTGGGCATCGACCGGCCGACGAACAGTGTCACCAAATCCATCTATAAGTTCGTTCTCGCCAGCTCCGGCTTTGAGATTGGTCCTGCCCCCTTCGCGGATCAATTCCAGACGCAGAATAACTACAACTTTGTGGACACGCTGAGTTGGGTAAAGGGCAAGCACGTCTTCCGCTTCGGCGGCGAGTACACGCGGGTGAATCTCGATAAGCTCTTTCCACAGGTGTTCAACGGCGAGCTCTTTTTCACCAACACCCCGACGAATGGGCCGCTTGGCGCCATCCCGACTACAGACTTTCAGAATTTCCTGCTCGGTGCGCCGCAGTTCAGTTTCGGCGGGGGCGGCGTTGGCAATCACGAATATCGCACCAACAACTCCGGCTTTTTCGCACAGGATGACTGGAAGATAAGGAGCGATCTCACGCTAAACCTGGGCCTGCGCACGGAGTTTTTCGGAGCTTTCTACGATAACCTGTGCCACATCGGCAATTTGGATCCAAACCTTTCCAACCAGGGCAAGTTTCCGTTCCTTTATCCGAACTGCGTGAAGAGCTTGAACGTGGCCGGGCTGACGGGGAACGCGAACAACACCACCCTGGACAACAATTATTCGAGGGGAATCGGGCCGCGCGTCGGCGTGGCCTATGACCTCTTCGACTATCGTTCCAGGCGCCCTTCCTGCCGGTAGCATTCGGCGGAGGCCCGCCAGGCTGCCTCGGAAGTTTCTTCTCACAGACTCCGCTGCCAGCCTGCCCGAACCCGAACCCAAACGGGCTGCCGCAGGCCGGCACGATTGACCCGGCTTTCGTCGGCTGTTTGTCCTTGTTCCAAGGGTTTGTGGTGAATGGCAGCAACCCGCCGGTACCGACGAGTGACACCACACAAACACCCAGTTACGCGAACGCGCCGGGATGCACGGGCATCGGCGCATTCAACGTTTTCGGGCTTCAGGTGCCCCGGCACTTCGTGGTGCCGAATACCCAGCAGTGGAACTTGACCGTGCAGCATTCGCTCGGCAGGCAGTGGGTGCTGGAGGTCGGCTATGTCGGCACACACGCGGTACACCTGCGCGAGACGCGCGATAACCTGCAAGCCCAGCGCGTGAGCCCTTCCAATCCTCTTACGCTCACGGGAACTGGTCTAGGTTGCACCACCTGCGTGATCACCACGAATACCTTTTCGAACGCTCCTGGGCGGTCGAGGGCTTTGGGAATCAACGGCTACGCGGGGTTCCAGCTCTTCGCCGACGACGCCTATTCGCAATACCATTCGTTGCAGACGACGGTGTCGCGACGCTGGTCCGCGGGCTACTTCCAGGCGGCGTACACCTTCTCGCGTTCCACGGACGCAACGTCCTCCGGTAATACCGCATTCAACACAGCCTTCAATGACGAATCCACGCTTAACGCCTCGCGCGGGCTCTCTGACTTCGATCGCACTCACCGCTTTGTCGTCAGCTACCGCTACGACTTGCCCTTTTTCAAGGGTACCAGCGGCGTTCGGGCAGCGTTGCTCAGAGACTGGGCTTTGAGCGGTATTACCATTTTCCAGTCTGGCACTCCTTTCTCTGTGACCGATTCCGGGGCTGGCAGCGCCTTTCTTGTGCTGGGCTTTACGCCGCTAACCCTAGGCGGTCAGCTCGCTCCCGGTGCGACGATTGCGAGTGCACCGACGAGCGGCGATATTCACAAACGGATTGATGGTTATTTGAACCCAGCTGCCTTCGCAATCGCCCCGCAACTGTATCCGGTGCAGTGCAAGGTGGATCCGAACTTCTGCACGACGGATTTTGGCAACCTCGGGCGCAACATTTTCCGCGGGCCGTCACAGCAGAATTGGGATTTCTCCCTGATCAAGAATTTCAAGATCACCGAGCGCCAGAGTCTGCGCTTCACTACCGATTTCTTCAACATTTGGAACCATGCGAATTTCGGCAATCCGTCGGTGAACGACGTTGAAACGATCGGCGTCGCGAACAGCCCGTTCGGGAAGATCATCAGCACCGTCGGCACGCCGCGGCTGATCCAGTTTTCGCTGCGTTACGCGTTCTAGTCCGCTCAATATGATTTGACCTCGCAGGGGCGCGCCGCGGCGTTTGCCTCTGTTCGTTTGCTGGGCTGCGCATCCGCGACCGCCAAATGATATGATTTCGCCCTATGCGGCGAATTGCCTCGCGCGTTTCTCAACTGACCGGCGAAGGCGCGCTGGAGGTATTTTCGCGCGCGAAAGAGCTCGAGCGGCAGGGCCGCTCGATCATTCATCTCGAGCTGGGCGAGCCGGACTTTCATCCGGCAGCGCCGGTGGTGGACGCGGTGCGGGACGCGGTGGCCGCAGGAAGAGACCGTTATGTTTCGACGCGCGGAGTTCCGGCGCTGCGCGAGGCGGTTGCTGGCTACCTCAAGCGGACGCGGCGGTTGGAAGTCGCGGCGGAGCAAGTTCTGATTGCGCCCGGTTGCAAGATGGCGCTGTCGCTGGCGATGATGGCGCTGATCGAGCCGGGTGACGAAGTGTTGTATCCCGATCCGGGATTTCCAATTTATCCGTCGTTTACACGCGGGCTTGGCGCGACCGCGGTGCCGTTCGGGCTGGTGGAAAAAAATAAATTTCGGCCGGATCTCAGTGAAATAGCTGCAAAGATTACCCCGCGAACGCGCTTGCTGATTTTCAATTCACCCAACAACCCCACGGGGACGGTCTTCAGCGAGGCGGCTTTGGCGCAGATCGCCGAACTGGCAAGGAAGCACGACCTATGGATTATTTCCGACGAGATTTACGCGCGGATATTGTTCAGCGGCGAGTACAAGTCCATCTGGGCGCTCCCGGGAATGGCGGAGCGCACCGTGATTGTCGACGGGTTTTCGAAGAGCTTTGCGATGACGGGATGGCGGCTGGGATACGCCGTGGCGCCAAAGCACGTGGTCGATGCAATGGACCTGCTGGTGCTGAATACCTTCACCTGCGCGGCTGAATTCACGCAAGTGGCGGCGATCGAGGCGCTGCGCGATACCACAAACTCCGTGGAAGCAATGGTCGGCGAATACCGCAAGCGCCGCGATCTGTTTGTTGCCGGACTGAACCGCATTCCCGGTTTTCGATGCCTTCTTCCGGAGGGCGCGTTCTACGCCTGGGTGAATATCGAAGACACGGGAATGCCCGCTGAAGAAGTTGCGAAACTGCTTCTGGAAGAAGCCGGCGTCGCGGGGATTGCCGGAGCGGCGTTTGGTCCGCAAGGGAAAGATTACCTGCGGTTTTCGCTCGTGAGCGCGCGCAATTTGCTGGAAGAAGCGCTGGAACGCATGCAGCGGGTTTCCGTCCGCTGGCGCGCAGCGGTCGCACAGTAAAAAAGAATTTCCATCGGCAAAGCTGTACGGAGCGAACCCATGAGCACGCCTGCTGAACTGAAGTACATCGCGTGGAACAAGGTCCCACGCGAAAAACTGAATCCTCTGATCGACCGTGAGATGGTGGTCGGCGATAAAGTCATGCTGGCCCGCGTGCTGCTGGAAAAGGGGGCGCACGTGCCGCAGCATCACCATCACAACGAGCAGGTGACCTACATTCTGGAAGGCGCGTTGAAGTTCGCCATCGATGGAAAAGAAATTGTCGTGCGCGCGGGAGAAGTCTTGTGCATACCTCCGCACATGCCGCATGAAGCGTGGGCGCTCGAGGATACCGTGGACCTGGACGTGTTTACACCGCCGCGGGAAGACTGGCTGAACAAAACGGACGATTATCTGCGCCACGGCCGTTAGCGAAGATTTCCAAGCTCAACAACCACACAGCCTTCACCAGATTTTGCACAACTGCTCGCGCAACATGGTGTCGCCCTTCTTGCAGCCGAAGGCCCTGGCGAACGCGGCGGTGTTCGAAAGCGGCCCGTTGGCTCGGAAGTGCGGCAACGGGTGCGGGTCGGTATTGGCTTGGAGGCGCGCATACTCAGGGCGCACGTTTAAGGCCCAGTTTTGCGCGTAGCCCAGGAAGAAGCGCTGCTCCGGTGTGAAACCGTCCATGTCTTTCGGACGCGGCTTGCCCTCCAGGGATTTCTGGTAGGCGGTGTAGGCGATGGTGAGCCCGCCGAGGTCCGCGATGCTCTCGCCTTCGACCAGTTTGCCGTTTTCGTGCAGGTCGCCCTCCACGACGTAGCCGTCAAATTGTTTCGCGACGCATTCCCCGCGCTCCTTGAAATTCTTCAAATCTTCTGGCGTCCACCAGTCACGCAGATTGCCCTGGCCGTCGAACTGCGCGCCCGCATCGTCGAAGCCGTGCGTGATCTCGTGCCCGATCACCGCACCCATGCCACCGTAGTTGTAGGCGTCGTCGCGCTCCGCATCAAAGAAAGGAGGTTGCAGAATTCCCGCCGGGAACACAATTTCGTTCAACTGGGGATTGTTGTAGGCGTTCACGGTCGGAGGCGTCATGCCCCATTCCGAACGATCGACGGGCTTATCGATTTTCGCGAGATCGCGCGCGGTTTCGAATTGTACGGCGCGAAGTTCGTTCCCGAGATGAGAGGCGCGATCAATCTTGAGCGAAGAATAATCACGCCACTTGTCCGGATAGCCGATCTTGATGTTGAAGGCCTGGAGTTTAGCGAGGGCCGCTTCGCGCGTCTTCGGGCTCATCCACGGAAGGGTCTGCAAATCGTCCCGCAGAGCGGCGATCAGGTTCAGCACCATCTCCCGGGCGCGCTCCTTCGCCGCCGGCGGGAAATATTTTTGGACGTAAAGCTGGCCGAGCGCTTCGCCCAGATAATTGTCTGCGGCTTGCGAACACCGCTTCCAGCGCGGCCGTAGCTCTTTCGAGCCGGTAAGAATGCGCCCGTCGAAGTCGAAATCCTCCTGCACGAAAACGTCCGGAAGGGCTTTGGCCCAGCGATTCACGAGGTGCCAGCGATAATAAGTCTTCCAATCTTCGAGCGAAGTGCTCGCAAGCAGTCCGTTCAGCGCTTTGAAAAATTCAGGCTGGCCGATGTTCAATTCGGAGAGCGCCGGACCGCCGACGGCATGGAAATAGGCTTCCCAGGAAAAGTTCGGCGTAACTGCCTGTGCCTGCGCGAGTGGCATCTTGTGATAAATGGCCTGGGGATCGCGCAGCTCCACGTTGGTCATGGAGGCTTTGGCCAGCGAGGTTTCGATGGCCATGACGCTCTTGGATTCCGCCGCGGCTTTTTCCGGGGCGTCGCCCAGCAGAGTAAGCATCTTGGCAACGTGTTGGATGTACTGCTCGCGAAGCTTTTTGGAGTCGGCGTCGTCGCGCGTATAGTAATCGCGGTCGGGAAGCCCGAGGCCGCCTTGGTTGGCTTCGCCGATGACTTTCGAACTGTCTTTGAAATCCTGATCCGAGACGAAGGAGAAGAGCGCGCCCGTGCCGATGGTTTGCAAATGGGCGCCCGTTTCGAGCAGGCTGGCGCGATCGTGGACGGAGTCAATGGCGAAGAGCTCGGCCTCCAACGGCTTCAGGCCCTGCGCCTCGATCGTTTTGGTGTCCATGCAACTGGCATAGAAATCGCCGATTTTTTGTTCCGTTGAGCCGGGCGCGGCGGAGGCGTTTGCGGCGGCCTCAAGAATTTCACGCAGTGCTGTTTGATTCTTGTCTGCCAGAGTGACGAAACTGCCCCACACCGGATATTCCGCCGGGATGGGACTGCTCTTGAGCCAGCCTCCGTTGGCGAACTGAAAAAAATCGTCGCAAGGCTTGCAGGTCTTGTCCAAGTTGTTCAGGTCGTAGCCATGCGAGGGATTATCCTCGGCCGCTTTGGCCGTTCGGCCGCCGTTGAAGGCAAGAATAATTGCGGCGAGGCAAAGCAATGTCACGGATGATCCAGCGAAGACTCGGCGTACCATCACGATCCACCCCCAGAAAAATTGACCCAAATGGCGTTGCCACAAGGCGCGAGACATTCCGGAAAAATCTCAAGAATGACCGCAAGCGCGCAATCCTTGTCCACTTCGACGTGCTGGCGTGCGATTGGTAAGTTTCAAGGTTTGCCGCGCGGAGGAAGTTTAGCAGATTGCGCACTGCCTGCTTAAGCTTGGAACGCAAAGGCAGAGATAGATTTCGCAGGGATGGTAGGCCCGTGCGGGCTCGAACCGCAGACCTCCACCGTGTCAACCTACCACCGATCGCAAAGACAACAACTTAGACCGTATCGAGCATACTCTCTACGCAGTGTCATACCGTTATCACAGGCAAGAATCACAGGTAGGGATCGCAGGTATCGTAAGGCTACTGCAACTTCGCGAATTCCGCGTTGGTTTGCTTCAGGATGGGATGTCGGGGGCGGCGTCTTTCCAGAGGGTGAGGAACCGTTACTGCGGCAGGCCGACGCGGCGCAAGAGGTCCTGAAAGCGCGGGTCGGAACGCAGGCTGTCGAGCCGGGGATCAACAGCAAGCACGACCATGCAGTCCGATCGGTCTTCCACGGCTTTATCGAACCAGCGGAAGGCCCGGTCCTTCTCTTTCAGCAAGACATATGCAGTCGCGACCTCATAGGAGCATACATAGCGCTTCTTGGTCAGCTGTTCCAAGTCCTCCAGCACCCTCATAGCCTGCGATTTGTTTCCAGAAAGGGCGTGGACTTGCGCTAGAAGCGCCAACAGGAAGGGACTATCGTCGAGGCGCGTTGCACTCTGGGCTTCCGTGACGGCCTCAGCATAGCGGCCATTTTCCGCGTACGATAGTCCAAGTACAGCGCGGGCATAGCCGAAATCCGGCTGTCGTTCAACGACGGTTTGGCTCTCTAGCAGGGCCCGATCGTACCTCCGGGCCATGAGCAGCACCCAGCTCAGGTCTCCATAGGTTAATCGGGAAAATGGATCGAGTTCCATGGCCCGCTTCGCCTCGGCAATGGCCTGCTCGTGCCGTCCCATTCCCGACAGACACCACGCGTAGATGTTATAAGCGTCGGCGTAGCTAGGGTTCAGCTCGGTGGCGCGCTTAAGCTCCTTCTCGGCGGTTACAGCATCCCAGTCGAAATTGATACTTACGAAACCTAGCCACGCATGTGCTTCGGCAAGGTTCTGATCCAGCTCCAACGCCCTTAGGGCGGCCGCTTTAGCCTGAGGCATGACCTCGCGGGGGGCACGATAGTTAGTGGACAGGTTGGCGTAGGCGCTGGCCAGACCAGCAAATCCGCTCGCGTAGTTTGGGTCCTGCTCTGTTGTGCGCTGAAAATACTCAATGGCGGTACGGAGGTCCCCTTCCGTGTTCCTATGCAGGTAATGGAGGCCTTTCAAGTAATCCTCGTGGGCTTTCGAACTCACCACCGGGGGGTAAGGCGTGACTGTTCCTCGGGCGAAAGCGTGACCTTGATCTGACTGGCAATGGTCCGCGCCACTTCGCCTTGCAAGGGCAGCACGTCCTTCAGGTCGCGGTCGTAGGTTTCTGCCCAGAGATGCTCATCCGTGGACGCGCGAATCAGCTGCGCGGTGATGCGCACCCGATCTCCGGCGCGTTGGACCGAACCTTCGAGCACCGAATCCACATTGAGCTCGCGCCCGATTTCTGGTAAGGATTTCTTGGTTCCCTTGTATTGCATAGCTGAAGTCCGCGAGATGACTCTCAGCCCTCCAATTTTAGCCAAATCGGTAGTTAGTTCTTCCGTCATGCCGTCAGTGAAGTACTCCTGTTCCGGGTTGCGGGAAAGGTTTTCAAGCGGCAGGACGGCAATCGAGCCAATTCGTTTCGCAGGACGAGCAAAATAGAGCTTTGCTCCAACGATCAATACACCAACGGTAACAGCGAGGGCGAGGACAGTCGCCATGATCTGGGTACGTGACCAACGGACAAGGGAAGCCCTCTTGGTTATCGCCGGAGCGGCGTCACGCTTCAGCCGCTTGAGGTCGGCACTTAGTTCGGCGGCAGACTGGCAGCGAATGTCGCGGGCTTTCTCCAGAGCCTTGTTGATGATCCGTTCCAGTTCGGCTGGCACCTCGGGATTCAGCCGCACGGGGGCTACGGGAGCACGTTCCAGAATGGCGTTGAAGATCAAGGCCGAAGTGTCGCCGCGAAACGGCAATGTGCCCGTACACATCTCGTACAGCACCGCCCCGAATGAGAAGAGGTCGGTGCGGACATCCAGTTCCTTCCCTCGAACCTGCTCAGGAGACATATAGGCGATAGTTCCGAGCGCACTGCCGGGACTGGTGAGATGTTCTTCGGAGTCGATGGTCGGTGCGCCGGGATCTGCCCCTGTCGTGGCTAGCACGGAGACTTTCGCCAGCCCGAAGTCGAGAATCTTCGCTTGACCTCGATTCGTGACGAAGATGTTCGCGGGTTTGATGTCCCGATGGACGATGCCCTTCGAGTGCGCGGCGTCGAGCGCATCGGCAATCTGGATACCCAGATCGAGCACTGCCTCGATCTCCAGCGGCTTGCCATTGATCTTGTGTCGCAGTGTCTGTCCCTCCAGCAGTTCCATGGCGATGAAGGTTCGCCCATCGGCCTCGTCAATCTCGTGGATGGTGCATATATTCGGATGGTTCAGCGAGGACGCGGCTTTCGCTTCCCGCCGGAATCGGCTGAGGGCTTGCGCGTCGTGGGCGAGTTCGTCGGGCAGGAACTTCAAGGCGACGTGGCGGCCGAGCTTCAGGTCTTCCGCCTCATACACCACACCCATACCCCCGCCGCCGATCCTGCTGAGGATGCGGTAATGGGAGACGGTCTGCCCAATGACTGGACCGGGGTCTTCCATCGCGCCGTCATCTTAGGTTGCAAAAGTTGGGCAAGTCAACGAACCGAGGCGTCGACGATAACGAGTTCAAGGGCCGCGAAGCTAGCCTCTGATAGCTCCCGAGTCCCGACTCGTGCAATGAAGAACGAAACACAGGTAGAGAATCACAGGTAGAAAATGCAGCGGCGACTTGAAATGGTAGGCCCGAATGGACTCGAACCATCGACCTCCTCCGTGTCAGGGAGGCGCTCTAACCAACTGAGCTACGGGCCTAATGCGCGCTTATTTTAACACGAGTGGCTCTGCAAATTTGAGCACGCCCTTTTTTCTTCCCGCAGCGGTAGAATAAGAGCCTTATGGAAAAATCGTTCGAGGAACAAGAGCCTGAGCCAAAAAAGAACACGGACGAGAATCAGTCGCCGCCCTCCGATCAAGTTGACGACCCCGTGGAGGAAGCTTCCCTGGAATCCTTTCCTGCCAGCGATCCTCCCGCATGGATCGCACGTTATTATCAACCCCCGCCACTCACGCGCAAGAAGTCGGCCTGATGACCCCGACAACAGAAAGCGCAGATTTCATCCGCTTTGCCAGCTCAGGGAACGCCAGGATGGCCACATGGTGCGCGTAACCATTGACGCGGCGTTGAAGACGAAGTGCCCGCGGACGGCGCTAGCGTGCGTGATGGCGCATGTGGAGGCGCGAGCCTCCGCCGAGGCGCTCATCGAAGTGATGAAGGCGCGGGAGGCTGAGATTCAGAAATTGCCTCACCCGCGGGGAGTACTGGCGTCGTCGCAAGTGGAAGCCACGCGAAGTGCGTACAAAGCGCTGGGCAAGGATCCGGCGAGATATCGCGGCTCGGCGGAAGCTCTGCTGCGGCGAATTGTTGCCGGAAGCGGTCTGCCGCAAATCAACGCCGTCGTGGACGTGATCAATCTCGTGTCTGTGGAAAGCCGGTTGCCGGTTGGGCTGTATGATCTGGCGCACGTGCAGGGCGACGTTGTGTTTCGCAGGGGCCGAGCAGGAGAAACATACAAAGGGATTGGGAAATACGACCTGAATCTGGAGGGCCTGCCAGTGTTTTGCGATGCGATTGGCCCGCACGGCAGCCCAACGAGCGACTCGGAACGCACGATGGTGACGGCAGAGACGCGACAAGTTCTCGCGGTCATGGTTTCTTTCGGAGGTGCCGAAGGACTCGACCGTTGGACACAAAGAATGTTCGCGCTGCTCACGCAATACGCATCTGGAAGAGACATAGAGATCCAAATGATCCAGTGAGCCCTCGCTGTCACTCGGGCAAGCTGGTGACTCTGGGAGAGTGACCTGGGAAGACCGACCTGGCCTGGGCAGTTGCTCCCGCCACAACACGCTTGACTTCCCAAAGCGATCGAGGCACGATTCTTCGCCACCCATGGCCAGGCCCATCTTCGGCTCCGAAATCCTGAACAATTTGTCCTACCCGATCAGCCTTGAAAAGAAAGGTTCGAACGGAGGCTGTACAATCCAGG
>WNFG01002491.1_pt1 | contig 21107 bp, 20 predicted proteins | sample 5400431 | NCBI WGS metagenome assembly WNFG01 (sample SAMN13153346, study PRJNA577476) | soil metagenome | isolation source: 120 cm saprolite under Douglas fir tree site 2 hole 3 replicate 2 | place: USA:California | collected 2015-04-18 | reverse complement strand
TCCAGGCCGTCGTAGGCGGCGTGGATCTCCACCCGGTGGTCGCCGCGGGTGATCTCCTCCAGCCGGCGCGTCTCGGCCAGCAGGGCCGCGATGCGCTCGTCGTCGAAGATCGGCTCGTGATGGTAGAGGCACAGGCGCCGCGCCCGGGCGAGCTGGCACATCTCCACTCCCACCACGTTGCTCGAGTGCCCCCAGTCCTCCTTGACCGAGATGGCGTCGGCGAGCGAGTACTGGGCGTCGAAGATCACCAGGTCCGCCTCCCGGAAGAACTCCACGAAAGCCTTCACCTCCTCCGGATCGTCCTGCTTGTGCTCGGAGTCGGTGGAGTACACGACCACCTTGCCGTTCCGCTCGATGCGATAGCCGTAGGAGTCGCCCCCGTGATGCTGCCGCTTGGCCCGGACGCGCAGCCCGGCGATGTCGTAGTCGCGCTCGGGCTCGAGGCGGACGAACTCGATCCGAGCGCTCATCCGGGAGAAATCGACCGGGAAGGAGGGCGCCGCGTTCTGTCGCCGGAAGGCCTCCTCGAGGGCGTCGTGGCAGCCGTAGATGCGCACGTGGTTGCCCGGCAGGTAGGCGGGCATGAAGAAGGGAAACCCCATGATGTGGTCCCAGTGCAGGTGCGACATGAAGACGTGGAACCGGTGGCCGCTCGGCCCACCGGTGGCCAGCACGTTGTTGCCGAGCACGCGGGCACCGCTGCCCAGGTCGCACAGCACGTAGTCCGGGTCGCCGGTCTCGATCTGCACGCACGACGAGTTGCCCCCGAAGGTGTGCGAGACCGCGAAGTCGAGCTCCCACTCGACGAAGGCGCGCGCCTTGCCGGGGGTGTCGAGCCCGCGGCCGGCCGCGGCCACCAGCGCGGTCACCAGCTTGCGCTTCACCTCCGCGGAGGTCATGGCCACCGGGATCGAGCCGCGCGTGCCCCAGAATCGAACCCGCATGGCCCGCGGCCTCAGGCGGCCTCGAACGCGGCGAGCGCCTCGGTCGAGAGCGCGGCGAGCGCCTCCCGCAGGGTGGGAAAGACCTGGAGGACCAGGTTGAAGCGGCTGATCTCGAAGATCTCGCGCACCACCGGCTGCAGGCCGCACACCCCGAGCGTGCAGCCCTGCGCCTTCGCCTGCTTGGACGCGAGCATGAGCACGCGCAGGCCCACGCTGCTGATGTACTCCACGTCGGTCAGGTCGACCACCAGGCGATCCCGGCCCGCGGCGGCCAGATGCGGAGCGAGCGCGGCCTTGAACTGCTCCGCGGTCGCGTGGTCGATCCGGCCCCCCGGAAAGAGCACGGCGGTGTCGGCGAAGCGCTTCGAGGCCAGCTCCATGTCCATGATTCGGGGGGCCGATTCTATCACCATGGACACATGTGGCACACTGGGACCTCGTGCCCGAACCCGCGACCGTGCAACAGTCTGACCTCCTGAAGCAGCTCCGCATCGACCGCGGCCCCGATCGTCCGCCGCGCCGTCGCGGCCGTCTGCTCGCGATCCTTGCCGTGCTCGCCCTGGTGGCCGGGGTCGGGCTCTGGCTCGGCTGGGCCCGCGTGCGCCCGCCGGTGGTGCAGACCACGGTGGCGCGCGCCGCCGCGCCCGGGGGCGCGGCCGGCTCGGTGCTGGACGCGAGCGGCTACGTCACCGCGCGCCTCCAGGCCACCGTCTCGGCCAAGATCACCGGCAAGGTGACCGAGGTGCTGATCGAGGAGGGCATGCGGGTGCGGGAGGGCGCGGTGCTGGCGCGCCTCGACGACACCGAGGCCCGCGCCGGGCTCGGCCTGGCGCAGGCCCAGCTCGTGGCCGCGCGCTCACAGGTGGCCGAGGTGCGGGCCCAGCTCGACCAGGCGGAGCGCGACTACGTCCGCCAGCAGGGGCTCTACGACCGGCAGCTGGTGAGCCCCCAGAGCCTGGACGCCGCGCTCGCCCAGCGGGACATGCTGCGGGCCCGGCTCGCCAACCTCCAGGAGCAGATCAAGGTGGCGCAGGAGTCGCTGGCGGTGGCGCAGGTGCAGCTCGACAACACCGTGATCCGCGCTCCGTTCAGCGGGGTGGTGATCGCCAAGTCCGCGCAGCCGGGCGAGATGATCTCCCCGATCTCGGCGGGCGGGGGCTTCACCCGCACCGGAATCGGGACCATCGTGGACATGGACTCGCTCGAGATCCAGGTGGACGTCAACGAGTCCTACATCAATCGCGTGAATCCCGGACAGCCGGTGGAGGCCACGCTCAACGCCTATCCCGACTGGAAGATCCCGGGCGAGGTCATCGCGATCATCCCGACCGCGGACCGGAGCAAGGCCACCGTCAAGGTGCGGATCGCGATCAAGACGCGGGATCCGCGGATCGTGCCCGACATGGGCGTGCGAGTGGGCTTCCTCGAGTCCAAGCCCCCGGGCGCGGCGCCGGCCCCCACCGTCGCGGGAGTGCTGGTGCCGGCCGAGGCGGTGCGCCCCGACGGCAATGACTCCATCGTGTTCGTGGTGGCCGACGACAAGAAGGTGCAGCGCCGGCGGGTGACCCTGGGCCCCGACGTGGCCGGCCAGCGCCGCGTGGTGAGCGGCCTGCGCGAGGGCGAGCGCGTCGTGCTCGCGCCGCCGCCCGGGCTCGCGGACGGCCAGGCGGTGCGGCTGGGCGACAAGTGAGGGCGCGCGCGTGACGGTCCTGGTGGAGATCCGCGGGGTGACCAAGGTCTACCAGCGCGGGCGCGAACGGGTCGAGGTGCTGCACGGCATCGACCTCGACATCCCGAGCGGCGACTTCGTGGCCCTGATGGGACCGTCCGGGTCCGGCAAGACCACGCTGCTCAACCTGATCGGCGGGCTCGACACGCCCACCGGCGGGAGCATCGTGGTGCAGGACCGGCGCATCGACCAGCTCTCGGGCGGGGAGCTGGCGGCCTGGCGCGCGGCCCACGTGGGCTTCGTCTTCCAGTTCTACAACCTCCTGCCCGCGCTCTCCGCGCAGCGCAACGTGGAGCTGCCGCTGCTGCTGACCGACCTGCCCGCGGCGGAGCGCCGCCGCCGCGCGCGGATCGCGCTCACCCTGGTCGGCCTCGAGGACCGCGCGCGCCACCGGCCCCGCGAGCTCTCGGGCGGGCAGGAGCAGCGCGTGGCCATCGCGCGGGCCATCGTCTCCGACCCCACCCTGCTGGTCTGCGACGAGCCCACCGGCGATCTCGATCGCGCCACCGCGGACGAGGTGCTGCGGCTGCTCCAGATGCTCAACCGCGAGCACGGCAAGACGGTGGTGATGGTCACCCACGATCCGAAGGCGGCCGAGTACGCGCGCCGGAGCGTGCACCTCGACAAGGGGGTCATGACCGGGGAGCCGGTGGCCTCGTGAGATACCTCCCCCTGCTCTGGGCCGGCCTCTTCCGCAAGAAGACGCGCACCATCCTGACTCTGCTCTCGATCGTGGTGGCCTTCACCCTCTTCGGCCTGCTCCAGGCGGTGGAGGTGGCCTTCGAGTCGGGCGCGGATGCCGCCGACGCCAAGCGCCTGCTGACCACCGCGCGCTACTCGATCATCGAGCCGCTGCCGATGGCCTACCAGCGGCGCATCGAGCAGGTGCCGGGAGTGGTGGGCGTCGCCTACGCGGACTGGTTCGGAGCCAAGTACCAGAACGAGTCCAACGCCTTCCCGGTCTTCGCGGTGGATCCCACGCGCTACCTGGACATGTACCCCGAGTTCACCATCGTGCGCGAGCAGCGGGACGCCTTCGCCAAGACGCGCACCGGAGCGATCGCGGGCAAGCGCCTGGCCGACCGCTTCGGGTGGCACGTCGGCCAGAAGCTGCCCATCAGCTCCGAGATCCACCCCAAGACCGACGGCAGCCTGAACTGGGAGTTCGACCTGGTCGGCATCCTCGACGCCGACGACCCCGCGGTGCGCGGCAACACCGACATGGTGCTGATCAACGTGGCCTACTTCGACGAGGCGCGCCAGTCCGGACGCGGCAAGACCGGCTGGTACATCGTGCGCATCGAGGACTCGACCCAGGCCCGCTCCATCTCGACCTCGATCGACACGCTCTTCATGAACTCGCCCGACGAGACCAAGACCCAGCCCGAGAAGGAATTCGCGATCGGCTTCGCCAAGCAGATCGGCGACATCGGCGCGCTCGTGACCCGCATCCTGATCGCGGTCTTCTTCACCATCCTGATCCTGACCGGCAACACCATGGCCCAGTCCATCCGCGAGCGCATCCCGGAGCTGGCCATCTTGAAGACGCTCGGCTTCTCGGACGGGAAGGTCACCGCGCTGGTGCTCGCGGAAGCGATCCTGCTCCTGATCCTGGGCGGCGCGCTCGGCATGGGCGCCGCGGTCGCGGCCATGCCCACGCTGAACGGCTCCACCGGCGGCCGCTTCCCCCCGCTCTTCGTCGGCCCCGAGACCTGGCTCCTCGCCGCGGCCATCGCCGCCATCGTCGCGCTCGTCATCGGCCTCCCTCCCGCCCTGCGCGCGAACCGGCTCAAGATCGTCGATGCCCTGTCCGGGCACTAGAATTCCATGCGCACCCTGAGACAAATATTCGCCATCACCGCCATGAACCTGCGCAACCTGCCGCAGCGGGTCGGCACGTCGCTGGTGGTCGTGGTGGGCATCGCGGGGGTAGTGGGCGTGCTGGTCTCGGTGCTGGCGATGTCCGAGGGCTTCCGCCACACCCTGGCCAGCACCGGGCGGGGCGATCGGGTCATCCTGCTGCGCGCCGGCTCGGACGCCGAGCTGTCGAGCGGGGTCGACCGCGACCAGGCCACGCTGCTCGCCGCCCTGCCCGGCGTCGCGCGCGACGCGGCCGGTCGGCCGCAGGCCTCGGCCGAGCTGGTGGTCATGGTGGACCTGCCCCGCAAGGGCGAGAGCAACCCCAACAACGTGCCGTTCCGGGGGGTGCAGCGCGCCGCGTTCACGATCCGCGACGAGGCGCGTCTGCTCGAGGGCCGGCGCTTCGAGCCCGGCGTCCGAGAGGTGATGGTCGGGCGGAAGGCGGCCGGCCAGTTCGCCGGCCTCGCGGTCGGCTCGCGCATCGCGTTCCGCGACAGCGACTGGACGGTGGTGGGCGTCTTCGAGAGCGGTGGCGACGTGCACGAGTCGGAGATCTGGGCCGACGCGGAGGTGGCGATGTCGGCCTTCCGGCGCTCCGGCTACCAGTCGGTGACCGCGCGCCTCGCCGACGGCTCCGACCAGGGCCTGGCCGCGCTCCGGGACACGGTGGCCCGCGACCCGCGCTTCTCGATCAACGTGCTCCGCGAGCCGGAGTACTACGCGAAGCAGGCGGGCGTGCTGTCCAACCTCATCAACGTGCTCGGCTACACGGTGGCCTCGTTCATGGCGGTGGGCGCGACGTTCGGGGCGCTCAACTGCATGTACTCGGCGATCGCGAGCCGCCAGGTCGAGATCGCCACCCTACGCGCCATCGGCTTCGGCGGCACGCCGGTGGTGGTCTCGGTGGTGATCGAGGCCCTCCTGCTCGCGCTGCTGGGCGGCGCGGTCGGCGGGGCCCTCGCCTACGTCTACTGCGACGGGGCGTCGCTCTCCACCCTCAACTTCAGCACCTTCTCCCAGGTGGGGTTCGACTTCCGGGTCACCCCGGGACTGCTCCTCCGCGGCATCGTCTGGGCGCTCGTCATCGGGGCCGCCGGCGGCCTGCCGCCCGCGGTGCGCTCGGCCCGGATCCCGGTCACCGAGGCCCTGCGCAGGGCCCGCCGCGGTTGACTCACCGTCCGGGCCGGGCTAGCCTCGACCGGTCAGGCAGCCCACATCCCCAGGAGGCCCCACCCGTGCACGATCTCGTGATCGACAACGCCCGCCTCATCGATGGTCTCGGCACGCCCGCGCGAGACGGAAGTCTCGCGGTGAAGGACGGGCGCATCGCCGCGATCAGCGCCGATCGTCGCGGCGCGGACCTGGGGGCCGCGGGCACGCGCGTCGACGCGCAGGGCCTCGTGCTCGCGCCCGGGATCGTGGACCTGCACACCCACTACGACGCCCAGCTCACTTGGGATCCCTACGCGACCCCGTCGACCGCGCTCGGCGTCACCACGGTGGTCATCGGCAACTGCGGCTTCACGATCGCCCCCTGCCATCCGGCGCACCGGGATCTGATCGTGCGCAACCTGACCCACGTGGAGGGCATGTCGCTCGAGGCGATGCGGGCCGGCATCAACTGGGACTTCGAGTCGTATCCCGAGTACCTGGCCTCCCTGGAGCGGCGCGGTCTCGTCCCCAACGTGGCCTCCTTCGTGGGCCACTCCTCGGTGCGGACCTACGTGCTGGGCGAGGACGCGAGCAAGCGGAAGGCCACCGACGCGGAGATCGCGGAGATGCGCCGTATCGTGGTGGAGGCCCTGCGGACCGGCGCCATCGGCTTCGCGACCTCCACCCTCGAGCAGCACAACGGCGAGAACGGCATCCCGATGCCGTCGCGCCTGGCCGACGAGCGCGAGATGACCGCGCTGACCGGCGCGCTCGGTGAGGTCGGCCGCGGCATCTTCATGCTGACCAAGGGCATGACCTCCACGGTGCCGTGGCTCGAGTCCATCGCGGCGGCCAACGGCCGCCCGGTGATGATCGCGGCCATGTTCGTGGATCCCGGCGACCCCACCCGCGTGTTCCGCGAGCTGTCCGAGATCGAGGCCGCGCGTACCCGGGGCCGCGAGCTGTGGGCGCAGGTGGGGTGCTTTCCCCTCGGCATGGAGTTCACGCTGCGCCATCCCTATCCGCTCGAGGCCTTCCTCGCCTGGCGGCCCGCCATCGTGGCGCAGGACGAGGCGCGCTATCGCGCGGTGCTCGCCGATCCGTCATTCCGCGGCGGGCTCAAGCAGGAGATCGGTCAGCCCGGAGTGCCCAACCGCTTCAGCGACAAGAACTGGGATCACCTGACCATCGCGGAGGTGAAGCGGCCGGAGCACCGGAGCCTCGAGGGCAAGACCATCGGGGCCCTGGCCCGCGAGCGCGGCCAGCATCCCTGGGACACCTTCCTCGACTTCGGGCTCGACGGCGAGCTGGACGCGATGTTCGACTGCCGCCTCTTCAACATCGACGAGAACGAGGTGCGCCGCCTCCTGCGGCATCCCAACGCCGCGGTGGCCCTCTCCGACGCGGGGGCGCATCTCTCCTTCCTCTGCGACGCGGGCTTCGGCCTCCACCTGTTCGGCCACTGGGCGCGCGAGCGTGGCGACCTCACCCTCGAGCAGGCGGTGCGCACGGTGACCAGCGCGGTGGCCGACGCCTACCGGATCCAGGACCGGGGGCGGCTCCAGCCCGGGGCCTGGGCCGACCTCATGCTCTTCGACCCCCGGACGGTGGGGCGCGGGGGCAAGCGGCGCGTCCACGACCTGCCGACCGGGGCGAGCCGCCTCGATACGCCGGCGGTGGGCCTCCACGGGGTGTGGGTCAATGGGGTGCGCACGGTGGACGAGCGCGGGGTCGTCAAGGAGTGCGGCCGTCCCGGCCGCCTGCTCCGCGAGTTCGCGCCCTAGAATTAGGCCCCAGAATTAGGCCGCGGGCCTCGATGCGCTCTGGGCGCGCGCCGAGCGACAGGTGCCCGGCTGGCATCCGGCCCCTCGCTCGCAGCTCACCCTCGACCCGGTCACCGCCGACGTCGTCCGCTGGGAGCCGTTCGCCGGCCAAAGCCTGGGTCGGCGCCTTCGGACCTGGGTGCGACCGCTCCACACCGGCGAGGCCGGCGGGCCCGCCGGCCAGGCGGTCGCGCTGGTGGCCTCCGGCGGCGGCGCCGTCCTCGTGTGGACCGGCCTCGCCCTCGCCTGGCGCCAGCTGCGCAGCCGGCGCCGTCGGGTGAGCACGGGAGGGGCCCTCTCCGTACCTCCGCAGCCTGGCCGAGAAGTGTCAGCAGACTGACACAGGCCGCCACCCGGAGGTGGGCCTAGGGGCCTCTCCTCCTTTTTGTTCACGCAGTTAGACTCAGGAGCCCATGGCAATTGGCTTGCACACTCCTCGCCCTGGCCTGGGCACGTCCCGGTCCCATCAAGAGGAGGCTTCCATGAGCGTCACCGTCGCAAGCAGGCTCGAGCGCCTCGTTCGCTTCGTTCCCGGAGTGGCCGGCTACCAGGATCGGGAGAACTCCCGGACCACGGACAAGCAGGTCCGGATGCGTCTCGTCCAGGAGATCGGCCGGCTGATCCAGGGCCTCGATGACGACAAGGAGCGCCTCGCGCGATCGGCCGATCTGTCCCGCCTGCCCCGTCTCGATCGTCTCGCCGGCCGCCTCGAGCGCCAGAGCCGCATCGTCGAGTTCGCGAGCCGCGGGTACACCGGGCTCTTCGACCTCCACCAGGTGGACGAGGACACGCTCGATCAGCTCTACGCCTTCGACCTGGGGCTCTTCGATGCGCTGAGCGTGGTCCGCGCCAAGGCCGAAGCGGTCCGGGCCGCGCGCGCCGATGCGGCCGCGCTCGAGACCGCGATCGAGCACATGATCGAGGCTCTCGACGACTTCGGCCAGCTCTGGGACAAGCGGCAGCGCATCGTGGAAGCGGACTGAGGAGGAGACGCCATGGCCCCCATCATGATGGAAGTCATCGAGTGGTTCGATCAGACCGGCACCGGGATCGTCCAGCGCTATCCCGAGGGCGGCTCGGGGGACATCAAGATGGGGGCGCAGCTCGTGGTGCGCGAGAACCAGGCCGCGGTCTTCTTCCGCGACGGCCAGGGCCTCGACGTCTTCGGGCCGGGCCGCCACACCCTGTCCACCCAGAACCTGCCGATCCTGACCCGGCTGCTCTCCCTGCCGTGGGGCTTCACGAGCCCGTTCCGCGCCGAGGTGTACTTCGTCAATCTGAAGGTCTTCACCAACATGCGCTGGGGCACGCGCGATCCGGTGGCCTTCAAGGACACCCAGCTCGGCCTCATCCGCCTGCGCGCCTTCGGCAACTTCACGATGCGGGTGACCCAGCCGCTGCTCTTCGTCAATAGCCTGGTGGGCACCCAGGGCTCCTACACCACAGATCAGATCGAGGAGTACCTGCGCGACGTCATCGTCGCGCGGCTCAACGACTTCCTCGGTGAGAAGGTGCAGAGCCTGGTCGAGCTGCCCCCGCACTACGACGAGATGGCGGTCGCGCTGAAGACCCGGCTCGTGGACGAGTTCCGGAAATACGGCACCGAGCTGGTCGACTTCTACATCAACCGCATCACCCCGCCCGAAGAAGTGGAGCGGATGATCGACGAGCGCTCCGGCATGGGCGCGGTCGGCGACCTGGATCGCTTCCTCAAGTTCAAGGCGGCCAAGGCCATGGGCGACGCCGCGCAAGGCAGCGGCGGTGGAGCCGGCAGCGGCGCGGCCGCCGGCGTGGGGGTGGGAGTCGGGGCCGGGCTCGGCATGATGATGCCGGGCATGCTCGCCAAGAGCCTGGGCGCCGAGCCCGCCGCCGCGCCCGCGAGGGCGGTCATCACCTGCCCGAGCTGCCAGTCGGCGGTGGCCTCCGACAGCCACTTCTGCCCGCGCTGCGGCCGCCAGCTGGCCGCGACCGCGCGGTGCTCGCGCTGCCAGTCCGAGCTGCCGGGCGGCGCCCGCTTCTGCGCGTCGTGCGGTCAGGCCGTCCCCGGTAGCTGACGCCGGGCCGGCTGGCATGAGCCAGCTCGTCGTCTCGACCGAGTGCCCCACCTGCAGCGGCCCCCTCGACTTCTCCGAGGGGTCCAACGCCATCCGCTGCCCGAGCTGCGGCTCCCACCTCCTGGTCACCGGGCGCAAGCAGGTGCTGAGCTACTGGGTGAAGCCCCGGGTTCGGGCCGAGGTGGCGGGAGCCGCCGCCCGCACCGGGCGGCTCGAGGCGCGCGTCGCGCGCACCCAGCTCTTCTTCGTGCCCTTCTACCGGCTGACCGGTCACGACTTCCAGTGGCAGGACGTCCCGCCCAGGCCCGAGCCGGAGAACGGCGCGTTCCCCTCGATGGTCGTCGGGGGCGGAGACCGCACCGTCGATCGGGCCGAGCTCGAGATCCCGATCGGCTCTATGCTCGGCTGGGGCGCCGATCTGCTACTGGGCCGGCACGCCGGCGACGTGGTGCGCGACCTGCTGGGCGCCCCGTCGAAGCCCGAGCGCCCGTCCGAGGCCGCCGTCCTGATGGCGCCCGCGCGCCCGCTCACCATCGCGAGTGGTGAGGCGACCGTGCAGTTCCTCGACCGCTACGTGGAGAAGAGCTTCCCGGCCGCCGACCTGCCGGGCCTCGGGATCTACTCGCTCGGCATCCGGACCCAGGCGCTGCACGTCGCGCTCTTCCAGCGTGAGGCGCTGGCCTCCCTCGGCACCGTCGTCCCGGTGCAGGTGGACCTGGCCGCCGCCATGGCGCAGGGCCTCTCGGCCAGCGGCTTCGAGCACGTGGTCTACCGCCAGGTCCTCGGGCGCATCCTCTCGGTGATCTACTTCCCGCTCTGGGTCGTCGAGCTGACGCAGGGGACGGAGCGCTGGCTCACCGTGGTCGACGCGGTGGCCGAGAGCGTGGTCCAGCCGCATGTGCCTCTCGCCCTCTACGACGTCCTCGCGCGCGCCGCCACCGAGGAGTCTCGCACGGTCGGCCTGCGGCCTCTCGTGTGTCCCAACTGCGGCGGCGATCTCCCGGTCGAGCCCGACGACGTCATCTTCTTCTGCATCACCTGCAGCCGGGCCTGGCAGATCCACGGCGCCGACCTGACCGAGACGCCGCACGAGATCGCCCAGGTCGCCTCGAAGGCTCCGCCCGTCGGCCGACCGGTCGATCTCGTCTATCTGCCGTTCTGGCGCCTGGATACCTCCTCCCCGGGGCCGGGTGGACCCGCGTGGGTGCCCGCGTTCCGCTATCGCCGGCTCAAGGGTCTTCAAGACCTGGCCGCTCGCTTCACGGCAAAGCCGCCCGTGTACGAGCCGTGGACGGGCGAGCGCCCCACCGTGCACGGCTGCTTCTACGACGTCGAGGATGCGATTCTGCTGGCCCGCTTCACCGCCGCGGGTCGGCGTCGCACTCCGGATGCGGTGAGAGCCGCCGCCAAGGACGAGCCCACGTTTTTTCAGGGCGCGCGGCTCGCGTGGATTCCCTTCCGCCGCGAGGGCCAGTCCCTGCTGGACCCCTTCGCCGGCCTCGCGCTCCAGGGAGGCTTGCTTGGCTAAGGTCATCGCCATGGTCACCGCGCCGGTTCCCCGCGTCCTCCGTCCCACGTCCGTGGCGCACGGCGTCCTGCTGATCCTGCTGGCGGCCGGGCTCGGCCTGGTCGGCTTTCACGGGGCCCGATTCGCGCGCTCCTGCATGAGCCTCGACGGGGCGCGGACCGCCATCGAGACCCACATCAGGGGCAAGTACGTGCGGCGGATGGCCCGGGTGATGAAGGCGACCGACCGCGAGGCCCTGGCCTCGCGGACCGACGTGCACGTCACCGCGCTCACCTGCGGACCCAGCGTGCTCGGAGGCATGACCTGCCGCGCGCGGTACGTGGTGAACGGGCAGAACGTGGGGCTCGACGGGACCGACCATTACTTCCGGATCGGGTTCTCGCTTCTGGCGGGCTGGCAGGTGGCGAGCGTGGTCGAGACGTCGGGACTGCGCTACTCGCTCACGCCGGGTCGGTGCTCGCTGGCCACCGACGGACGGTAGCGGTGCGGGTCGCGGGCCGGCCGGGTGAGCCGGTGGCCGCGGCCCCGGCTTCGGCCGGGCATCCACGCCTTCGGCTTCCGCTCCGGCTCGACGTGCGCCTGGTCCAGGCCCTGACGTGAGCCGTGCTGTGACCCAAGAATCGGAAAGATCTCCCGCACGAGCCCCTCGTACTCCTCCAGCGTCCGGGTGTAGATGTCGAGGCCCGGCACCTTGTGCAGGTCGAGCGTGACCGGCACCGTGCCCGCGTGCAGCGCGGAGACGTGGATCGCCTGGAAGCAGGAGCGACCGCACTCGGGTCGGTCGGTCACGAGGATCTCGTACAGCTCCGGCCACTGCTGGGCCACCTCCGCCGATCGCGAGGGCGAGTCGCGGCACAGGTAGTCTTCCAGGTCCGCGCGGTACTTCACCTCGATGGCGACCAGACGGTAGGAGTGGTGGCCGAGGCTCGGCCCCTCGAGGGCTCGCCACACCATGAAGTCCGGAATGAACTCGGTGCGGCCGCTTCGCACGAGCGCCGGCATCTGGGTCTCGCGGCCGACCCGGGCCACCGTGTACCTTGCCCGCTTGAAGACCGCCTCGACCAGGGCCTCGGCCATGCGCCCCTTCAGCAGGCTGATCGGGTCGATGGTCATCGCTGGGCGTCGGAGATCTTGATGGACAGCGCGCGCAGCCGCTCGAGCGTCTCCGGACGGAGCATCGCGGCGAAGCCCGCCGGGTCGGACTTGGCGCGATCGAGCGCCTCGCTCATGGCCCGGGGGTCGCCGTTGGAGTTCCGGGTCAGATCGGCGAACACCTCGGCGGCGAGCCCGTAAACCTCCTGCACGAGCGCGGAGGAGCCGGCCATCCCCTGGACCTGCCGGTCGACCTCGGCCGCGGTCGGGTCGGTGGCGATGATCCGGCCTCGCGCGGCCGGGTCGGCGAGCATGCGGAGCGTGGTCGCCAGGGCGTCCGCGGAGGCGGGGTCGAGGGCCTGCGAATGCGTCGGGGTGGCGGAGCAGATCAGGAGGAGGAGGGCGGCGAGCGCGGCGGTGGCGAGTCGGCTGATCATGGCGTCCAGGATCAGCAAGAGTCGGACCAGTCAAGACCCTTGAAATCCGCAGCAAATCCGCGCCGCCGCCGGGCGTCGATGGCGGTCGGCTGACAGGCGGTGTCAGGCCGTCGGCCCTCGGCGGTCACCGCTTGACCGGCCGGGCCCGGCGGAGAATAATCGCCGCGCGACGCGACCCCCCTCACCCTCACCCGAGAGAGGAGATTCCGATGGCCACGACCGCTCACCGCGAAGAGATCTGGGTGCCGGGCATGCCCGAGCCGATCAGCCACTTCGTCCACGTGGTCCGGGCCGGACGGCTCGTCTTCGTGTCCGGCTGCGTGGCCAGCGACGATCACGGGCAAACGGTGGGCGGGAGCGACATCGTGGCCCAGACCAGGCAGGTCCACGAGAACATCAAGCGCTGCCTGGCCGCGGCGGGGGCGACCTTCGCCGACGTGTGCAAGGTGACGGTGTACCTCAAGAACGTGGGCGACCGGGAGAAGGTCAACTCGGTGCGGAAGGAGTACTTCGGGGCGAGCCGCCCGGCCAGCACCCTCATCGAGATCTCCCAGTTCGTGCGCCCGGAGCTGCTCATCGAGGTCGAGGCGGTGGCGGTCCTCCCCGAGCGGAGCGCGGCCAAGTCGGGACGCCGGAAGCCTGTGCGTCGGCCCGCGCCGCGGAAGGGGCGCCGCCGCTGAGCAGCCCTCAGCCCTTGACCGCACCGGCCGACAGCCCCTGGATCAGGTGTCGCTGCAGGTAGGTGAACAGGATCGCCACCGGGATCGTGCTGATGATGACGCCGGCCGAAAGCTGGCCCCACTGGATCTCGTACTGGCCGACCATGAACAGGAGCCCGGCGGAGAGGGTCCGCATCTCGGTCTGCGACGTGAAGGTGATCGCGAAGAGCAGCTCGCTCCACGACGCCACGAACGCGAAGATCGCGGTCGCGGCCACCCCGGGCGCGGCCAGGGGCAAGATGATGCGACAGAGCGCGCCGAAGTTCGTGCATCCGTCGAGCATCGCGCTCTCCTCGAGCTCGCGCGGGATCGACTCGAAGTACCCCACCAGCATCCACACCGTGAACGGGACGGTGAAGGAGAAATTCGAGTAGATCAGGGCCTGGTAGGTGTCGATGAGCCCGAGGGCGTGCCACTGCGAAAGCAGCGGCGCGATCAGCAGGACCGCGGGGAACATCTGGGTGGCCAGGAAGATCAGGAGGAAGGTCTGGCGCCCCGCGAAGCGGAAGCGGGCCAGCGCGTAGCCGGCGAGGATCGACACCACCGTGGTCGCCACCATGGTCACCGACGACACCCACAGGCTGTTGGCGAAGAAGCGGCTGAACGGGGTGAGCTTGGACGTCCACGCCTCCACGTAGTTGGCGAGGCTGAGCGACGCGGGCAGGTACACGATCGGGGTGGCGTACAGCTCGGCGCGCGTCTTGAACGAGGCGAGCAGGACCCAGAGGAACGGGGCCACCGCGAACACGGTGAGGGTGACGAGCCCCGCCCAGAGCACCGGCCCCCCGAGCACGCGCTCGGCCCAGTCTCGCCCGGGCGGACGCCTCACGTGACGCTCTCGAGCCCGCGGGTCAGCCGCAGGTAGCAGATGGTGAAGCCGAGCATGATCAGGAGCAGCGCCACCGACAGGGTCGCCGCGTAACCGAAGTCGAGATTCGAATAGGCCTGGAGCAGCGTGTAGGTCGAGGTGATCTGGGTCGCGTTGGCCGGCCCGCCGCTCGTCATCACGAAGATCAGGTCCGCGTAGTTGAACGTCCACACGATGCGGGTGGCGGTCGCCACCACGATGATGGGCTTCAGCATGGGCAGGGTGATGAATCGGAAGCGCTGCCAGATCGAGGCGCCGTCCACCCGGGCCGCCTCGTAGAGCTCGGGGGGGATGGCCTGGAGCCCGGCCAGCAGCATGATCGCGAAGAACGGCACCCCCCGCCAGACGTTGGTGAGGATCACCGCGGGCATGGCCAGGCTCGGGTTGGCGAGCCACGCGACGCGCTCGGTCATCCAGCCGGCCCGGCTCAAGACGTCGTTGAGCAGGCCGTAGTTCGGCTGGTAGATGAACTCCCAGATGAGCGCCACCACCACTCCGGGGATGATCCAGGGCAGCAGCGTGATGGTACGGACCAGGGCCCGGCCGCGGAAGGCTTCCTGGAGAAGGAGGGCGGCGGCGAACCCTCCCACGAACTGGAAGATGACCGATCCGAACACCCACCACATCGAGTTCCACAGGCTGAGCCAGAAGGTCTCGTCGTGGATCAGCCGCACGTAGTTGGCGAGCCCCACGTAGCCGTACTCCTGCGGCCTGATCAGCACGTGGTTGTAGAGGCTCATGTGCATCGCCTTGAGGATCGGAAACAGCACGGTGCCACCCAGGGCGATGACCACCGGGATCAGGTAGCAGTAGCCGGTCAAGAGCTCCCGGGCGCGCCGCGACAGCAGCGGGCGCGCCACGGGAGCGGTGAGGGTCGCCTCGCGGGCCATGGCCCTAGGTCATGTTCTTGGTGAGGACCTCGGCGAACTTCTCGAGAAACTCCTTCGACGAGAGCTTGCCCACCAGGGCCTGCTGGAACAGCGGCACCCCCTCCGAGTCGATCTTGCCGCCCCAGCCCGCGTAGGACAGGTAGGGGCTGACGATCGAGAACGGGAAGGACTTGATGAAGCCCTGGTAGGCGGGGTCCTTCATGAACTCGGGCCGCTCGAACAGGGTCTTGCGGGACGGCAGGAGCCCGAGCCCCTTCGTGTACATCATGTTCGGCTCGTCCTCCATCAGCCAGGTCATGAAGCTCCACGCCCCGTCGCGGTTCTTCCCCTTGTTGAAGGCGGTCAGGGTCTCCGAGAAGTAGAACGAGGTGCGTTTCTTGGCCGGCCCGAGCGGGAGCGGGATCGTCGAGAAATTCTTCTCGCCCACGAAGCCCTTCTGCTCTTCCGCGGAGCCCGAGTTGTGGATGTAGGTATTGGTCACTCCGCGGCCAAAGCCCTCCACGATGCCGCGCCAGCCGTCGGTGGGCACCGAGGGGGGACAGACCTTGTGCTTGCGGAAGAGGTCGAGATACCAGTCGAGCGCCTCCGCCGCCTCCCGGGAGTTGATGGCCACCTTGCCGTCCTTCAGCACCTGGGCCCCGTTGGCGTACATGAACTCGGTGGCGTAGAGCACCGCCCACGTGCCCTGCCCGCGCATGCCGAAGCCGTACTGGTTCCGGTCCGCCTTGGTGAACGCCTTGCTGAACGCGAGGAACTCGTCGAAGCCCCAGTCGTCCTTGGGCGCCGCGATCCCGTATTCCTTCATGCGATCGGTCCGGTAGTACACCGCGTCGTTGGTCACGACCCAGGGAAACGACGCGATCTTGTTCTTCACCGTGACCGTCTGCCAGGCCAGCGGCAGGACGTCCTTGTAGTGCTTCCAGTCCTTCGCCCGCGACGTGAGGTCCTCCAGCGCGCCCATGCCCTCGAACTCGCCCACCCAGTTGTCCCAGACCTGGCAGCAGTCTGGCGGACTGCCCGCGGCCACCGAGGTGATCAACTTCTGACGGGCCTGGGCCTGGGGCACGAACTCCACCTTGACCTCGAAGTCCTTCTGGGACTGGTTGAAGCGCTGCACCAGAGACTCCACCAGCGCGTTGCGCTTGGGCTCGGGCACGCTGAACTGGAAGCGGACCGGCGTGGCGCCCCACGCGCGGCGGGGCCGGAGCAGGGGCTCCTCCCACCACTTGAGATCGGCGGCGGTGAGTGCGCCGGCGGCGGCCATCGTCTTGAGCCACGCGCGGCGCGAGAGGATGCGGCGTTCGTTCATGGAGCGTCCCCTTTCGTCGGTGAGAGGTTGGGCTAGACGGTAGCCTGCCGGGCCCGGCTCCGGCAAGGGTCAGGGCGAGCCGGCGCGGGCCTGCTCACGCAGGGCGCGCTTGACGATCTTGCCCGAGCCGGTCTTGGGCAGCGCAGGCACGAATCGCACCGTGCGCGGCGCCTTGTAGACCGCCATCTCGGCGCGGCACCAGTCGACGAGCTCGCGCTCGCTCGCGGTCGCCCCCGGCTGCCGCACCACGAAGGCCAGCACGTCCTCGCCGCGATAGGCATCGGGCACACCGACCACGCCGACCTCGGCCACCGCGGGGTGCCGGTACATGATGGCCTCGACCTCGGCCGGGAACACGCTGTAGCCGGAGGCTTTGATCAGGTCCTTCTTGCGCTCCTCGACCGTGAAGTAGCCCTCGTCGTCCACTCGTCCGATGTCGCCGGTGCGGAGCCATCCATCCGGGATGGCCTCCGCGGTCGCCGCCGGCTGGCGCCAGTAGCCCTTGGTGACCATCGGCCCGCGAACCGCGATCTCGCCGGACTCGCCCGGCCCCACCTCGGTGACGCCGTCCTCGAGGCTCACGAGGCGCACCCCGGTGTAGGGCAGCGGGACCCCGACGGTGCCGTAGCGCGGGCGGTGGGGCGGATTGGAGTGAGTGGGCGCGGTGGTCTCGGTGAGTCCGTAGCCTTCCACCAGGGGATGGCCGGTGGTCGCCTGCCATCGCCGCGCGATCTCCGCGGGCACCGGCGCGCCACCCGAGGTGCACAGGCGGAGCGAGGTGAGATCATAGGTCGGCGTCGCCTCGTGGTTCAAGATGGCCACGTTGATCGTCGCGATCAGGGTGGTGACCGTGCATCGGTACCGCTGGATGGCGCGCAGCGCGGTCTCCACCTCGAAGCGATGGAGCGCCACCAGGGTCGCCCCGGTGTAGGCCATCAGGTTGAGCTGCACCTCCATGCCGGTGATGTGGAACCACGGCACGACGCCCAGCAGCACGTCGGCCGGGGTGATGTCGAAGAAGGCGCGGATCAGCTCGCAGTTGGCGGTGACGTTGCCGTGGGTCAGCTCGGCGCCCTTGGGGGCGCCGGTGGTGCCGGAGGTGTACTGGATCAGCGCGGTGTCGTGACGCGCGCGCGGCTCGAGCGCGCGAAGCGTGGCGCCGCCCCCGACGATGCCCGCGAAATCCTCCCAGCCGCGCCCCCGCTGGGGCCCTTGCTCGAGCAGCGACGGCGGCAGGGGCAGGGTGGGTTCCTCCGGCAGGTAGTCGCGGTAGGAGACGAGCACCGCGGTGTCGAGGGCGGTCCGGTCGCGCACGCTCTCCACGACCTCGCGGCCCGCGTCGGCCGCCACGACGACGCGCGCGCCCGAGTCTTCCAGCTCGTGCCCCAGCTCGTGGGCCTTGTGCATGGGATTGAGCGCGACGGTGATGGCCCCGACCTTGAGCGCGCCGAAGTGGGCCACCGCGAACTGGGGGCAGTTCTCGAGATAGAGCGCCACCCGGTCGCCCGGGCCGACGCCACGGCCGCGGAGCCAGGCCGCGAACCGGTCGCTCGCCTCGTCCAGCTCGGCGAACGAGATCTCCCGGCCGTAGAAGATCAGCGCCGTCTTGCGCGGAAGGCGCGCGGCGGTGGCCTTGAGCTGCGTGGGCAGCGAGTCGTCGGGAAGCCGGATGCGCGCCTCGTCGACACCGGGGGGCCAGTGCGCCTGCCAGATCCGATCCACGGGCCGGATACTAACACCGCGTCGGCGCCTTCCCGCGTTGACACTCCATGAATCGGCGCGTAGCATCCTGGCCCACGATGACGCGCCGGGGCCTCGTCGTCCTGCTCCTCCTGCTCGCGGCGGCCTCGCCGCGGCCCGCCTACGCGCAGGAGGCGGAGCGCCTCGAGCCGGTGGTGGTCACCGCGACCCGCGCCGAGCAGCCGATCGGCGAGGCGCCGGCCAGCGTGACCGTGCTCTCCCGCGAGGACATCCGCCAGGGGGCGGGGCAGAGCCTCGACGACATCCTGCGTCAGGTGCCCGGCTTCAGCCTCTTCCGCCGCTCCTCGAGCCTCGTCTCCCACCCGACCACCCAGGGCGTATCGCTGCGCGGCATCGGGCCCAGCGGGGCGAGTCGCGCGCTCGTCCTGCTCGACGGGGTGCCGGTCAACGACCCGTTCGGCGGCTGGGTGTACTGGGACCGTATCCCGCTCCAGAGCGTGGAGCAGGTGGAGGTCGTGCGGGGCGGGGGCGCGAGTCTCTGGGGCAACTACGCGCTCGGCGGGGTGATCAACATCGTCACCCGCCGGCCCACCGAGCGCGCCGCCTATTTCGAGGGCAGCTACGGCACCAACGACACTCACAACGTGGACCTGCTCCTGACCGACGCGCTCGGGCCCTTCCGCCTGAGCCTCGAGGGTAGCCACTTCGCTACCGACGGCTACCCGGTGGTGAGCTCGGCGCGCCGCGGGACCATCGACGTCGACGCGGGCTCGGCGCACACCACCTTCAACGGGCGCGTCGAGCTGCAGGCCTCGCCGGACCTCTCGGTGTTCGTGCGCGGCAACTACTACGAGGAGAGCCGCGACAACGGCACTCCGCTGCAGTTCAACAACACCGAGGCGGGCTCGTTCGCGACCGGCGCGCGGGCGAGGACCGGCGACGGCAGCGAGTGGACCGCCACCGTGTTCACCGACTTCCAGAGCTTCCACAGCACCTTCTCGACCCAGGCCGCCGACCGCAACTCGGAGACCCTCGCCCTCGACCAGCGGGTGCCCACGACGGCGGTGGGCGCCGCGCTCACCTGGAGCCACGTCTTCGGGTCCCACCGCGTCCTGGCCGGCACCGACTTCCGCTGGATCGAGGGAGAAACCGACGAGCGGGTCTACGTCGCGGGAGCCTTCTCGCGCACCCGGGTGGCCGGCGGCCAGCAGCAGCTCTACGGCCTCTTCCTCCAGGACGTCTACACCCCGATTCCGCAGCTCGAGATCGTGGGCGGCATCCGCGGCGACTACTGGCGCGCCTACGATGCGTTCCGGCGCGATACCCCGCCGCCCGCGGGCATCCCCGCGAGTCAGACCTTCTCCGACATCGACCGCATGGGCGCGAGCCCGCGGCTGGCGCTGCTCTATCACGCGACGCCCTCTACCGACCTGCGCGCGTCCGTCTACCAGGGCTTCCGGGTCCCGACCATCAACGAGCTGTACCGGGTCTTCCGCGTGCGCAACGACGTCACCGTCGCCAACGAGCATCTCCGCCCCGAGCGGCTCACCGGCGGCGAGCTCGGGGTGGCCCAGCGGGTCGGCCCGTTCGAGGCGCGGGCCACCGCGTTCTGGAACGACGTGCGGGACCTGGTCATCAACGTGACCCAGGTCAACCGGCTGCCCGACTGCCCGGTCGGCACCATCTGCCGTCAGCGGCAGAACGTGGACCTGGCCCGCATTCGCGGCATCGAGACCGAGCTCGAGCTGCGACCGGCGCGCGACTGGCGGATCATCGGCAGCTACACCTACACCGACACCGAGGTCATCGACTCTCCGCAGCAGCGGAGCCTCGAGGGCAAGCGCCTGGCCCAGGTGGCGCGACACGGCGCCGCGCTCACCGTGCGCTACGACAACCCGGCGCTGTTCACCGCCGCGGTCACCGCGCGCTACGTGGGGAAGCAGTTCGAGGACGACCTCAACACCCTGCTGCTCGGCAGCTACGTGCTGGTCGACCTCTTCGTTTCGCGCCGGGTGACCAAGTGGGCCGAGGTCTTCTTCGCGGTCGAGAACCTGCTCGACACCACCTACACCACCGGGCGCACCAGCGACGGCGTCGTCTCCATCGGAGCCCCGTTCCTGGCCCACGGCGGCGTGCGCCTGCAGTTCTGATGGGCGGGGTCGAGATCCGGGTGGGGCCGCTCACCTTCGCGGCGCGCTGGGAGGAGACGAACGCACCGCGCACGTGCGCCGCGTTCCGGCGGCTCCTGCCCTATCGCCGGCGCATCATCCAGGCGCGCTGGAGCGGCGAGGCGGGCTGGATCCCGCTCGGCGACTTCGACCTGGGAGTGGGACCCGAGAACGCCACGAGCGAGCCGGCCCCGGGCGCGCTGCTCTTCTACCCGGGCGGGATCAGCGAGACCGAGATCCTCTTCTCCTACGGGACCGCGCGCTTCGCCAGCGTGAAGGGGCCGCTGGCCGGGAACCACTTCCTCACGATCGTGGAGGGGCGCGAGCGGCTCGGCGAGGTGGGGCGGCTGCTCTGCTGGGAGGGCGCGCAGGACATCAGCTTCGAGGCGTAGCCACCGCCGCGCCCGGACGCTCCGGCTTGGCGCGCCACGCCTTCACCATCGCGTCGCCCTGCGCCACCTGCTCCGGGCTCATCTGGCCGCGGATCGAGTCCCGGGCCTGGCGGGCGGTGTCGGCCTCCCGGCCGAGCAGGCCCTGGGCCGCGAGCGAGAACCACTGATAGGCCTGCACCGGGTCGCGCTCGATGCCCTGACCGTTGGCGTAGCGCACGCCGAGGTTGAACTGGGCGAAGGCCACGCCCTGGGCGGCGGCGCGCTGGTACCACTTCACCGCCTCCTCGAAGTCCCGCGTCACTCCGTCCCCGTTGGCGTAGCGGAGACCGAGCTGGTACTGCGCGGGCGCCAGGCCCTGCTGCGCGGCCTCGCGATACCAGCGCACCGCCTCGACGGGGTCCCGGGGCACGCCCTCGCCGGAGGCGTAGCGGAGCGCGAGCT
>WNFG01001293.1_pt1 | contig 21110 bp, 14 predicted proteins | sample 5400431 | NCBI WGS metagenome assembly WNFG01 (sample SAMN13153346, study PRJNA577476) | soil metagenome | isolation source: 120 cm saprolite under Douglas fir tree site 2 hole 3 replicate 2 | place: USA:California | collected 2015-04-18 | reverse complement strand
GGTCCGCGGTCGCACCCAAAGGACGCATGGCATCTGTACTCATTGCGGTTGTTCCCTCCCAAGTCGTCGAAGCGGGCTTCGACGACTGATTCGTTTGTAAATTTTTTTGCTCCGGCGGCCCGGCTTGCGGTCCATCCGGCTTCTTATTGCCCCACATCGGTCCTCCCAAAGGGACAGCACCCCACGCAGATTTCCGGCCGGGGTAATGCAAACTGTATTCCCCGGAAAGGTACGCGGCAAACAAAGTGTGAAAACACTGTTCCAGACAGTTACTAGACTTTAGGACAGGACGTAGCAGTGCCAGGCAGGCTCAATCCATGGAAAGTCTGAAGGAATGCGCAGGAAATGTAAAGCGCGGAACGCCTCGCCTTCGTCTTAGGAAGTGGGCTTGTCCGGGACGGGCTGCGTGGCGAAAAAGTCTTCACGGAAGCGAAGCGCGTAAGAATCCAGCAACTGCTGAATGCGCTCGGGACTGGGCGACTTCAGCACGAAGCCGGCGTGGTGATATTTCGTGACGCGATAAACGATCTCTGCGTCGGTGTACGCAGACGTATCCGGGTGCTCCTGCCGCGCAAGCGAAAGAATTACGCCGCCATAGTCGCGGCGCGCGGGAGGAAGCTCATAAGGTTGCTTCCCTGCTCCGACTTCGAGCCGCGCCCATTCGCGCCAGAGGTTGATGCCGCTCGCCGCCTCGATCACATCCGCAATGTAGGCGCCGCCCACGCGCGCAGCGACCTCTATAAAGTAGAACTTGCCGTCCGCGTGGGACTTCAAGAATTCCGCGTGCGTCACGCCGCGCACGAACCCTAGGCCCGCCAACAGGTTGCCATTGATCTCCTGGAGCGCTTTGGTTTCTTCTGCACCATGAGGAAGCGTGCGCGTAGTGAAAACCCCGCCGTGGTGGGAAGTATCCAGCGGCGGCGCGCCATAAGCATGCGCTGCCGCAAATACAACGCCGCGTTCCGACGCGACGCTATCCACGTGATAGACCGCGCCCGGAACAAATTGCTCCAGCAGATAGAAAGACTGCTGATCGCCAAGCTGGTCCAGCCACGGCCACAATTCCTCCTGCGCATGAATCTTCTTCATGCCGATGCCGGATGCCTGCGAGCGCGGCTTGAGCAGCCACGGCCCCGGCACGCGCGTCATGAAGTCGCGAAGATTATCGTGGTTCAGAACGTGGACAAACTCGGGCGCAAGGATGCCCGCTTCCTGTGCCCGCGCGCGCATTGCCAATTTGTCGCGAAAATAACGCACGGTCGTAAGGCCCATGCCGGGAATGCGCAGGTGTTCGCGCAGCGCCGAGACATTTTCCATGTCGAATTCGTCCAGCGCCACGATGCGGTCGATCTGCTTGGACCTCGCGATATAGCTGACAGCATAGATCAAGCCCTGCAGCGGAAGCCCTTCCGGCATTGTGAATACGTCATCCAGGCATTCGAAAGGCCAGTCAGCATGACGGAGTTTTTCGACTGTCAATAGCAGGACGTGGCAGCCGATGGCCTTGCAGGTGCGGATGAATTCCTGGCCTTTTTCGTAGGAACTGACGCAAAGGATGGTGAGCGGCCGGCCTTCCTGCATTCGACGCCCCCTGAAAACGGCAAGACTAGAGCGCGGATTATACAGCGGCTACCGTGTGGGATACAGGAATTGCAGAAATGGACCGACGCGTTGCGCCCAGGCCGCTTCGTTGTGCTCCGCGCCTTCGACGCGCTCATAGTGCAAGTCCTGCCCGAGCTTCCAGCCTTTTTCGAGAAGCACGTCGCGAAATTTCTCGACGTCGCGCACGATGCGGGGGCCTTCACGCGTGCCTATGTCCAGCCAGATGCGGGGTCGAGGTTCGACCGTGGCCATCTGAGCAAAACGGTGAATGACAAGCTGGTTCCACCATACGGACGGCGAGAGCGCGGCTATCTTGCCAAAGATGCGCGAATCTTTGAGCCCGAGATAGAGAGAGACCAAGCCACCCAACGAAGAGCCGCCGATGCCATTATATTGAGAGCCAGTGAGCGTGCGGTATTCGCGATCGATGAAAGGCTTCACTTCTTCCAACATGAACTTGGCATAGCGGTCGGCTCGCCCGCCACCGAGTTTGGGCACGTGGGTCGGAGTGTATTCGCGGATGCGCGCCTTTGTGTTGTACATGCCGACGATGATGAGCGGCTCGACCTTGCCCGCATGGATGCATTGATCCGCAGTCTGACCGACGTGCCAGTCCTGTCCTGGAATGAAAGACGTGGCGCCATCGAAAAGATTCTGCCCGTCATGAAGATAGAGGACGGGAAAACGGCGCAACGGTTGCTCCGCGTATCCCGGCGGCGTGTAAACGATAAGGTCCCGCTGATTGCGAAGGAAGCGCGAGCGAAATTGTTCGTGTTTGCAGAGCTGTCCGGAACTCACGGTACGATGGTCACCAAGAGGTCTTTCGCTTCGACGTGTTGGCCGGGTGTCACTTGTAGCTTCACGATGCGCCCCGCGATGGGCGCATAGATATTGGATTGCATCTTCATGGCTTCGAGTGTGAGAAGTTTTGCTCCACGTTCCACGGTGTGATTCGTCTGCACGGCGATTCCGCTGATCACACCGGCGGTAGGCGCGGCCACTTGTCCTGGATCGGCGGGATCGGCCTTCGGATGAGCACGTTCCACGACTCTCAGGGCCCGATCCCGGATATTGACCTCCCGGGGCTGCCCGTTCAATTCAAAGAAGAGCGTGCGCGTGCCATCGGGGTGTGGCTCGCTGGTGGTCAGAAACTTGATAATGAGCGATTTGCCGGATTCAATTTCTACGGTGATTTCCTCGCCCGATTTCAGGCCATAGAAAAAAGCGGGCGTCGGCAAGACGCTGACATCTGAATAGGTCTGGCGAAACTTGTCGTACTTCGAGAAAACTTCGGGATAGAGCAAATAACTGAGGAGATCGTCGCGATGGATCGGATGGCCGGTCTTTTTCTCGAACGCTTTCTGTTCTTCATCAAAGTTTACTGCCTCCAGGTTTGCGCTCGGCCGGCCTTTGAGCGGAGCCTGTCCGCGAAGAATGATTTTCTTCAGCTTCTTTGGCCACCCGCCGGGCGGCACACCCAGAACGCCTGAAAACATTTCGACCACTGAATTAGGAAACGAAACGTCGTGTTTCTCGTCGAGCTTCAGAATGTCCGCCGGCTGCATCTCCTTGGCCATGAGAAATAGCGTCATGTCGCCAACGACTTTGCTGGACGGCGTCACTTTAACGATGTCGCCGAATAGCAGGTTCACCTCGGCGTACATTTTCTCAGCTTCACGCCAGCGGTGGCCCAAGCCCATGGCCGTGGCCTGCTCGCGCAAGTTTGTGTACTGGCCGCCGGGTATTTCATGCTGGTAGAGGCGCGCCGAGCCGGACTTGGGCGCGGAATCGAATGGCAAATAATAGGTGCGAACCGTCTCCCAGTAGTCGGAGCATTCGTTGAGCGCCTCGACGTTAAGATGCGTGTCCCGCGGCGTGTGCCGAAGCGCTTCCACGATGGAATTGAGATTGGGCTGGCTAGTGCCACCGCTCATGGAGGCGACGGCCGCGTCAGCAACATCGACTCCGGCTTCTGCAGCCTTCAGCACGGAAGCAGAGTTGATGCCGCTGGTGTCGTGCGTGTGAAAGTGAATAGGAATGGCGATTTCATCGCGCAGTGCTTTCGCCAATTCGAAAGCCGCGTAAGGCTTGCACAGTCCAGCCATGTCTTTGATAGCGAGAAAATGTGTGCCGAGCTTTTCGAGCTGCTTGGCCATCGCGACGTAATATTTCAGCGAATATTTTGGTCGGCCTTTGTCGAGGATGTCGCCAGTATAGCAAATAGCTGCTTCACAAACGGCGCCGGTTTCGAGTGCGGCATCGATCGAAACACGCATGTTCTCAATGGAGTTGAGCGAATCAAAAATCCGAAAGATGTCGATGCCCTGATCGTGAGCTTCGCGCACGAATTCGATGATGACGTTGTCGGGATAGGAGGCATATCCAACGGCATTGGCGCCGCGGAGAAGCATCTGGAAGCAAATATTGGGAATGCGGCGCCGAAGTTCGCGCAATCGTTGCCAGGGATCTTCATGTAGAAATCGCAACGAAGTGTCGAACGTCGCGCCGCCCCACATCTCGAGGCTGAAAAGATTCGGCAGCCGGTGCGCAACGGCGCTGGCGGTAGCCAGCAAATCGTAGGTCCGCACGCGCGTGGCCATCAGTGACTGATGCGCATCGCGAAACGTGGTATCGGTAACCAGCAGGCGTTTTTCTCTTCGCGCCCACGCAGCAAATTTCTTCGGACCAAGCTTTTGCAGAAGTTGACGCGTTCCTGCAGGAGGCGCGATGCCGGGTGCTGTTGGAACAACCGCCGTTTCGAATCCCGGCGGCGCCGGCTTCCCTTTCACCTCGGGATTGCCGTTGAGGATGACGTCGCCGATATAGGAGAGAAGTTTGGTGGCGCGGTCGCCGCGGCGCGGGAAGCGGAAAAGTTCCGGAAACTCGTCAAGAAAAGACGTCGTGACTTCACCGGCACGAAACTTCGGATGGTTCACGACGTTCTCGACGAAAGGAATATTCGTCTTCACGCCCCGAATACGGAACTCGCGAAGAGCGCGGTCCATGCGCTGGCAAGCTTCGGGAAGATTCGTGCCCCAAGCCGTGACTTTGACAAGCAGCGAGTCGTAATAGGCAGCAAGCATCGCGCCGGCGTACGCGGTACCGCCATCCAGGCGAATCCCAAAACCAGCCGGAGAACGGTAAGTCGAAATTTTCCCGTAGTCGGGGGCGAAGTTTTTCTCCGGGTCTTCGGTGGTCACCCGGCATTGCAGAGCTGTGCCATTGAGCGGCACGCTTTCTTGCGTTGGCAACGTGAGCGGCGGGTCATGGAGCCGGTGTCCTTGCGCAATCAGAATTTGCGAACGAACGAGATCGATGCCCGTCACCATTTCCGTGACGGTATGCTCCACCTGGATGCGCGGATTGACTTCGATGAAATACCACTTCCGCGAATCGACGTCGTAAAGAAACTCTACTGTCCCGGCATTGCGGTAATTCGCCTTGCGTGCAAGCTGCACCGCCGCGTCGCAAAGTTCCCCTCGAATACCGGCGGGAAGATTCGCAGCGGGAGCGACCTCGACAACTTTTTGATGCCGTCGCTGTACCGAACAGTCGCGCTCATACAGGTGCAGCAGGTTGCCGTGATGGTCGGCTAGGATTTGAACTTCCAGATGCCGGGCCCGAGGCAGGTACTTTTCCAGGAAGACGGATGCATCGCCGAAAGCAGATCGCGCTTCGCCCTGTGCTTCTTCGAGAAGAGCATCGAGCTGCGAGGCATCATGGACAACGCGCATCCCCCGGCCACCGCCGCCCATTGCAGCTTTCACGATGACGGGATAGCCGATCTCCTGAGCAATTTTGTGTGCTTCGCTCGTGGATTTCACCGGCTTCTCGGTTCCCGGCAGAACGGGAACTCCCGCCGAAGCTGCCAGCCGTCTCGCAGCGGTTTTGTCGCCGAGCAGTTCCAGCAGTTCAGGCGAAGGGCCAATGAATATGATCCCCGCTTTTTCGCACGCGCGAGCCAGCGCGGGATTTTCGGAAAGAAAACCGTAGCCCGGATGAATTGCATCCATGCCTTTTTCTTTCGCGAGCGCGATGATTCCCGGTATGTCCAAATAGGCCTCAACAGGACCCTTGCCTGCGCCGATCTGGTAGGCTTCGTCGGCCTTGAAACGATGCAGCGCCAGCCGATCCTCCTGCGAATAGATGGCCACGGTCCGCAGCCCGAGTTCGTTCGCGGCACGAAAGATGCGAATGGCGATTTCGCTGCGGTTGGCAGCGAGCAGTTTCCGAATTGACTTGGTATTCTTCATCACGGGCGACTCCGAGCAAGCGAGTTAAGGTGTGGCGGCCGCGGCTTCCTGTGAAGAATCCACCCCGGCCGGCACTGCTGGTGCGGATTTCAATTGTTGCAGTTGGATCTGGACTTTCGCCCAAGCTTTGGGGTCGCGCTTTGTCGCATAGGCCGCGCCGGGGTCCGCGAAGAATTGCACGAGTTCCGCCTTTATTCCGGGTAAAGCTCCAGCAAAACTTTTTTCCGCCAATTTGTCCAGCAGCACGGCGTGTGCTTCGTCATTCAAACGGTATTTTCCGGGACCAGTGCTCTCCCCGACGTCGAAATTGTGGTTCGGCAAGTCCAGTTTGTCTTCGCGAACCCTTGTCAGGAGTTCTCGGTAGCGGTCCAGCGTGGTGTTAAAGCTGGCCTCAAACATCCGTTCGGTTTCGGGCGTCGGCGTTTTGAACTGCAGAACCTTGAGGGGGCCAAACTTTGGAAGTAGTTTGTACAGAAAAGCAAGAAAGCGCTCGCCAGGGCCGGGCTTGTGATAGTCCTTGCCCCATTCGCGCTCAAAATTTGAACGTGACAAATTGTAGAGAAACTTTTTCTTCGTGGCGTCGGGAATGTCATCCCTGATCTCGCCTTTCTTGAGGTGCCAGGCGATGCGAGTCGCTTTCGGAATGAATTTGCTGACGTCGCGGCGGTACGAATTGAGGGCCTTGTCTTCGTTGATCAGCACAGCTTGCAGTTCGAGTCCGTAGGTCTCCCGAAATGCTTGCTCCAGCAGAGCGCGGGACACTTCAAACCCGATGAAATCGTGGTAGCTATCCGGAGCATACCGCTCGCGCGCAATCTCAAGAACGTCGAATCCAAATTCGGTCTTCACGTGCGCGAGACGATCGTCTTCAAAAGAGACGCTATCCCCGAATTTCTTCCGCAGGCCCGGATACAAGACCGGAACGGCCCGATTGATGCCCAGCCGATGGCCGTCGTTGTCCGCAGCGTAGTGCGCCAAGGCCCCGATAGCAAAAGCAAATTCGTTGATGTCTTTCGCACCTCGCAGGAGGGCCTGAATGAAATCGCCGCTGCGGACGTAATGCGTGAGGTCGCTGAAAAAAGGATTTCCGTAAGGATAGTAGCCCATGTCTTGAATGATGGCGCCTCCATAGGCAAAGGCTTGCGCACGGCTCAGATCTTCCTCACTTGCCTGGGGAAACTTCTTTGCGAGGAGGGGCTTGATGTGGGTTTCCCAGGCCGCATCGATGATAGCTTCGTGGGAAAGGACTGCGTACGCGCAAACGGCCGCGGGCCACGCCAGCGCAACGCTCAGCAGGCAAACAGCTATCAGACGCGCGTGAATGAGCATGCAAACCATGATTCCAGTGCCCGAGGGAATATGCCGCTTCAACTCCAGCTTGGAAAACAAACCGAGGCGGACCCTCATGGCTTGAGGAGCGGCCGGGCGTAGCGAATCGGAACACCGAAATTCGAACCGCCAAATCCTCTTACGACCGCGAAAGTCACTCCAATCACTTCCCCGTTGCGGTTGATCAGCGGTCCGCCGGAGCCTCCGGAAGTGGTCTGCGCGTCGTAAACAATCTTGTCGGCAAGTACGTCGCCGATGTGTCCTTGCGTCACCAGGGGACGGATCAGTTTGCGGCGCTCCAGTTCATCAACGACTTTCTTGGGGTCTCCGCCAGTGGTCTTCACGATATCGTTGACGGCTTCTTCTCCGGCACGCGCGAGAATCGCGCTGAGCCCCGTGGCGTAACCGAGCGACAGCAGCGGTTGACCGCTGATCGCCGCCTCTTTCCGCGCATCGATTTTCAGGATCGGCCGCTTCAAGCCGGAAAGGTCCCCTTTCACAAGCGCGAGATCCGCCTCGTCTGAAATCTGCGAAATGCTCACGCTGACCCCAGCGGCGGCTTCCGGAAAATAGGCGCTCATTTCCGCAATCGCTGGAGTGAGACCCTGGCTCAAAACGGAAGCAAGTTCGTCATTCTTCCACCAGGGCTGGACGACGTGATGATTGGTTAGAATGCGCCCCTCACCAACGATAAAGCCGGTGCCAAAAAAATCAGCCCGCACCTCGGGCGCGCGGCCCTCCAGCGTGTACACCGGATTGCCGTCACTGTCCTTCAGCGGTCCTCCGTCTGGGTTGATTCCCCCGTAGCGCAGCGGTCGGCCGGACGCGCGCTCAACAAAAGAGACGGAAACGTGCAGCAGGCAAACGCTCGGCGCATAGGCGCGAATCACGTCCTCGGCAGTCTGCGATTCCGTTTCGATGCGCTGCAGACGATTGGTCGTTTCGTCAAGCTGTTTCCGCAGCGAAGCAACCTCGTCGGCCTGTGCGCCCGAGATCTTCTGGCGCAGCTCCTCCGATTGCTGCTGAAGCTGCTGCTTTTGCTGAAGAACATCTGCGTGCTGAAGATCAGCGCGCACGTTGCGAGCATCTGCTACCAACTGCTCCTGGCGGTGGGCGCCGCGCTCGAGTTGCGCGATTACGGAATACGCGCGGTTTGCTTCCTTGTTCGCGCGCCGTGAATACAGGAGAAAAATCCCAGCAATCAGGATAGCGATCGTAAAGAGCGCCGAGACGCCGATTTTCAGCGCACGTTCCAGTGAAAACGCATCGCGCGTCATTTTTTCGGTAACGGCCAGCGCCTGGAACGCCGTCTGCGCCATCTCGCGTCCCTGATCGGCAATGCGGGTTTTCTCGGCGAGTTGATCGACGGCGTGTTTTTCGCGCAACTGCGCGCGGACTCGCGCTAGCACCTCGGCAGGTTCCCACGGCAGCGTGAGAATATCGTCGGCCCCAAGGTCGAGGCCGCGGGCGCGTTCAGCGCCGCCTCCTTGCGTGATCAGTATCACTCGCGTGGCGGCCGTCGAAGCATTTCCTTTGACCTCCGCGAGGGCGTCGCAGCACTGGATGTCGGCCAGATCGGCGGTCAGAAGCAGGAGGTCCACGCCGGTATTTCGCACAAAATTAAAGCCCTCGGTTTGCGAAGCTGATTCTGCGACCTCATAGCCGGCGGATCGCAAGAGTTCGCAGAGCGCCTTTCGCGAGGCGTCATTCGAATCCACCACCAAAATACTTTCGCGTTTGGCCGGCAAGTCGGTTGCCTCCGCATTAATTCTGTCACAAATGATTCTGGAACGGAATTAAGCGGAAGCCCTGGCGAACAAGTACGCTGAAGACTAGAAAAAAAGGCGAAGGTTTCAAGCGAATGGCTGGCGGCAAAGACTGCGGAGTCCGGCTCAGTACTTCCGGAGAACACCGATGACGCGGCCTTGAATTCGAACGTCGTTCGCCGCGACGAGGATGGGAGCCATCTCCGAATTTGCTGGTTGCAGACGAATCTTGCCTGGACCTTCGCGGTAGAAACGCTTCAAGGTCGCCTCGTCCCCGCTAAGCAGCGCGACCACGATGTCACCGGCGTTCGCCACCTGCGTCTGTTCGCAGACCACGTAGTCTCCGTCCATGATGTGGTCCTCAATCATGGAACTACCCTTCACCTGGAGAACAAAAGAATTGCCGCCCCGTGCAAAATCTCCCAGCGAAAGCGTCTCGCGCTCCTCGATGGCTTCCAGAGGACGACCTGCCGCAATCCGCCCCACGAGCGGAAGCTCTTGGATCTTCCGCTCTATCACCTGGTCCTTGACCGATTTCGGCAATTGCACAATTTCGATCGAGCGGCTCTGATTATAGCCACGGCGAATGAAACCCTTTTTCTCCAGCGTCGTGATGTGCTTGTGCACCGTCGCGAGCGACGTCAGCTTCAGGCCCTTGCCAATTTCTTCAAAGCTCGGTGCGTATCCATGCTTGGTCTCAAACGCAACGAGGTAGTCGAGTACCTCTTTTTGTCTCTTAGTCAGGGGCATGTTCACGCCTCCACTCGCAAATCTTTTCCACAGGCACTTTAGGCGAAAAGAAAGCGAACGTCAAGCTTCATTTTCCGTAGGTGGTGACTCAGTTTGGTCAAAATGAGTCATTACCTCCCTGTGTGCGTCAGCTTCTCCCCAGCTACCGTGTCTCTTCAAGACATGCTATACACATCCAAGGGTCAAGGCACAGTTCGCTGGCATAGCGGGCGCTCTCGATCCATCTGTGCCCCAAAAACCCCGCTGCCCGGTTCCTGTCGCCGTTATCGCTTGGCTCTACATCACTACCGCAGTTCACATCGTCATCCTTCCTCTTTTGCCTTTCTCAATGCCGTCATTCTCTTTCGGACGCATATCCCCCGGTAGCATCGGCAACTTGTTTTACGCTCTCAATTGTCTGGTTCTTGTTGTTGTCGGCGTCAGTTTGCTGAAGCTGAAACCATGGGCTTACCATCTCACGATGGGTCTCAATTTCTTCTGGTTCGCCAATGGAATTGGGACCGTGCTCCATGCCAATTATTTCTCCCAAATGACCTCGATCATCATGGACGTTAACAATTCCATGCACTTGCCACCGAGTTCTTATTCCACCCGGAATACTTCCTACAGATGGGCTTGTCCATGTGCCTGGTAGTCTTGATGCCCGCCGCCATCCTAGGAATACTCTTCTACTATCGAAAGCGCTTCCTCAAAGCCGCTTCTGTGGCCGCATCCTCGTTATCTCTTTCTGAATAAGGCACATTGCTGCTCTTTGGACTCTTCCTCCCTCACGCGTTCCGGTGTGATATCCTTTGGGTATCGGCTCCGGCGGGCTGTTTTAGCAGCCATCCTTTCATTGCACCGCCTCATCCTTTTGACTGAGCCGTGCTCCCCCGGGGGGTAGTCGGGGAGTTCATCGATGAGCGGAGGGTTCGCACCAGAATGTCTACACTCGCGGAAGTTCCACCAGTCAAGCACAAGCGCGAAGTAATCGACCAAGCGGTCATTCGCTTCGCGGGCGATTCCGGCGACGGCATGCAGGTTACCGGCAATCAGTTCACGAATACCGTCGCGCTGTACGGGAACGACATCGCCACCTTCCCGGACTATCCCGCGGAAATTCGCGCTCCTGCAGGAACCATTCCCGGCGTCAGCGGCTTCCAGCTCCATTTTTCCTCGAATGAAGTTCACACACCCGGCGACGCGATTGACGTCCTGATCGCCATGAATCCCGCCGCGTTGAAAGTGAACGTCGCCGACCTGAAAGCCAACGGAATCCTTATCGTCAACAGCGACAGCTTCACGGAAAACGATCTGCGCAAAGCGCAAGTGACTTCCAATCCGCTGGAAGATCATTCTCTGGACAAATTCCGGCTCTTCTCCGTGGAACTCGAACGCCTCACGCGGCGGTCGCTGGAGCATCTCGGTCTCGACGCCAAGTCCATGGATCGCTGCAAGAACTTCTTCGCCCTGGGCATGTGCTATTGGCTCTACAACCGCTCGATGGAGCCGACGGTCCGCTGGATTGAAGAAAAATTCAAGAACAAACCGTTGCTCGTCGAAGCCAACAAGCTCGCTCTCAAGGGGGGCTACTCCTATTGCGAAGCAACCGAAGCATTCCAGATTAGCTACGAAATTCCGCCCGCGCAGCTCACCCCGGGCCTGTATCGCAGCATGAGCGGCAACCAGGCGCTGGCTCTGGGATTTGTTACTGCCGCCCAGAAATCGGGCCTGACGCTCTTTCAGGGCAGCTATCCGATCACTCCGGCTTCGGACATCCTCCACGAACTTTCCATGTACAAAGACTTCGGAGTGATGACCTTTCAGGCCGAAGACGAAATCGCCGCGATCACTTCGGCGATTGGCGCGGCCTACGGTGGTGCGCTGGCCATCACGACAACTTCCGGTCCCGGTATGGCGCTGAAAACAGAAGCCATGGGACTCGCTGTGGCCGTCGAGATTCCGTTGGTCATTTGCGACATCCAGCGGGGCGGCCCATCCACCGGATTGCCGACCAAGACGGAGCAAGCCGACTTGCTCCAGGCGCTCTTCGGCCGCAACTCCGAAGCCCCGATTCCCGTTCTCGCGGCCTCCACTCCGGCCGATTGCTTCTGGGTCGCCATTGAAGCCAGCCGCATCGCCGTCAAGTACATGGTACCGGTCATCATTCTTTCCGACGGCTACCTCGCAAACGGCGCGGAGCCGTGGCGTATCCCCGAGCTCAGCGAAATCCCCGATTTTCCAGTGAAGTTTGCCAGTGACCCCGTCGGGTTCCTTCCCTATAAACGTGATCCGAAAACGCTGGCCCGGCCGTGGGCAGTTCCTGGCACGCCAGGACTCGAGCATCGCATCGGCGGCCTGGAGAAACAGGACCCCACTGGAAATATCAACTACGAGCCGCTGAACCACGAAAATATGGTGCGCATCCGTGCGGCGAAAGTCGCGGCGGTCGTGCATGAAATCCCCAACATGCTGCCCGCGGGCGATCTCGAAGGCGATTTGCTGATAGTCGCCTGGGGCTCCACGTCCGGCTCCATTACCGCCGCACTCAAAGCGCAGCGTGCCAAGGGCCGCAAAATCGGCCATTTGCACCTGCGGTATCTCAATCCGCTGCCGTCGAATCTCGGCGACATTTTCAAACGCTACAAGAGAATTCTCGTCCCCGAATTGAACATGGGCCAGCTCTTGTGGGTTCTACGCGCGAAATATCTCGTGGACGCCGTCGGCCTGAACAAGATTCAGGGCCGCCCGTTCAAACAAGCGGAGCTCGAACAAAAAATCGAAGAAATGCTGGGACTCTAGGAGAACTTATCATGGGCACCGCGACTCTGCCGCCACCTCTCACGAAAAAAGATTTTCAGACCGATCAAGAAGTGCGCTGGTGCCCGGGGTGCGGCGACTATGCCATTCTCTCCGCGGTGCAGGCCGTTTTCCCCGAGCTCGGCATCAAGAAAGAAAATTTCGTCATTATTTCCGGCATTGGCTGCTCGAGCCGCTTTCCGTATTACATGAACACTTATGGATTCCACACGATTCACGGCCGCGCCCCCGCGGTGGCCACAGGCCTCAAAGCCATCCGGCCCGACTTGGAAGTTTGGGTGGCCACCGGCGACGGCGATGCGCTTTCCATCGGCGGCAATCACACCATTCATATGCTTCGCCGCAACGTGGGCATCAAGGTTCTTCTCTTCAATAATAAAATTTATGGACTCACGAAGGGTCAATATTCCCCAACCTCCGAACTCAACAAAAAAGCAAAATCAACGCCCTTCGGATCGGTCGACCGACCCTTCAATCCCGTTTCTCTGGCCATCGGCTCCGAAGCCACCTTCGTCGCACGCTCCGTTGACGTTTTCCAGAACCACTTGAAGGACACGTTGAGGCACGCCGCCGCGCACAAAGGTTCCGCCTACGTCGAGATCCTCCAGAATTGCAACATCTTCAACGATGGCGCGTGGTTCAACCTGACCGAGCGCGATGCCCGCAGTGAGCACGTTCTCCAGCTCGAACACGGCCAGCCTATGATCTTCGGCAAGAACCGCGACAAGGGTATCCGCCGCAAATCCGACGGTGACTTCGAAGTCGTTCAGCTCGCCAACGGCATCAGCGCATCCGATCTCATCGTCCACGACGCGCATCATCCGCTCCCTTCCTACGCCTTCCAGCTCTCCCACATGGAAGGTCGCTCCAATTTTCCCACGCCCATCGGCGTTTTCCGTGCCTGGGGCGACGTCCCGCGCTACGAAGATGTCATGAACGAACAGGTCCGAGCCGTCATCGCCAAGCGCGGTCCCGGCGACCTCGCCAAACTCCTTCGCGCCGGCGACACCTGGGAAGTGAAGTAGCTCTCCCTTCCTTCACAACATGATTTCGAGGCGTGTAGCGCTCGCTTGCCCTGAGCCCGAAGGGCATTCCTGCCGGCTCTCCGTGTGGTAGTCGGTCTACAGACCAGTGCGTCTCTTAAAATTCAAATTGTGAAACCTCCGGCATTCTGCTACATCAAATAAGGGATAATCTCGGAGCGGCCCAGGTCATGGAAGACGTTTCGAAGTTTGGTGCTTTCGCCTTGCTCGGTGATGCCGATCCGGTGCCGCAGAGCCTTTTTGCCTCACATCCGGAACAGGCCAGGACCCTCCTGCTCCTCTACGAGGTAAGCCGCGAGCTCACCTCCATTCTGGACCGCGAAGAACTCTTGCGCCGCGTGGCCCAGCGCGTCAAGAAAATCGTCAACTACCACGTCTTCAGCGTCATGCTCTGGAACGAACAGACGCAGCTCCTCGAAAGTGCTTTTGCGATGTGCTACGAGGACTCCATTAAGGCTCGCATGCAGCTCCCTCTTCATCAGGGCCTCACCGGAGCTGCTGCTGGCGAGCGCCGCGTCCTCCGCATCAATGACGTCGCCGATGATCCCCGCTACATTCGCTGCGAGAGCGGCGTGGAAACGCGCTCCGAGCTCGTTGTTCCGCTTTTCTTGCAGGAGCGCCTCATCGGCGTTCTCGATCTGGAAAGCGCCGTCCCTCACGCCTTCACGGCGGAGCACGAGCGCATGCTCGTCACCCTGGGCTCTTTCATTGCCGTCGCACTCGAAAACGCGCGACTCTACGAAGAGTCGCGGGAGAGTGAACGCCGCCTCCGGCACGAAATGGACAGCGCGCGGGAAATCCAGCGCCAGCTCCTTCCCACTGGCGCCCGCGAAGTGCCCGGTCTCGATCTCGCGGCCGCTTACGTCCCTGCTCGCGACCTCGGCGGAGATTTTTATGATTTCTTTCCTTACGGAGAAGGGCGGCTGGGCTTCGCGCTCGGCGATGTTTCCGGCAAAGGCACCGCCGCAGCTCTCTACGGCTCCTTGGCGATCGGCACGGTGCGGGAACTTGTCGCCGAGCACGCCGGCGAACCGGCTAGCATGCTCGCCCTTTTGAATCAGCGCCTGCTCAGCGCGCGGCTCGAATCGAGATTCATTGCCATGCTGTTCGCAATCTTTGACGCCTCGTCGCGCAAGCTCACTCTGGCCAACGCCGGCGGCCCCTATCCCCTTCTGGTCCGTGACGGTCACGTGCAAATCATCCGCCTCGAAGGCGTCCCCCTCGGCTTGATTCCCGACACTCAGTACGACGAGACCACTATCGAATTGCAACCGGGTGACGTTGTTATTTTCGCTTCCGACGGTATTCTCGAATCGGAAAATGCCTCGCTCGAGGAATTCGGCCAGCAACGTTTGAGCGCGCTTCTTGCCGGCCTGTCTCTGGAAGACTCCGCCAGCCTGATTGCCGAACAAATCCTGCAGGCCACCGACACCCATAGCGGTGCAGGGATCGCCCCCCACGACGATCGCACCCTGGTCGTTTTCCGGGTCTCGGACGCATCGTCCAGCGACTTCACGAAACTTCCCATCATCTACTGACGGCTGCAGCTCGGATTGTCGAGCATTCGTCGCCGGCCGTTACACACCGGCACATCAACGAGTCTCGTCAGGGCACGGCTAGCCGCGCTGAAAAGCGCCCCGAATTCAGGGATTTCAACCCCTGAGGTTCGGTGGGACGCACAGCCCAGCTAGTTATGACATATGTTTTAGTGGGTTTCGCCGGCGACGGAAGGACTAACTCTGGCCTGAAGAATCTCCGGATTTTTCAGCACGGGAAGCCACTTCTCCCGCAGAGCCGCAAACTCCGGCAAATTTTTATTTGAAACGGGGTCCGAGGGCGGCAGCCCCAGCTTTTCGAAATTCCTATATTGGCCCTTCTGCAAAATCCGGAAATCCAGATGCGGCCCGGTAGAGAGTCCCGTGCTTCCCACCAATCCAATCGTCTTTCCGATTTCAATGTGCTCGCCCGGGCGCACGAACATCCGCGACAAATGCAGATACATCGTTTCGTACCCATTCGAATGCGTCACTTGCACCATATTGCCTTCCCCGCCCTTGCGCCCCGCGAATATCACCCGACCGCTCCCAATGGTCTGCACCGGCGTCCCCACTGGCGCGCCGTAGTCCGTCCCCATGTGCGGCCGGTAGGTTTTGAGAATCGGATGGAAACGCGCCCTGCTGAAATGCGACGTCACCGGCGCTCCGAATTTCAGCGGCGACCGAAGAAACGCTTTCTGCAGCGACTTGCCGTCGGCCGAATAATATCCCGGCCGGCCGGTGGGATCGTGAAAGAGCAGCGCTTGATATTTTCTCCCGGCATTTTCGTATTCCGCCGCCAGGATTTTTCCGTATCCCGCGGTTTTCCCGTTGGCATATTTTCTTTTTTCGAGCACGATTCGAAACGTATCGCCTTTGCGCGGATCGGTGTAGAAATCCAGGTCGTAGCCGAAGATTTGCGCCATCCGCATCGCCAGTTCGGCGGATTCGCCTGCGTCTTCTACGGCGTTGAATAGCGAATCGTCAACCCGGCCTATAACGGCGGCAATTTCCGTTTTTGATGGAATCTCCCGGATCTCCGCCGTGAAGCCCCGGTCTTCCGGCACGATCTTCAGCATGCGGTCCGCGTCGATTTTGTAGTCGATCTCCCGCAGCGCTCCCTCGACGGAACGTCCCACAGTGATCGTATTTCCCGCGCGCACCTGGCGCAGGTTGAATGTGCGCTGGGCCGCCGCGGAAGCGTTCGCCGCTTCTTCTGCGCTCAACCCGAATTTCTGCAGCGCGACGGCAAAATTCTCGCCCGCCGGAACTCTCTTCTCCGTAGGAAGAATTAATTCTTCGCGGATGCGCGCGGCTTCTTGCTTCGCGAGCTTTACCTGGCGATCGAATTCCGTGGCCGTCTCGAGCCGCTGCTGGAAAACATACAAACACGCGACCGCGCCCGCGCCGCACATGATCAAGACCAGAAATAAAAAGCGACGATTCACAGTTCCCCCAACCCATTCGCTGCTCGCATTCGAAAGTGCGTAACTCGCCGGGACAAAACGCCACCCTTGGCAGGGTAACGCACCTTTCTCTTGTGTCCTAACTCTCGCTCCGGGTCAAATGCGATTCCCGAGCGTGCGCCCAATTGCCCAACGGCCTGCATTTACAAAGGCTGTAGGAACAGCTGGAGTGACACATATTGTTCCCTCTTTACGCCCGAGCGTGCCCCCACGTCGACAAACAGCAGGCCGAGCGATTTCCCAATGCGGAATTCCCGGCTTTGCCTACTTCTTTCTTGTGGAACGCGCACTTTCGCACAGTATTGAGGCTCTCAAATCCTAATACTGAGTCTCGAAGATTTCTGGAAGGAGACTCATGTTCAAGACAGCAAGCATCACCCTGGCAGTCGTAATGACGCTTGGCGCCTCGGCGCAAGCGCAGACCCAGACGCAAGTGCCGGCAGACTCCGGTAATCCGACACCAACGTATCGTATCAATGTAGTGAGCCGTACCACCCGGGCGGTCAGCTATAGACACCGCAGTGGGGCCACAAAAATCAATTTTCAAGGCACCGATTTGATGCCTGGCGCAACCGGCGAAGCCAAAGTCGAGAGCAAGCGCGGGGCGCTTGAGGTCGAAGTCGAATTTTCTGGATTGGACAAGCCCACGAGTTTTGGCAACGAGTATCTGACGTATGTGTTGTGGGCCATTTCGCCGGAAGGCCGGCCCGTCAACATCGGCGAAGTATTGGTGGGCGATAATCACCGCAGCAAGCTGGACGTAACCACGGACCTTCAGGCTTTCGCGCTGATCGTAACCGCAGAACCCTATTATGCCGTGCGTCGTCCCAGCAACCTTGTGGTCCTCGAAAACTCTGTTCGCTCCGATACCGTTGGCGCCACCGAAGCCGTGGACGCCAAGTTTGAATTGATCGATCGCGGCGGCTATATCCCCACGGGCTATAAGTTCGACCCGGTGATCCTGAACGCCAAACTGCCCCTCGACTTTCTTGAAGCCCGCAATGCCCTGCGCATAGCGCAATCCTCCGGCGCCGAACGATACGCCGCGGAAAGTTACGGCAAGGCCGTTCGCCAGATGAACGAAGCGGACGCGCTCGCCGCCGGAAAGCACGCAGACAGGAAAGTGCTGATTTCCCTTTCCCGCGAAACCGTGCAAACGGCAGAAGACGCTCGTGAAATCGCCGTGAAGCATATCGACGAAGAACGCGCCGAGGCCGAACGTCGCGCCGGTTCGCACCGCGAAGCTGACGCCAAAGATCGTGCAAACGCGGAATCCCAGCTTCGCGTTAACGCCGAAGCCGACACCGCTCTCGCCGTCCGTGACCGCAATGAAGCGGATCGCAAGAACCGCGATGCCCAGGCCGCCGCTCAACAAGCCGCCGGCGCTCAAGCCGACGCCGAAAGAGCCCGCAACGACGCCCAGGCGGATTCCGAACGTAATCGCGCCGCCGCAGCCTCCTCCGACGCGCAGCTACAGCAGGCCCTTCGTGAACGCGGGGAACTTCGCGCCCGTCTCCTCCAGCAATTCAATCTGATCCTGGAAACTCGTGACACCGCTCGCGGTGGTCTCGTTGTGAATATGTCGGATGTGCTCTTTGACTCCGGCAAGTATACGCTGCGTCCGCTGGGCCGCGAGAAGCTCGCCAAAATATCCGGCATCGTGCTCGCCTACCCATCGCTCAATCTGGCTATCGAAGGCAACACCGATAGCGTCGGCACCGAAGCTTTCAATCAGCAGCTCTCGGAGCAGCGTGCCAATGGTGTCCGCAGCTATCTGACCCAGCAAGGCGTCCCGGAATCTTCAACCACCTCAACTGGCTTCGGTAAGACTAGGCCTGTCGCGTCAAACGATACTTCCGAAGGCCGGCAACAAAACCGCCGCGTCGAGTTAATCGTCTCGGGCGAAGTGATCGGGACGAAGATCGCTTCTCTTAGCTTGCAGCCCGTGGTTGCAGTCACCTCTCCTCAGTAGTCCTACCCAAACAAAAGAGCCGGCTCACCCCGAGCCGGTTCTTTTTTACTTCTGGAATTCGATTACTGCCAGCAGAATCGTTAGTCTGGCGAGAAAATCAAATGAAACATGAATTGGGTTAGTTGCCGGTCTTCATGGCCACAGCGCGCGCGGCGTCCGCAAAATAGTTTTGCTCCCGCAGCCTGCGGTAGATGCGGCCCGCAACTTGCGCCGCCGTCGGCCCTTTTACGCGCCGCGTATTCCCGCGCAGCAGAACCGCCAGCGCGATCTTCGAATGCGCTTCGTCGGAGAACGTAATGAACCAGCCGATTTTTGACGGCGTAGTGTGATCGTCGCAAGTTCCAGTCTTGCCGAGCGGCATCTCATCCCCGCCGCGGTCGAAACTCGATTTCCCGGTGCCATACAGAACCGCCGCCAGCAAGCCTTCCCGGATTTCCGGAAGGATCAGTGAGATGTTCAATTCCCGCTTCACGCGCGGCGTGAAGTTCTGCACTTCTTCCTCGCTGTGCGGGTATTGGAGGTAATAGAGTGTCCCGCCGTTGGCAAACGCCGCCGAAAGCGCCGCAAGCTGCAGCGGCGTCACTTGAATCCCTTCGCCGAAACTGGACATCCGCGCGATGCCGCCGTACGCGGGCGGCGCCAACGGGAACGAACCAGGATGTTCGTCAGGAAGGTTGTACCCCGCAAGTTCGCCCAGACCGAGAAGCCTGCTGTACTTAGAAACCGTGTCGAATCCCATCCGCGTGCCGAGCTGCTCAAAAAACGTGTTGTTGGAGTGCGCCATCGCTTCGGTCAGATTCATGTATTTCCGGCGGCCCACTTTGAGCATCGTGTCGCGGGTAATGACGTTTTCTTCGAGAGCGGCGAGTGCAATCGTCGGCTTGATCGTCGAGCAAGGAATGTAGCCTTCGCCGAAAGCAATCTTCTGGTTCACGACCGTGAGGATACGCCCCGTGTTCGGATCCACGGCGACCACCGCGCCATTGTAACGGCCTAAAGCGGAAACCGCCGCTGCCCGCACCACTGGATCGTCATAGCGGCTGTCATCCGTGCTGGTAGAATCCGCGAACGTCGGAACGCCGCGATAGCGCGCAGCAGACCTGCGCGTCCGCCCAGTGGATTTCCCCGCGCGCGGTTCCGCCGGCAAGGGCAAGGCACAAAGCACCGCCAGGAAAATCGCCAGAGTCGCATTTGCCAATCTCTTCAAGATTCTTGCCTCTTCCAAATTGACCGCGAACCGATCAACCCGTTCTGGCTGCCCCTTGCCGAATTTCTACCGGGGCGAGAGTTTTACCTCACGCTGTCCCTTGCGGTCAACAAACATTCGTGAAGCTCATTCGTTACCGCCAAGGAGCAGCTGCTATCGAACCCTTGCACACGACCAACCACTCAATGACGCTCTTCATTGGATGCCACTTAGCGTCAGCCCAAACAACAGATTCTCCACCCGAGATAGATATCCACTCTCAGGATGAGACAATGCTAAGCTCCCGCAGCGCTAGACCGCAATAGCCTCTCAGGCCCAGTACGAGGCTATGTGCTTTGTTTTGAATAGCTGACCGTCAGGTCAGGTCACCTGAACCTGCGCCCAGTGAGGATCACCGTCCGAGCGTGGAAATGCAGCCGTCCCGTCGCATCTTGAAACGGCCGCGTGCCGCTCAGGTCCCCTACTCGGTCTTCCTCGAGGAGGCCCCGAACCTCCCCTGCTCGTTCCGGCGGCGCTTTCGTCGTTGCTAGCCACCGCTCCACTTCCGGGCACAGATCGTCAAACGTTTTGACGGCATCGGTCTCCAGTCCAGCCTCCCTAAAAAGCCGCAAATGTTCGCTCAGTGGCAACACCCGAACATGCGCAGGGTCCCGCAATTTTTCCCAACGGTCCTGATACTCCGCGCGCTCCCGATGCTCGCTCGCAAAAATGTCCTCCACCAGCACGGTGCCTCCCGCCCCGCACACGCGCGTCATTTCGCCCACGACTCGCCCTGGTTCCTGCATGTGGTGCAGCGCCAAGCGGCAGACCACGACGTCAAAGTTTTCGCTCTCGAAAGGCAGATTTTGCGCATCCCCCATTCGAAACGAAACATTGGACAGTCCGTTTTGCTTGGTGCGTTCTTCCCCAATTGCCAGCATCGCCGCCGTCAGATCCACTCCGATCACTTCCCGCGCGGCTCGCGCAAATGCTTCCGCGATATACCCGGGCCCCGTTGCAATATCCAGTACACGCTCAGTCCCCTTCAGCTGCGCAGACGCCACCAGCCGGCGGATTCGTTCCTCGTTCGTAACCCACGGATTCGATGCAAACGCCTTCGCCTGCGTCGTAAAGGATTCGCGGATCACGTCATTGTGTTGCGTCATGATTCAGCCTTTCCAAAGTGAGAGCAAAAACAATATCGTGACAGAATACTTCACCTACGCCCCCATCGAATGGGAAGGCTACAACCCCCTACAATTCTCCCCACTAATCGGGATAGGGGGAGCAGTCACCTGCTCGCCCCTCCCACACCACCGTACAGGCGGGTCCGCATACGGCGGTTCAGCAAGTTGAGCCTTTACAGGCCGGAGGTTCGAATCGTCGTTCGCCACAAGGGCTTCGCCGCT
>WNFG01001288.1_pt1 | contig 21134 bp, 17 predicted proteins | sample 5400431 | NCBI WGS metagenome assembly WNFG01 (sample SAMN13153346, study PRJNA577476) | soil metagenome | isolation source: 120 cm saprolite under Douglas fir tree site 2 hole 3 replicate 2 | place: USA:California | collected 2015-04-18 | reverse complement strand
GGCTGTCTCTGCGGTGGAGCCGGCGCTTGCTGCTGAAGCCTTGGTTTCTGCAGTGGAGCCGGAAGCTGTGACCGCGGCCGAGATCGAGACTCTTCCGATCGCGACAGTCGAGCCAGTTCCACTCCCGATGGCTTCAGCCGCAGCCGAGCTCGAGGCGGTGTCAGCGGCAATGGCTCATTTGCCGGGCGCTTTGCGAAGCCAAGAAGGGCGTGGTGCTGGTTTGGCGGTTTGGGCCCGCCTTCTGCCCGACGCGGTCTCTGGTACTTTTCAACGCTGGCCCCTGTGGATTTCTGCTTTAGGGGTGTTGCTAGCGTGGGGAGCTGGCTTTTGGTTCTTCTCTGGAGGCGTAGCTAGAAAGACTTCTCTCCCGACCTCTCCCGATAGTCGGAGCACGGTGAAGGCGGTTGTCAGCGAACCGCCACTGGCCGAGGCTGGCGAATTGAGCTCCAAGGAGCCGCCGACAGTTGCTGCGAAGGCGGGGGTCAGCGAACCGCCGCTGGCCGAGACTGGCCAATTGAGCTCCAAGGAACCGCTGACAGTTGTTGTGAAGGTGGGGGTCAGCGAACCGCCGCCGGCCGAGACTGGCCAATTGAGTTCCGATGAGCAGCTGATGGTTGTTGTCGAGCCGGGCCAGACGCTAAGGCAGATATGTTTGCGCTATCTGGGGCGGTTTGACTCGAAGAGTTTGAATAGTGTCCATGCGTTGAACCCGTGGCTTGTGGATCCCGACGACATCAAAGTGGGGCAGCTCGTTCGGCTACCGCGGCTCTCGGCTCTTTCGAAACCTGAGAATGTCGCAGCGAAGCAGGGCGCGGAATTCAAAGCTACGCCTAAGGCAAAGCCGTGAGCAAGAATTTCGAGCTACTGATCAGAATGGTCAAGGAACTAGGCGTTTCCCAGCCGCTCGGTGCTCCGCCGTCGCCGGCCCTCGGCAAGCGCCCCGAGCCGGAGGTGGACGCGAGAACACGCGAAGAACTCATGAAGCTTGTCCAGCGTGTGTTTCTGTCGCCCCGCTTGGCGGAGGTACCGCGGGCGGTTCTGTTCTCCGCAGTGGATCAGGGGGATGGATCGAGTCGCATCTGCGCTCGCGTCGGTGAAGCCCTGGCGGGCCAGACGCCGGGATCGGTATGCATCGTAGACGCTAACTTGCGTTCACCTACGTTGCACGAACAGTTCGCGCTGGAAAACGGAATCGGGCTGAAGGAGGCGGTGATGCAGTTCGGCCCGGTCCGGAGATTCGCACAGCGATACTGTGGTACGAATCTGTGGCTGGTCACGTGCGGATCGCAAACTCCAGACCCCCACACGATACTGGCCTCGGATCGTTTGGGGTCGCGTATTCGGGAGCTTTGCGCCGAATTTGACCATGTGCTAATCGACTCTCCACCGCTGAGTCTCTACGCCGATGCATTCGTGCTTGGCCAGCTGACCGATGGGATCATTCTGGTGGTGGAGGCGAATTCCACTCGGCGTGAAGTGGCGCAGAAGGCGAAAGAGAACCTGGAAGCCGCAAGCCTGCGGATCCTGGGGTCGGTCTTAAATAACAGAACTTTTCCCATTCCGGAGACCATCTACTGGAAGCTGTAAGGTTCGTAAAAACAACAGCAGGTATTCCGTTGCGGCTGGCGGCAGACAAGTAGACAGGAAGGGGAATGCCCAAGATGGGACTCAGAGGGCGGAGCTATGTATAGCGGACAACAAACGCGCCCTTACACGGAAAAGATCCCATTCCCAGTGCCCGATGTTGACCCGTCCCATTGGTATGCGATTCAGACGCGGGCCCGTCACGAAAAGAAGGTAGCCTCGCAGCTCCAGGAAAAACGGATCACCACATTTCTTCCGCTCATTGCGAGAGTCCATCGATGGAGCGACCGACATAAAATGGTGCACATTCCTCTGTTCCCCGGTTATACGTTTGTGCAGATGGCTCCCTCAGAAGAAGTAAAGCTCGCGGTGCTGAGGACTCCGGGCGTGCTGAGTTTTGTGGGGATCAACGGTCGAGAAATTCCCATCCCCGACAAGCAGATCGAAGATGTTAGGAAATTGGTGAACTCTGACGCTGGCTGCGCGCCCTACCCCTATCTGCGGGTAGGTCAGCGAGTGCGCGTACGCGGAGGGTCGCTCGACGGGTTAGAGGGATTTCTCGTCGCCGTTGGCGCCAACCGAAGCGTAATCGTTTCCATCGATCTGTTCAGGCGCTCTGTAGCTGTGCGGATCGATGGGAGCGACGTCGCGCTGATCTGAATGGGCTCGCTCCGATACTTCCATCCGAAAACAATGGGGTAGGGTTATCCCGCGATGATTACGTTTCGTCGTCGAATTCTACTGGGCGCCCTAAAATTGTTTGATGTGGCGCTCATGATGTTTTCTTTTGCCGTAGCCTCTTTGCCGGTCTTATACCAGAGCGGAAGCGTCTCGTTCGCCCATTTCCTTTCTTTGCGGATCAAGGTAGGGAACTTCGTTCTTTTCGCTGTCTTGTTACTCGTCTGGCATGTCATTTTCGTTTCTTTCGGCTTGTATCACTCCAAGCGCCTCTCGACGCAGCGGGCCGAGGTGATCGACCTCCTGAAGGCAACTTCCCTGGGGACCCTATCCATTTTCACCGCCACTATCTTGTTTCGGATTCGCATGGTCCCCCCCGCTTTTCTAGCAGTTTTCTGGACGGTGAGCACCATCACCGCGGTCACCAGTCGTTATGTCCTCCGGTCCCTTCTTCATCGCATTCGGATCAGGGGCCGGAACCTCCGCAACGTGGTGATTGTGGGGACCAATCGTCGGGCGATCGAATTTGCCCGGAAGGTGGAAGCTAATCCCGGGCTCGGGTATCGGATCCTCGGGTTTGTGGACCAGGAGTGGCCGGGAATGGAGGACTTCCGGAAGACGGGCTACTCGCTCGCGTGCGATCTGGAGAGTTTCCCCATTTTTCTCCGGCACGCAGTGGTCGATGAAGTCATCATCACCCTGCCCATTAAATCCTTTTACTTTGAAGCCGACCGTATGGGGGCACTCTGCGAGGAGCAGGGCATCATCACGCGGTTTCTCTCCAGCATCTTCAATCTGAAACTGGCGCGATCGAGAGCCGAGGAGTTCGGGGACGAGTCCCTGATCACACTCTACAGCGGAGCTGCGGAAGGTTGGTCGCTGCTGATCAAGCGCCTTCTGGACATCTCGATCTCACTGGTCTTGCTCATTCTTCTGGCTCCTCTCTTCCTGGTGACCGCGTTGATCATCCAACTCACCTCTCCCGGACCGGTTTTCTTCGCGCAGGAAAGGTTCGGCCTCAACAAGAGAAGGTTTCGCGTTTACAAATTCAGGACCATGGTGCGTGACGCGGAGCGAATGCTTCCCGCACTCGAACACCTCAATGAGGTTTCTGGGCCCGTGTTCAAGATAAAGAACGATCCGCGCATCACTCCCATTGGCGGATTTCTACGCAAGACCAGCATGGATGAACTGCCCCAGCTCTTCAACGTCCTTCGAGGCGACATGAGCCTGGTGGGCCCGCGGCCGCTACCGGTGAGGGACTACCAGGGACTGGATCAAGATTGGCAGCGGCGGCGCTTCAGCATACGCCCCGGGATCACCTGTCTCTGGCAGATCAACGGTAGGAGCTCCATTTCTTTTGAACGATGGATGGAGCTGGACATGCAGTACATCGATAAGTGGTCCCTGTGGCTGGACCTCCAGATTTTGATCCGAACAATACCCGCCGTTCTGAAAGGTACCGGCGCGGCCTGAGACGGGAGGCCAATGCGATCGCAGGCCCCACAGAACTCTGCGGCTCGCTCCATGCCGTCAGTGAAGGAATCTTTGGACACCCATCCGGATAGGACTGAAGACTTCTCCTCGCGCTACATGGACCGAGTCGCGAACCTCCCGGAGCTAAACCGGTACCCCAGGGATTTTGTCCGCACGGTCTTCCGCCTCTTGGAGGAACACGAGTTTCACTATTGCCTGCTGCACTCCAATGAGGAAACGCCGAAGGGTTTGGCTGAGGACCTGGAGATCGTACTGAGCCCAGTCGATCGTGCCAGACTCCCACTGGTTTTTGATGGCCTGCGCAAAGAAGGCTTCTCTCCGGTCCAAAGGGCTGACCTCGGAGGGAACGGCGAGCGCTTCTATTTCGCATGTTCGCAGGGATCGGTTCTGAGCTTCCCAGGTGTCAGCTTTCTGTACGCAGTTCCCAGGAGTCTCCTTCTCGGAGCAGGACAGGCGTTGCTTGCCCGCCGTCAGAAGCGCGGAAGTCGCTGGGTCGCTGAGGAAATTGACCAGTTCGCTTACCTACTTAGGGAAAAAAGTCTGGCGGGAATGATTTCGGATTCGCAGCAACGGCGGTTGGTGGTGCTGGCTGAGAGCCTCGGCCGGGAGCAAGTGCGGGCGATCGCTGGCGAGTTGTTCGGCAAACGTTGGCAAGAGGATGTTTTTGCAGCCTGCACCAATGGGCAGCCGGCAGCGCTACTGAACAAGCTTGGGAAAAAACTGAGGTGGAGGAGTTTTCTCTGCACTCCGCTGCACGGGGCATCACACCTGCTCCAAACGTTCCTGGGTTACCTTCGGCGCTGGTTCCAGCCCGCCGGCGTTTCCGTAGTAATCCTGGGGCCGGATGGAGCGGGCAAGAGCACCATGGCGGCGCGAATTCTGGAAGTACTGGGTCCGCTATTCAGAGCCAAGAGAATCCTGCAGTGGCGTCCTCAAGTGATAAAGCCACGACCGGAAAAGTCCCCCAATGTTCTTGAGCCTCCTCACAGCAAGCCTTGCTATGGAATTCTCCAATCGCTGGTGCGTCTGATTGGGGTCTTGGTTGACTACTGGGTGGGGCACTTTACGCTTGTCAGGCCGCTGGTGTCTCGTGCTGGTCTCATCATTTACGACCGCGATTTTCACGACATCCTCGTGGATAGCCTGCGTTATCGGTATGGTGGACCGCCCTGGACTGCCCGGCTGGCAGCGAAAACTTTGCCCCAATGCGAAGCGGTTTACTTGACACTGGACGCCGATCCAAGAGTGATCTTGCAGCGCAAACAAGAGGTCGCCCCGAAAGAAGTGCGGCGCCAACTCCGAGCCTACCGGCAACTGTCCGCGGAGCTCCCCAACTCGCTGTTGATTCGGACCGATCAATGCTTGGAGCGCACCACGTGGGAGGCACTGCAAGGAATCGTGGGCTATATGGCCCGGCGCTTTGAACGGCGCTACGGTTCCCCGCCTCCTGGCCCTCTTCGCCGGGAAGAGAAAAGGAGTGTCCCCACCCGGCCTAGGGCAATCGAATGGGTGACCAGCCGCTCGATTGCTTTGTGGTCTGACTGGAGATCTTGGGTAGCTAAGGGCCTCATGGCCATTTTCGATCAGGGGTTGATCTCGGGATCGAATTTCTTCTTGGGCATCGTGCTGGCACGCTGGCTGGGAGCCGAGCAGTACGGCGCCTATGCTTTGGCCTTTTCGACGTTTTTGCTGGTTTCGCTAATCTACCAGGCGCTGCTGCTTGAGCCGATGAGTGTTTTCGGTTCCTCTACCTACCGCGGATCTGTGCGGCAGTATTTAGGAGGGCTGCTCTGGTTACAAGCGGCCATCGCGGCCGTCTTCGTCGCTCTGGGGACGACAGCGTCGGTGGTCCACTACAACGGCCGCCCGGCTCTGCAATTCGCTTTCATCGGCATGACCTTCGCGGCTCCGTGCGTCCTGCTTTTCTGGTTCGCCCGCCGGGCATTCTATTTGCAGTTGCTGCCCGGACGCGCGCTTGGGGGAGCGATACTTTACACAGCACTGCTTCTGACCGGAGTGTGGGTTCTCCTTCGGCAAGCACGCCTGTCACCGCTGTCGGCTTTTGTGGTTATGGGAATCGGCGCGCTGTTGACGAGCGCGCTCCTGCTCATCCGGTTGCAACCCTTATGGAAGTGGCGTGGAAGCAGTCCGGCCTTGGCGGAAGTTTGCGTGCGGCACTGGAGTTATGGCAGGTGGGCTCTAATGAGCGGGCTATTCGTCTGGATCCCCTGGAACATCTACTACTGGTTCGTGGCCCACTTCTCGGGCCTGGCCGACGCCGGCACGCTGAGGGCCTTGTTGAATCTGGCTTTGCCGATCACCCAAACCTATTCTGCATTCTCTCTGCTGTTTCTGCCGAATACCTCGCGACGCGGACAACTGGAGGGCTGGGTCGGGGTGAAAAGGCACGCTTGGAAGATTGGAGGCTTCTTCACAGCCGGATCAGGTTTTTATTGGCTAATTGTTTGCCTGTTCGGAGACCGGGTGATACGGCTCCTGTACGATGGTAATTATATGCAGGTGGCCCCGCTGCTGCCGTGGGTGGCCTTGGCATCGATCTTGTCGGGTGCGGTGCTGGGGCCGGCCATCGCTTTTCGGGCCTTGCAATCACCTGCATCGGTTTGCGTGATCTATCTGGGTTCAAGCGCTGTCGCCTTGGCAATAGGGATCCCTGCGACCTGGGCTTGGGGAATTCGCGGGGCGGTGGCCGCCAATCTGCTCTCGAGCATAACCGCCCTTCTCAGCGGATTTCTGATGCTGCGCGCCCGAGGGCGTCGCGAAGCAGCAACCGCCTCAAACCAAGCGGAGGTCCCGTTTTCCTCCGTTACCTTAGGCAGTCAATAATCGGGAAGCCCGTCTCTGGAACGAACGTCTCGATGCCCTCTCAAGCCTCAGTGCTCGGAATCCGAGTAGATGCTAAGGCTGTTATAGGCGTAGCTGTCTTCGCCGCGGTCGGCGTGCTATTGGCTACTTATCCGGTAGAGGTTCTTGGCGCGGCCGCTGCGCTCTTCAGTCTGACCGGGATCTTGCGGGTCGCCCGTGGCCGTCTGGAGTTCTGGCAAATCCTTGTTCTGGTTACTCTGGCCGCCTACAGCATTCTCAATTATGGTTTCGATAATCTGGCGGTTGGGCTCGGTGGGATTCATATCCCAGTCGGGGAGTTGCTGATGCTCCTGGCGCTGGGCATGGTGATACTGGGCGGGCGGAGTCGTTCACTCAGCCAATTCTTGCTCGACCCGCCCGTCCTGTGCCTATTGCTCTTGCTTCTCTTGGCTCTCATTCACCTGGTCGTGGATCTGCCCCGCCACGGACTCTACGCTCTCCGCGACAGCTCGATATTCTGCGAGGCTGTTTTTCTGCCATTGGGATTGCTATGGGCGAATAGGAAGCGCGATACCCCGCTCCTTCTGAAGTGGCTGCTGCTCGTTTTCTTCACCAACCTGATTTACAGCTTCACCTTTCCTTGGGCGGAGCAGTTACAGTCTTGGTCACCGGGTTTCGGGGTGTTTCATCCAGTTCCCCTGTTTGGCAACTACCAGCACAGTGCTCTTTACCTTCTCTGCGGCGCACTGTTTTGTATTTTACTCGGTCACTATGTGGTTCGATGGCCGCGCTGGGTCCTGCTGGCGCTGGCCGTTGCACAACTGTGCGGACTGGCGATCCTGCAAGTTCGCTCGATGTATGCGGGGATTGCGGCGGTCCTACTGCTGCTTCTTTTCCTTTGGGAAGCCAGGGAAATGGCTCAATTCGCATCCATACTTGCGTTGTCCTTGGGAACCCTCTGTGTCCTGGTCTTGCTTGTCTCCCTCCTCGGTCTCCGGCTGCGAGGGCGGATTGGGCCGGTGGACTTCTCGTTTCTTGAGAAGCACGCGCGAACCGTTTTGTCCCTGAACGACGCTCGCACCCGGATGGCGGAGGATACCGATCGCGCCTCGTGGTATGAGCAGGTGTGGCGGCGGACGCGATCCAGCAAGGTAACGCTCATCGTTGGCGAGGGCTTCGGGGAGCCTCTTATTGATTTTAAGAACGAAGAGGGCATTCCGGTCCGCCAGCCCCACAACTCTTCCCTGAGCGTACTTGCTCGCTTAGGTTTGGTGGGACTTTTGGTCTGGCTGGTATTCCTCGTTTTAGTGACACGACGTTTCGTCCACGCCATCCGGCGGAGAGTCGAAGCGGACGATGGCGTTCACCAGTTGGTTCTCTGGCTGTTTTTCTTTTTCGTTCTGGCAATGATTCAAACCAGTGTCCAGCCCGCCCTGGAGTTTTCTCACGGCGCTATCCCTTTCTATTTCCTGGTGGGCTTTGCCCTTGGGGTGATGCGGTGGCAAGTGGAGGGAAGCGCCACGGGCTCTTCTCCCCTGAGCAGGGTTCCCGCTTCCAGCCGCTGAACAGGCTTCGATCGGGCCGAGAGAGCCAAAGACATGCCTGGACCAATCATCGTGACCACAAGCTGGGACGACGGTCACCCCAAAGACCTGCGGATCGCGGAAGAGTTGCAGGGCCGGGCCCTCAGCGGGTCCTTCTTCGTCCCGCTGACAGGGCTCGGCGGAAAACCTACCCTGACGCCAGGCGACCTGCGATGCTTGCGGCATCAGGGGTTTGAAATCGGCGCGCACACGGTGTCACACAAAAGCCTGGCGGGCCTGAAAGGCAGGCTTCTGCGCTTTGAAGTGTCCTATTGCAAGCAGAAGCTCGAGCAAATCCTCGGCGCAGATGTCACCATGTTTTGTTATCCCAACGGGCGCTACGACCGGAATGTAGTCCGCCATGTGCGTGAGGCAGGATTTCGCGGCGCGCGCACAACTCGCATGTTGTCGCTCGAGCACAAATTCAGCCCATTTGAAATGCCTACCAGTTTGCAGGCCTTCCCACACCCTTTGATCAGCTATCTCAAGAACTTGGGGAAAAACGGCGATACGCCGGGCCTTTTCCGATACCTTTTGGAATACCGTGGATGCCGCAGCTGGGTGCATCTGGGCAAGAGACTCTTCGATCAGGTGCTGCAGCGAGGAGGAATTTGGCACCTCTACGGGCATTCCTGGGAAATCGATGAGCTCGGGCTGTGGAGCGATCTCCGGGAAATGCTCGATTACGTTTCCCGCCGTGAAGGCGTGACCTACGCTTCCAACGGCGAAGTTCTCGGAATGCTGCAAGCGGGCAAGCAATTGCACGCAAGTCCGGACCCTGTATGAAGATTGTTCTTGTCCATAACTCCTATCAGCAGCCTGGCGGCGAAGATCTCGTCTACCAACAGGAACGCGATCTCCTGAAACGTGCCGGGCACCAGGTGTTGGAATACCACCGGAGTAATCATGAGGTGAGCCAGAATTCGTTCGTCGACCAGCTTGCACTCGCCAAGCGAACCATCTGGGCCAGCGACACGCGGCGTGAATTCCGCGAATTGCTGCTGCGGGAGAAACCACACGTCGTCCACGTTCACAACACCTTTGTGATGATCTCGCCGTCCGTTTACTGGGCGTGTCACGATGCGCAGACCCCTGTCGTGCAAACTCTGCATAATTACAGGCTCCTCTGCCCTGCCGGCAATTTCCTGCGGAATGGCGAGGTTTGCGAAGAGTGTGTGCAGCACAGTTTATTGCGAGGGGTGCGCTACGGCTGCTACCGTGGCTCACAGCGGGCCACGGCGAGTGTCGCTCTCATGCTGATGGTGCACCGCTGGCGGAAGACGTGGACCCGAATGGTGGATTGCTATATTACACTCAGCGAGTCGGCCCGCAAAAAGTTCCGGGAAGCGGGCCTCCCTGCCGCAAAGCTCACGGTCAAGCCAAATTTTGTTTCTCCGGATCCAGGGATGCGCATGGGTCCAGGCGACTACGCGGTGTTTGTCGGCCGGCTGTCGCGGGAAAAAGGCTTATCGATCCTGCTGGCTGCTTGGGAGCGCATCAAACCGCCACTGCCGCTTCTCATTGTGGGCGATGGCAATCTTCGCGCCCAGTTGAACGAAGAAACGGCCAAGCGCGGGCTTTCCACGGTGGCCTTTTGCGGGCAAATGCCGCACCGGGACACCCTGGCGATCCTGAGAGGCGCGCGATTCCTGGTCTATCCCAGCGAATGTTATGAACAGTGTCCACTCACGATCCTGGAAGCCTATGCCTGCGGTGTTCCGGTGATCGCGTCCGCCTTGGGCGGCATGCAAGAACTTGTGGACCATGGCCGCACGGGAATTCTTTTTCGCCCGGGCGACCCTGAGGATTTGGCCGAGAAGGTGCAGTGGGCTTGGTCTCATGTACGCGAGACGCTGTCGATGGGGAAGGAATGCAGAGCCGAATATGAAGCCCGCTACACTGCGCAAAAGAACTATCAGACACTCATCAATGTCTACCGCAGGACCATTACGGTCCGTGCACGAACCGCCGGGTCTGTGCGCCCCTTGGTGATCGCGGATCCGAGAGGCGCGGAACTCTGATCCATATCCTCAGATCGCAGCCCATAGGAACCATTAGGTTGGAAGGAAAAATCCGCAGCGCGGGAGGAATCTTCATGTCCGGGAGCCAGCAACCAAAGAACTACCTGCATGTTCTATCGCTGCTGGCGTTGTGCCCCTCGAGAGCTGCCGAGGTGATCTCCTATTTCGCCGGACTCGATTCGCATGGGCGCAATCAACTTTTGGCGCTGACCGATTCGCATCATGTCGTTTTGCGTGCGCTTCAGCCCCTGGGGCAAGCCGCCACCAGAGCTGGTCTAGCCGAAATCGCGCAGTTCGCCCAGGGCGCAATCAATAAAGAACGCGGAAGAATTGAGAACGCGCTCAAATTTCTTGACGCCATTTGCCGGGAGTTCGAGTGCGCGGGCTGCCCGGTCGCGGTCATAAAGACGTTGGACCACTGGCCTGACTTCGGCAACGACTTGGACCTATACACTCCGGCTGACCGGCTTCACGTCACGGAATTGCTCACCAGGAAGTTTCACGCGTGCCTTCTACCCCGCACCGTCGGAGACCGTCTAGCCAACAAATGGAGTTTCCGCGTCCCAGGCCTGTCGCAAGACCTCGAAGTGCACATCGGCAGGCTCGGGCAGGCCGGAGAACATGTGGAACTCGCTAATCGGTTTATCTCCCGCCGTCAGCCTAAGCAGGTGAGCGGCTACACTTTCCAGATACCCGCGCCCGAAGAACGCGTGTTCGCCAGTACGTTGCAGCGCATGTACCGGCACCTCTACTTCCGTGTATGCGACATTTTGAACACGGCCACGCTCATCGAATCCCGAGCGGTGGATTACGCGGAGCTGCGCGCCGGTGCCGACAGGGGCGGCATCTGGGCGGGGGTCGCGACCTTTCTGGTGATCGTCTCAAACTATCTTGAGCAGTACCGGGGCGCGGGCTTGGAACTTCCCGCGGACGTGGTTTCGTCCGCGCTCTTCGGGGCAGAGAAGTTGTTCGCTCGCGGGCGCTTCTTGTATTTCCCGGTCCTGCCGCAGGGCCTCGCACTCTATACCCGGCAACTTGCCCGCACGCTCCTGCGGGGGGATGTGCCCGCCACGGCGAGGCTCAGCCTGTTGCCTCCGTTGGCATCGGTCGCCGCACTGGCCTATGGAGTCGCTGGGAGTAGCGAGCGGATCTGGTAGCGAAGCAGGTTCGGGTAGACGGATGATCGTCCGGGTAATCCTTCGATCCTTGTTGAGTGTCGCGCTAGTCGGGACTTGCGCCACTGCGGGGGAGATTCCCTCCAGCTACTTCACGATGACCACGCACGACGCGGTGAAAGGCAAGCAGTGGCCGACGGTTCCGATTGGCAGCATACGGCTGTGGGACACTTTCACTTTGTGGTCGGATCTAAACCCCTCACCTGGCGTTTACAACTGGACGATGCTCGATAAGTGGTTAAGCCTCGCCCGGGCGCACAACGTCGATGTGCTCTACACCTTTGGCGGGACGCCAGCTTGGGCCTCCTCTAATCCGAAGGCAACATGTGATTACAACCCAGGGGCGTGCTACCCACCATCGGACCTGCAATCTTGGGATGATTACGTCCGGGCGATCGCTATCCATGCGGCAGGAAGAATCAAATACTGGGAACTCTGGAACGAAGCCAATCAATCTGAGTACTGGAGCGGCGACTTCACGACTCTGGTTACCATGGCTCATCATGCCTACCGCATTATCAAATCCATTGACCACCAAGCCATGATCTTGACTCCCTCGGCGGTCGGCGGTGCGGCGGCCGCCTCCAACTGGTTGGGGCAGTACCTTGCCGCTGGCGGCGGCGCGTATTGCGATGGGATCGCGTTTCATGGGTACGGAAATAGCAGGCCTTCGGTTGCCGAAGAGGTCGGCCGCATCGTGGACGCAATGCAAGGCGTCATGTCCGCTTACGGTCAGAGCGCGAAGCCGCTGTGGGATACCGAGGCTAGTTGGGGACCTGCCGAGCACCTTCCCAACGAAGAGGAACAGGTCTCGTTTGTAGCTCGGCACTACATCCTGCAATGGTCTAAGGGCGTCCAACGCTCCTATTGGTATGCCTGGGATGACACCAGATATGGAACCCTGTGGGACAAGAACAGGGGCCTCCGCAAACCTGGTATCGCCTACCGAGAGGTATACAGATGGCTGGCTGGAGCCACGATGACTTTACCCTGTGCGATGGCCAGCGACTCTACGTGGACCTGCGGCTTGACCCGTCCGGGTGGGTATGAAGCGCTGCTAGTTTGGAATCCGTCGAGCACCAAATGGTACAAGCCTGCGGCGCGCTTCGAGCAGTATCTCACGCTTGTGGGCGAGACCTTTGCGATCAAGGGCCCTATCCCTATCGGCAGTCAACCCATCCTCCTGCAGAGGAAAGGTTCGCTTGATTAGGCTCTTTGCAAAGAAGTGGAGAGCAGCCGAGAGAGTATATCGAGCCGGCGGCTTCTTCGCCCTACTCTGGGAATTGTTCTGTCAGGGCTTGAAACCTCTGGTCGTTGTTTATGACTACGCGATATGGCGTTGGTATAGCATCCGCGGCCGCTTCTGTTTCACGGTCCTGGGACACCGGATCTCGGTGCTTCCCAAAGACAAAGGGATAGCGCGGGAACTGGCAGCGCACCGCATTCACGAACCCCTTGCCACCCAACTCATCGAGAGCTATCTGAAACCCGGCATGAACGTGATCGATATCGGGAGCAACATCGGGTACTACGCGCTGCTTGAGGCGCGCCTAGTTGGCGCACACGGGAGAGTAATCGCTATCGAGCCCGTGCCGGATAATTTCAGGCAGTTATCGAAGAACATCCGCGATAACGGTTACAAGAATATCTTGAAATATCAGGTCGCTATCGGAGACCAAACGGGCACCGCTCCTATGCATATTTCCGAGAAATCGAACTGGCACTGCTTGAGCCCCGTGCCCTGGAAAACGACAGAGATCCTGGTTCCCGTGACTACCTTGGATGCGCTGCTGGCGACCTGCCGGCTCCACTCCGTGGACCTCGTGCGGATGGACTTGGAAGGATATGAAGTGGTGGTCATCCGGGGCATGCAACAAACGCTCGCGAAGTACAGTCCGAAGTTGCTCGTCGAGCTTCACCCACAAGTAATCGGTACTCAGGCCATCGTGGGATATCTGCGACTCCTGAAATCTCTTGGCTACACACTGGAGTGGCTGATTGACCAGGAGCGCGATCGGCCTCTTCGCTGGCTGTTCCTCGAGGCGGAAAGGGTGACCCTGGACGAATTAACTACTGATCCAAGGATCCGGGACGACAAGCGAGCAGTCACCGTACTCCTTTCGAGAAACTCTCCAAATCTCGGCGTGCGCGGCCTGGACCGGCAGGAAATGGACGCGACCTTGCTTAGCGCCGGCGGCTCCCCCGACATGGGCTGACGGAACGTCATGGGCGGTTTGCGGAAGTGGACCACGCTTCTCGACTAGCCCGAAGGATCAACCACGGAGGGATTCGAGCGCAAACCCTACTTGTGGTTTCGGAGGTAAAGATACGATGCCAGAGCGCATTCTTGTGACGGGAGCCGGTGGGTTCATCGGTCATCATCTGGTTGGCAGGCTGAAAGCGGACGGGTTTTGGGTGCGGGGTGCGGATATTAAGTATCCCGAATACGAAACCTCAGCCGCAGATGAGTTCGAGATCTTGGATCTGCGGCGGTTCGACAACTGTTTGGTTGCCACGCGCAATGTCCACCAAGTCTACAACCTAGCGGCGGATATGGGAGGCATCGGGTACATCACAGCCTTTCTTGCGCGCATTTCCTGCAACAATACCCTGATCAACGCGCACATGCTCGAGGCCAGCCGGTTGAACGGGGTCAAGAGGTTCCTTTTCTCCTCTTCCGCTTGTGTCTACGCGCAGCGCAAACAGAAGAGCGCCGAGGTGACCCCGCTCAAAGAAGAGGACGCCTATCCCGCCGAGCCGGAGCCGGGTTATGGATGGGAGAAGCTTTACGCCGAGGAGCTCTGCCGGTACTTCGGGAACGACTACAACTTGGAAACCAGAATCGTACGGTTCCACAACGTTTACGGTCCGCTTGGGACTTACGACGGCGGAAGGGAAAAGGCGCCTGCTGCAATTTGCAGAAAGGTTGCCCAAGCACCCGACGGTGGCGAAATTGAAGTCTGGGGCGACGGACAGCAGACCAGATCCTTCATGTACGTTGAGGATTGCGTGGAGGGTCTCGTTCGGATCATGCATTCAAACTACTGTGAGGCTTTGAATCTTGGCACGGACCGCCTGGTGACTGTGAACGACCTGGTGCATCTTGTGTGTGGAATTGCTGGCAAGAGGCTGAGAAAGCGTTTCGATATCAGCAAGCCTCAGGGCGTGCGGGGAAGAAACAGCGACAACACCAGGCTCAGGGAAGTTCTGGGATGGGAACCATCAGTGCCTCTTGAATTTGGACTGACCATCACCTACAAATGGATCGAGAGTGAACTCTTGAAGAAAGCCTGCACGCAGACCGCAGAAGCCGCTTAGCAGCCTTGTTGAAAAACCCTTCGCGATGTCATCCCGAGGAGCCAGAGGCGACTAGGAATCTGTTGTTTTCTTCGACTTTCGTGAAAAAGCAGCTCCCTCGCTTCGCTCGGAATGACGATCAAAAGGACTTTTACAACAAGCTATTGGAGAAGATGGGGAATCAACGTGCCTCAGGGCTTTGAGCTTAATCGAGTTAATCTCCTTGGGGTCGGCGTCCACGCCATCAACATGAGTCAGGCGCTGGAGATAATAGACACGGCGATTCAGGGCGGTAAAAGAGGCTATATCTGCGTTACGGGCATCCATGGAATCATGGAAGCGCAGAAAGACGCGGTCTTCAGAGACATTGTGAATAATTCTCTGCTGACCACACCGGATGGAATGCCCACAGTCTGGGTTGGCAGACTCCAAGGTTTTTCAAAAATGAGCCGTGTGTTTGGGCCGGATCTGATGCTCCGAGTTTGCGAGATGTCTTTGAAGAAGGGCTACACTCACTTTCTGTATGGAGGAGACACGGGTGTGGCCGAAAGGCTCAAAGAAGTTTTGGTGCAGAGATTTCCCGGGCTGAGAATTGTCGGCACCTTTAGTCCTCCCTTTAGGCTGCTGACGGGAAGAGAGGAGGCTGAACTCACGCTTCGGCTCTCGGAATTGAGGCCCGACATCTTTTGGGTAGGTCTCAGCACGCCAAAGCAAGAGCGCTTCATGGCGAAATACCTGCAAAAGTGGGATACGAAAGTGATGCTGGGAGTCGGCGCGGCATTCGATATTCATACGGGCCGGATTCAGGACGCCCCCGATTGGGTAAAGAGTGCGGGCCTCCAGTGGCTCCATAGGCTGCGCCAAGAGCCAGCCCGGTTGTGGAGGCGATATCTGATAAACAACCCCAAGTTTATCATCAAGATTACACTTCAGATTGCCGGTTTCAAGAAGTATCCACCTGTTTAGCTCCGTCTCCCCCGCCTACGTATTAAAGAACCTGCTCGTCTGATCGGTATTATGCTTGGAACCCCACCGCCAAAGAATTACGGAACAAAGTTCTCGACTGTTTCCAGGGCTCAAAACCTGCTGCTTTACAAAAGAAACCGAATCCGGTTTCTCCTCGCGCTAGGCACCGTGGGCCGGCTCTTTTCCCGTTCCGTAAAATTACGGAAAATATGTATGTTTTTTTTCTTTGCAAAATACCAGATTCACCGGATTGTGTTCCGTTGCGCTACGGTTCAGGCTAGAATTTGCCCAGGTCTGACCTCGCAGCCCTAGGGTACTCGTCCCCGGAAGGAATGAGCTCATACGGCGAAATCGCGCCCGGCGTCTTCGGGCGATGGCGCCGGGCGCACGTTATGGCCAGGATCACACTCAGCGGCAAGTTGACTGAGCTGGTCGGAAGTCGGCATTCGGCTGAAAAGGCCCAATTTATGATTCAAGTTTCGCTAGTAAGAGAACCGTTGGGCAAGGCTCCCATTGCCGATCGTTATTACTGCTGCGGCTTTTATATCACTCAAGAGGAAGCCACAGCCTTTCGATCCGGTCAGCCAATCAAGATTACGATAGAGCAGGATTAACACTCCGCCCCTGCCGAGAAACCACGCACGGCCCTCTTGCATCTATATGAAGGGAAGATAAGTCTGTGTTCATGCCAATGGAGGTCTCGGGCGCGTGCATGAAATTGCCGAGATTGCCCGCGTACAGACCTTTTCTATAGAATCTGCCGCAATGCAGCCAGAAAAACTGCTTGCCGAGAGCCGCGCAGGGTCGCGCGAGCGCCAGCGCATCCTGCGCCTGGCCGGGTCATTCACCATGGCGACGCTCTCTGTATTTCAGGACGCCCTGAACGCCGGAGATGCTCGGTCACTGATTATCGAAATGAGTGAGGTTTCGCGCATCGATTCAGCGGGAGTAGGCGCGCTGGTTCAGGCTTACGTCTCTTGCCGGAGGGCGGGAGGCCGGTTGGCGCTTGTGGGCGTGAATACGCGCGTTCAAGACGTGCTTCAGACGGCTGGTTTCGATAAACTCTTCGCTGCCTACGCCCGTCTCGGCGAGGCCGAGCAGGCGCTCGCCTAGCTTGTTCGATGCCAAGGGAGCATCGTCGCTCCGCGTTCCCTCTCCAGGATGCTGGGGCGCTTGCCCAGTTCCCAGAAAAACAAAAAGGAGGCGGTCCAGGTCGTGCCGCCTCCTCGTTGTGTCCCTGGCGTGGGACGCCTCCCGGTCCGTTGGGGGTGGACCGGAGCAGTTTGTGTTGGCCTACCGCGTTCAACCCGGCGCCGCGGGAAAAGTTGCTGCCGCTTGGAAGCAGCGAAGCCGGTACAATGACGCCTGCCAATGCGCAGACTTGACGAATTGACCGACCAGGAGGTGATTGCGCATCTGGCTCGCGCTCGCGAGCCAGCCAGCTTGCGGGAAATCGCCCATGCGCTCGAGTTGCGCCACCACGGGCGTCGCGCGCTGCAGAAGATCGTCTCGCGCCTGAAGCGCAAGGGTGAGATCGAGGAGGTCCACAGCGGCCGCTTTCGCCTGGCAGGCAAGAAGGCTGCCCCGTCGGAAGCCCGCCGCAAAGGGCACGCTACTGGGCTTCCCAAACCAGCTACATCGCCTTCCACAGCACCCATTCCTCGGCTCCGAGAAACGCGACAGGAACTGCATGATCCCAACCTGCTCACCGGTCGGCTGGTGGCGCATCGCGACGGCTATGGCTTCGTCGTGCCTGATAAACCTGTCCCAGGGATGGAGGGCGATTTGTTTATCGGCCGCGACGCCTTGGGCGACGCCATGCACGGTGACCACGTGCTCGCGCGCATCGAGCGCCGCTCCGGACCCGCAGGACGCAGCGGCCGCGTCACCCGTTCGGACGGCCAAGCCCTGGGCCGCGCCGAAGGCCGCATCGTGCGCGTCCTGGAGCGCGCGCACCCAACAGTCGTAGGGCTTTTTCGCTATGGCGACCGCGGCAACGTTGTGCTGCCCTACGATACGCGCCTGCTGCACGAGATCGTCATCCCACCGGGCGAGGAGCTCACTCCCCAACTGCGCGAGAAGCTCAGCCGCGACTCCCAAAGCGGTGGGACGGGGCGAGTCACGCAGCGCGCGCGCGGCGGCCCGAGCAAGACGCGCCTCCCCGAACTCGACGGGGCGGTGGTGAATGTCGAGCTGACTCGTTACCCGCGAGGCGGGGTGGCGCCTGCCGGGCGCGTGGTGGAGATCCTAGGCCGGCCAGGCGAGTTCGGCGTGGACGTCGAGATCATCATCCGCAAGCACCACCTGCCGCACCAGTTTCCCGACGAAGTGCTGGCCGAAGCACGTCAGGTGGCGCACCTGGTCAGCGAGCGGGACTTGGCGCGGCGGCAGGATTTCCGGCATCTGCCCATCGTTACCATCGACGGCGAGACGGCTAAGGACTTCGACGACGCGGTGTATGTCGCGCGGCTGGCGAACGGCCACTGGGAGCTCCAGGTGCACATCGCGGATGTGGCGCATTACGTGCGGCCCGGCAGTGCACTCGACCAGGAAGCGCGTCTGCGCGGCACCTCAGTCTATTTCCCCGACCGCGCTCTGCCCATGCTGCCCGAGCAGCTCTCGAACGGCATCTGTTCGCTCAACCCCAAGGTCGATCGCTTGGTGATGAGCGTGGTGATGGAAATCGACGCGAGCGGCAGCATTATCAACTCCGCGTTCACGCCGGGCGTGATCCGCTCGGCTGAGCGGATGACCTACACCAACGTCAACAAGGTGCTCGAGGGCGACGCCGAAGCCACCTCGCGCTACGCGGCGCTGGCAGAGCGCTTCCGCCTGATGCGCGAGCTCGCGCTGCTGTTAAACGCGCGGCGCGCAGCTCGCGGCTCGATTGATTTCGACTTGCCCGAGCCGGTTATCGAGTTTGACGAGATGGGCCGCATGGTCGGCATCGTGCGCAGCGAGCGCAACATCGCCCACCGGCTGATCGAAGAGTTCATGCTCGCGGCGAACCAGTCTGTGGCCGCGTATCTGGAGCGCCGCGGTTGCGTCTCGCTGCACCGCGTCCACGAGAAGCCCGACCCGAAAAAGGTGCTCGAATTCGAGGAGCTGGCCCATAGCTTCGGCTACTCGCTGGGTGTGGAGGGCCTGGCCGAGCGCCGTATCGCCGTCAAGCATGGCCGCGTGCCGGCCCCCTCGCGTTCCGGCCGCAAGGAGCGCGGACGCGAGCGGCAAATGAGCGTCACTCTGCCGGGCTCGATGGAGTTCAACATCCGCCCACAACACTACCAGCGCCTGGCCGAGAAAATCGCCGGCAAACCCGAGGAACGTATCCTCTCTTACCTGATGCTCCGCTCGCTCAAGCAAGCGCGGTACGCGGTTGAGCCGCTCGGCCACTTCGCCTTGGCGTTTGACCAGTACACGCATTTCACCTCGCCTATCCGGCGTTACCCCGACTTGATCGTTCACCGGGTGCTGAAGTGGGCTCTCGCGCATCCTGACGCGACTCCGGGCCGGGATTCCATGGGAGCGAGCGGTTCCCGCGATGCTGTGGAAGCTTCGCGAGGAGTCGCCCAAGGGCGCTCTGCTCCTCGCCCTGAGGGGCGAGGCGCAGGCACAGCGGAGCTGGGTCCCTACAGTCGGCTTGAGCTCGAAGCGGTGGCTGAGGAATCATCAGAAGCGGAGCGCCGGGCCGAGAGCGCCGAGCGCGAGTTGATGGATTGGAAGACGGCGCAGTTTATGGAAGCGCATCTGGGCGAGGAATACGAGGCGCTGGTGATCTCGGTGCAGAAGTTTGGTTTCTTCGTTGAGCTCTTCGAACTCTTCGTCGAGGGTCTGGTGCCCATCAACACTTTGGAAGAGATCACCGGCGAGCCCTGCTTTTATCGGGAGCGCGACCACGCCATCGTCACTCAGCGCGGCCGCCGCGCCTGGCGCCTAGGCAACCGCGTGCGCGTCCGCGCCGACCGGATCGACCCTATGCGCCGCCGCGTTGAATTCTCCCTGGTTTAGTTTCTTCTGATTTGCAACCCCCTCGTGTCGTTCCGTCTATAACCCAGGTGCTTTTCGCGCCCGGCTGTTTTACGCTATCTTGTTCACACCCTTCACGAGGTGGGCCTGTGGCGATTCGTACCTGCCCGATCTGCATGGCCAAAGTCTCCGCCGGCCAGGTGGTGGCGTATTCGGATACCATCGAGTGTCCCGGCTGCAGGGCCCAACTCGAAGTCTCTCCCGTGAGCCGGGTGCTGGCGACCACGCTTGGACTGGTGGCAGCGGCGTTGGTATGGCGGCTGACGCGCCGGATGGGCGGCAGCCTCGGATGGGTGCTTCCAGTGGTCTACGCTTTCTTTGCTTACAGCGTGGTGGCGCCGCTCTTCCTGATGGCTACAGCCGATCTGGTTACCAAGTCCGCCGCAGCTCCCTCTGAAACGACGGCAGTGGCCGCGCCTGGTGCCATCGGCCACCATCACAGCGAGGCGCATCACTAGCCGATCGAACAACCCCGGCCCGGCCTGCCTAACCGCCGTACTATTGCCCCTCCCATTTCGCTCGCTCACACTTGCATCATGGCACGCTACTTCGCCCTGCTTGGCAGGCGCATCGAGGTGCAGTATCGGGCCGGCGATATGCTTCTGCCAGCTGCGGGAATGTTGGTCGCCGACTCGGGCAAATCCATCTTTCTCGAGGAGCACTTCTGCCAGCGGGGCACCGTGAAAACCTTCCGCTGGGAGATCCCCTACCCATGCATCGTGCGGCTGGGCGAAATCTCTGCCGCGCCTGATGCTTGCGAGTTGGCTTCACCTGCCAGCACGGAAGAGGCGGCAGTGCAGGCCGGGCTCTTGCCGCTGAAGAATCTCCCCGAAAAAGTCTAGAAGCTTTCAAAAGTTGCCAGCGGTGTCACAAGTTCTGCCGGGTCTTGTTGCGCAAGGCACGGCTCAACCCATGCCCTAAATACCTTGGAACAAAAGGCTTTAGACCCTGGGCGCCATTTGAGTGCCTGTGGCTGGCCGCCCTTCCTGCCTGCGCCGAATGTCCCGGCGGAAAAGCCGTTTTGTCCTGGCGCCGAACAAAGTTATATTCGCGCGGCGGTTTTCGCCGATGGCAATTCGTTCTGGGAGGTTCCTCGTGAAACCTGCGGTGGGATTGATCGGGCTGGGCCTGATGGGCAAGCCGATGGGGGCAAATCTGCTAAAGGCTGGATTTCCGCTAACCGTATGGAATCGCACCCGCGCCAAGACGGAAGACCTCGCGCGACAAGGGGCAAAGGTTGCCGGCTCCCCGCGCGAGGCAGCAGCGTCTTCCGACGTGCTGCTCACCATCGTGAGCGACCCGCCCGCGCTCGAGGAAATCCTCTGGGGCGCCAGCGGCGCGCTTGAAGGCCTGCGTCGCGGCAGCATTTATATCGATTCAAGCACTGTGGCTCCCGCGCTGGCGCGGCGCATCGCCAAGGCCTGCGCCGAGCGCGGCGTCGAATTCCTTGACGCGCCCGTGACGGGGGGTACGTGGGGCGCGGA